>Ga0209127_100737_pt1 | contig 11099 bp, 11 predicted proteins | sample LakSupMetagenome_FD_187469 | JGI IMG/M metagenome (GOLD analysis project Ga0209127, IMG submission 187469) | Freshwater microbial communities from Lake Superior, Canada - Sta WM archaea (SPAdes) (version 2) | ecosystem: Environmental > Aquatic > Freshwater > Lake | place: Lake Superior, Canada...
TAGCTCGGGGGATCAGCACTCAATAACCGTCACAATTATTACAAGGCGATTTAACATAAATCTTACCTGCTGCTGCCGGGTCAACGTAATGAAGACGGTAAAGACAAGCGAGACGATCACCACTGAGGGGAGACCAGTGGAGCTCCAGCCTCCAGTGCTTGTGCTCAGTGTGCTGAACACCCTTGCTTCATTGGCGCCCGTCGTGCGGGCCTTGCTTGCATCCTGCACCATGTTCGTTCATCTTATTATTACAGTTCAATAACTGCACTGTGTACATGCGGACTATCGGTGATAGATCAATCGAGTCGCGCGCCCCATCTGCTTGGGTTGCTGAATCCTAAATGCCTTGGTCCGGAGGGCGCCAATGCATCCTTTCGATTGCCTTGCAGGTTCTTGAATTTTTACTTTCACAATTGAGGCAAGGTGTGCAAAGGCAATACTCATCGATGGGCGAAACCAAGTTACACGTGTAGCCGCTGAGGCTCCCATGCAGTCCGTGCCCACAAGTCCAGAAGACTGGGAACCGGAAAAGTGGAAAGAAAGTCCATGGCGGCATGCTACGGCCAGGCAGGGATGGTAATGTACCTGATTAATTGATAGGTATCTCTACCTACCTACTGTACATAGATCGGTACGCATATTGCTAGTTCGGATCCGAGGCTTGCCTACACGTAGTTCAGCCCTGTGCCAGAAGAATCCAATGCCCGTTCCCTTTCAAAAGAGAAGGCTATCAGCACGCTCCTTATCCTTGGACTGGACGAGCAAAGACGAGGCGGCTGGGGATTGCACAAGCCGCAAGGAAATCGAAAAGTACATGCATTCCAAATAGGTGTGTCATGGAATGAGATATCGAAATTGTTGCGGCGGTGAGCGCCGCTGGCCCGCCGCACACAGAATGGTGACCCACCAATGGGCATTTCGCGAAATCAACGCCTCAAGCAAGTGCTGACCAATAGGATGGGGACAGATAGTACGTACTGCGTCTCTTCTCAGAGAAGTCTAGTAAGTATCACGTGCGGACAGGTCACTGCGACCCAAGAGGCTAAGGTAGGGTACACAGGGCCACGCCAACGTGGCTCTACGCAGGAAGGTACTCCGTAGACTGGTGGTGAGGATGACCCAAGAAATCCAAGAAGCATCAGGCTTTCGATACCTCTAGTAATGCAAGGTCACAGCGTGCCGCGATCTGATGAACAGAACCTACGAATACAATGCGAAGGTAACTCACGGTCGGGGGGGCGCGCCCGCAAGATTAGACAGTCGCCTCGGCTTGCTCGATTGGGCAACCCGAATTTGTCTCGTCCATGTCACCCCAGACCAGCGCTGGATCACTGATGCCATAATTGGTTCGCTTAGGTAATCATGGGCCACGACGGGGGCCATGAGTCTCTCTCGGCTATCGCTTGGCACCGCGGCAGTCGCTCGGTCACAGTCGTACGTACATGTCCATCTCCACCAGGTCGAGCGGAGCGTCTGATGGAGTGTGCCGCTGCCGTACTGTGATAAGTAGCCGGGATCATCAAGTTGAGCAATTGTGCATATCGACACCACTTCGAGCATCGAAGGAAGCGTCATAGTAGAGAGTGTGCCACGGCCGCGACTTGGCTGCAGAAGTCCCGGCATCCAGGTCGTCGAAAATCTCAGCACAGTATGTGACGCACTGTGATAGATGGATCCGGATGCATCATGCATGGCCGGAGACGACATTGGCATTACATCGATTTTAGGAAGGCAAACCCACGGCTGCTAGCTAGCCCCCCGAAGTTCTGATACTTCTGAGATGCTGTCGGACTTTGTAACATCGGCCTAGTGTACCGCCGTAGCCAGGCACAGAGGAAGCCCGCGGCTGTCAAACGGATTGTGGAAGGCAGCTTCAAACGCCTCATGTCAAGCTAACCAGCTAGCTGCCGTTCTGGAAATCTCTAGACCAGGTATAGTACTTCGTAGTTGCCTTCTTCCCATGCGGGAAGCTGATGAGCTGAGTGTCGAGCAGCGGGAATGTAGTGAGCTAAGGTACACACGAGCCTCATCTGTTGATGATCCCAATGAGGAAGTACCGCGACATTCTCGAATAGGCAAGGAATTCGCCAGTTCGCCACGGCTGTGGTTCGTTGAATATCGGGCAGCCAGACTCTGCTGTACGTAGTGTACTGTGGAATATCTGGATGCCACTTTGCAACAGGAAAACCTGACCGCGGAATGGTGCTGGTACAACGTGTACCACAGTAGAGGAGCTGGACGTCACTCCAACTTTTGGGGTTTCTTGCCCCGACAGATGGCCCCGCTTCATAAGTCGGTGTGTCGGTTATCGAGCGTCCGGTTATAATTTTGGAATACGTACTCGTGCTTTTCGGTTCCGCTTCGCTGGTCCAACCAACAAGAGCCAGAAGAATGGCGCCGCTAGTCAAATAGCCTGGCCTGGCTGGCTGGCTTCAAGTAAGATCATGAGGAGGCGGGGGAGCAGGGGGGGCGGAGCTGGAATGGCGGGTGTGCCATCCCTCACTGCATGCAGACAGACCTGACCAGGCAAAGCAACAAAAGCATGGTGGTTGACGAGAAATGAGTTGAGGAAAGGGTGCGAATATTGCTGCTCGACCACTCATAATCTCTCCTCCGCAGCGCTTGATGACTGGCGAATCATGCGGCAGCTCCCCAATTGACTTCCTCCGGCTTTTTGGTCAAGAGGCGAAGGACGGCAAGAGACAGCCGAGTCCAGGAATCCCTTGGCTGACCGTGATAGGTGCCGCATTCGGATCCGATGGATCACACGTGGCGACATCCATGTGATATGGCGGAATCCCAGACGATAGCGGTACTCCGTACGTGCTGGGGATACGATAAACCGGAAGCAGAAGTCGGCTGATGCGCCCACGGCCTGCTCGTCAGGTTGAGATTGCGCAAAATGTACTCAACAAGAGCGTCTTCTTCTCTGTAGTGTATTTGCCGTGTCGGGTCAATTGCGATGGTTGTACGAACGTATCCATGTGCCGAACAATCGAAGGCCGAACAACAAGCTACGTATGTGTACTTCGTACCCGCCGTAGCTGCGAGGCATGACGACGTGCACGCGATTTTAGCCTCTCCCGATACTCTGGGTCCAAGAGATCTGGCGACGTCCTAAACCCATCCTGACAGGTCGTCTAGTGAATTAGCGGCATCTCGATGTCAGATGGAGGTAACGCTTAATACAAGTGACGTGAGGGTCTACCCGCGAACCAATTCGGTGTTTTCCCGACCGTTGCTAGCTCTCCATCAGATGACGGTTATGGCAAGCGGAAAGATGGCGATGATCATGTCGAGCTCGGGACTACCTACCAAGCAAGTAGCCTAAGCAGCCACGAACGGCCAGCATCTCGTAGAAGGAGGCAGCCGCTCTTCTGAACCACCGCCTTGAATTTCCACTATGTCTAGACTCTAGCTAGACGTAGTGCCTTGCTAGCAGTGCTAAATGCGAAGGGCTTGTACCACAATGGCTCTGAAACCCCGTCGTTGGGGATGGTTTAAGCTTACATCTGGGACCACGTACTACTGTGGTGTACTTCGCGTGGAGTTTAATATCGAGACACCAAGCTTGTCTAATAAGCTACTGCCTTATTGAATGACGGGAACTACTGCAGAGCTTATTATGATGTGCTGCATAACCCGCGGTTTGTGCTCGGGTTTCGCAAACAATCAACAGGGAGATACCTTCACTTCTCACCAGAGTCTATTCAGAGTGCTCCTCAAGGACATTTTGACATAGGGGGCATCATACCTAGCCCGCAGCCAGCAGAAGTCGACATGTGGTAAAATAAACGAGTGTCATGCGCCCAACAAGAGCTCAGCTCTAGCGAATTGCCGCTGGAAGGCAGCCTGACATCACCAACAAGAAGAGCCGAATGGAAATTATCAAAGACACCCGACCACAAAAAAAAAAAAAAAAAAAAAAAAAAAAAAAGAAAAACCCCGAAAAAACACATGGTCATGCTCCAATGTCGTCGAGGTTGCTCACTTGCATGCCACGGAGCATACTATTGACCCGCACTGTAAGAATGCGACGATGAGACTGTACTCACGCGGACCAAGAAACCGCTTGTGAGAGGAGCAGGTATTCGTACAAGGCACAGTACATTCTAGCTACAAGCGGAGACTTGGGCGAGAATTGAGGTAGTCGAGCCGCTAACCCGGAAATCAGTGTGTTAGCCTCTGGGGGGAAAAAAAGCACTTACACTAAAAAATGAAGATATAAATTGAACGCTCGTCTTCTACCAAGATATTTCCACGGGGAACGAGGGAATGGTCTAGATGCATGCAGTTTGGAGGTCAGTGAAGTCAACACTCGAGAGAACGTAAAGGTTGCAAGAGGGTGCAATTTCCCGCAAATCACGGATCTTTCTTTTGTGCCAGTCGCCACGCCTGTTGCCGCTGCCTGATACTGGCCGCCACTTTCCAAATCCAATTTTTGTTGTTGCTCTCCCAGCATTTCCGCACTGCGCCCTTTTTACGTCACCCATTGCTATCGATTTGTACTGTCGAGTGAATCTGTTTCTTGCATGCCTTGGGGTGGGTGTACTGTGATAATAACCTGTCCTGCAACAACCTGGAAGCTTTGATGTAAAAATCGAGTCTGGACCGGAGGCACCCGTTACCTTCCATTCACCTGCGACCCGACCCATCATGGTGTAGACCGGGGGGGGCGGGGGGGGAGGAAATTGAGGACCCAGACCAGCACAAAAACCCACTCCCGTCGCCCATCTTTCCTTTCGAGCCAACCTTCTGCACTTTTCCCATTCCAGACAAGTCATCCCACCTTACTCAAGTCGCGTCGCACTAGTGACCTTTGATCTTAAGTCCCCGACTCAGGTGCATTGCGCTCTTGTTGTCGCTCAAGCTCAAGCGGTACCGTACATTCTCCCGTGGATTTTCGCGTTTGTCGTCCGGGGCACGAGTCATCATTCATCGAGGCACTGCCGCTGCGCGCTCCATCTCATCAGCGCTCAGACACCCTCTCTCAGCGGCAGAGCAACTGCGGTTTCTTGAACCAAGTGGTTATCAGTGACAGCGTGTTGACAGGCGACATTCTACGTGTACTGTCATCCGGCTCAACACCGTCACTATCGCGTCCCCAGTGCGGAATCGGAAATATCTCAAAGTCCAGCGATCGACCCAACAAAGAGGGTCGACGGTACCAGGAAAAAGCCTCACCCACACCCTGTGAAGGGAACATCGCTCCCGCCGCCAACCTGATCAGGGCAGGCCATCATCATTAGTCGCATCAACCCTCAGCCGCTACGACTTGCCTGCCGTATTGGACACAGGACCAGTCATTTTACCCAGCAGGCCCACAGAGCTACGAATAAAGACGGCCGACTGTTCGGACACAGGCTACGAATCGGTAAATCGGTACCTGGCGTGTGCGCCAGTCAAAAACCCGGTCAACCCGTGGCCCAATCCCAGTTTCACGCGTCTTCTGGGGAGCCCACCAGCAGCAGCCTTCAGCTCTGTCGCGCTCGCAACCAATTCCGCTCCACATCCCGGACTAGGGAGGGAATCTCTTCTGCAGTATCATCAGGGGCCCCCCCATCCCATTTTATCAAGGGCGGCGACTGGCACATAATACAGCACAGCAGTTTCGCTGCTTACACCATTACCCCATCATCCTGCCCTGTCCTCTGTTTGTGTGGTTGATACCCCTGGTATAAAGGCGACAGCATCCCACACAAACTAAGAATTTTTCTGATTCTTCTTCGGGTTACCCCACTGGACGGCGACATCTGGTCAAGCATCTGTCTCTCCGAATTCTTGGACTGAGAAAAGGCCGGTTTCAGGTACTAGAGTCCGTCGTCAAGTCTGTCCGGATCCGGCAGCGAACAACAAGTCTCACATTATTGGACCTCGCTGTCGAGACGATATCGCCAGCAGCCAAGGGCATCTGAGCCATTCCGCACTAGCAGCACCGAGCTAAGAGCCAAGTGCAGACGGTAGCGTCCTCCTGCGTCTGTACTTTTGTGCGCCGGCGGCACCACATCCTTTCGACCAGGCCCAGCCCACCACATATTGGTCTCGGAACTATTTTAGCGCACAAGAGCTGTCCCTGCTCCCTGCTCCAACAAGCGTGCCTTCCCCACCAAATCTTGGATCCGGTCTTCTCTTGGCTCCTGTCTGGATCTCTCATCAGTGAAGGGTGATCCCTGGTCCCCTCCTTCGGCACCCTTTTTTTCGATCACTCGTGTCACTTTCTTGCGGTGGAGCGAGTGGCTTGCGCTCCTCCAAGTCTTGGGACGGAGTGCTCCATTTAATCTGATCTGGCTTGGGAACAAAGCGGATCGCGCTACCGTTCGTCGCCAGTCTTATACCAAGAAACCGCCGCCATCGCATCTTTAGCCAGGCACATCCGACTGAGACCTCTTGCTCCCCCTTCCAACCCATCCACCCCTATACCCTTGGCCACACGCCAGTGCATAGATCCGTCGTGTTCTAGCGCACACACCAACCCCAGCGTTTTCTCCGGTCGCGAAGCCTTGTCGCTCCAGGCCCGAACTACGCTGCAACCCGACTGCTCCCGTGTGGTTCGAGAGGGCGAGACTCTAGTTCGCTCACCCAGCCGCGATCCACAGGACCCCGTTCCTTTTGAGCTGTAGTATGTCTTTGGTTCCCACGCCATCGCAGCCACAAGCGATTGCCGCCAACCAGACATCACCACGCCCTTCAAGCTCACGCAAGCAGGGCATCAAGCAGAGTCCGGATTCCAAAGTCCACACGGTCCTGCGCTCTGTGAACAGCTCTATGGAACGTGGTGCCCCCGAGTACACGCAGTCAGGTTTGCCTTCACCATATCCAAGCAACTTCGGCGACACGCAATCTGAGGCCTCATCTGCAGATCAAGCGCCCGCTGCTGCTGCTGCTGCTGCTGCCGCCGCCGCCGCCGCTACTGCTGCTCCCGCTCCCTACCCGGCCCAGCAGGAGTCGCGGTCCAACTATTCCGCGTCGGCCACTCCGACCTCAGAGTACAGCGTGTTCCCGCAGTCTGCGCGGTCGGGGACATTCCCAGAGCACATCCAGCGTCCCTACCACCCAGCTAGCAGCCACGCCGGCAGTGCTGGAGGTATGGCGCAAACACCAACAAGTCCGTCATCCGTGCCTGCGCCAGATGGGCGCAGCCATCAGAATCCTCCTCGGGAGACCAAGTCTGACAGCGATGTACCTATAGATCCATCCATTGCAGCACCGAGTCCGACATACGCGACTCATAGCCAGTATTCACCCTACGCCGCACCCCCGCAAGACATGGGGCACAACTACCCTCACCCGGGCAGCGCCGGCCTCTACCAGCAGCCTCGTCCGGACTGGACCGGATACGGACAACAGCATCCAAGCCATCTTCCGCCAGGCCACCACCCCTTCCCGCCCAATGCCGCTTCCGGTCCCCCTCAAGCGCGACCCAGCCAGGTAAGGAACCTACCTCTTGCAGCGCTTGACACGGGGTGTCTCCGATTTGGCGTGCCCAGTCCACTCCGCACCCGCTCGCCTGCCACTCCGCCATTGAGCAATATTCCAGTGTGACTAACCCTGGTTTGTGTCGCAGGTCTATTCATTCGTGCCCATTCCGGGAGCACAGCAGCACAAGCGGCCACGTCGTCGCTATGAGGAGATTGAGCGCATGTACAAGTGCGGTTGGAACGGATGCGAGAAGGCGTACGGAACCCTGAACCACCTGAATGCCCATGTGACTATGCAATCTCATGGACAGAAGCGAACCCCCGAAGGTATGTGACGTTACCCTCCGATCAAGGCGTTTTCCCCGGCCGGCGTCCAAAACGGGTAGAGGACGTGATGCCAACCCGCGCATGCTGGTGGCGGCGACCGACAGGATATCTCTTCGCCGTGGGTTGTCGTCCGTTGGCGGCTCGGGCCTTATTAGGTTCCCCAGAAGTCGCGCCACTCCAAACATTGGGTGGTTTTTGGCGCTTTGTCGGGAACTAGCGTGGCGCGCGGACCAAACAGCCGGGTCCTTAGCCCGATTTGAGCGGACGCATTGGGTTTGGCGGCAGAAAACTGACGATTTTCACTTGTAGAATTCAAAGAAATCCGCAAAGAGTGGAAGGCGCGGAAGAAGGAGGAGGAGCAGCAGCGCAAGGCCGAGGAGGAGCGTCAGCGTCAGGCTGCCGCTGCGGCTCAGAACGGTGCCGTTGACCAACCGCCTCCTGATGGCTCTCAGCCGCCTACGTCGTATCCGGGCACGCGGCCCGTTCAACTCCCCCCCATCGGCTATCAACCCCAGCAGTATCCCGCACCGCCCTCTGGCGGAGTGCAGCAGCCTATGCCGGAGTATGGTGGTAACCACATGTACCCGAACTACCAGGCCAACTCTCCCTACGGCCAGCCAAACCAGCAGATGTATAACCAACGTAAGTGCCATGTTGCAGGTCGGACGAGGCTACTGTTGGACTGGACTCGAGAGCTAACATCACGTCGCAGATAACGGTGGCCAGCAACACCACCAATCCTAGGAGTTGATGGACAATTAATAACTTTCTTTCCGAACACGAACATATACATTCAGGCTCTCCTGTGAGCAGACTTTCTCTCGGGGCTTTGTCTGTTTCCAGACTGCAGCCAGCAAGAAGAGAGAATGTCGCCCAGATGGATGATGCTTGTCTTTTTCTCGTTTTCCTGCAGAAACTGGTTTTGCGAGCCTTGGTGGGCTTGGGAAGCGGTGCGCTTGTCTTATGTATTGCGACGACGAGCTCACTGCAAGCCCATGGTCCTTTTCGTTTCCTTTTCCCGTTGGTTGCGACGTAAAATCTCGGCATTGCCAGGGTTGGGGAGGTTTTGCATCTGCCATCCGTTTGCGAGGAGTGTAGGATGTTTCTTTGCCCCGGGGGGGGGAGAGGCCATGTTTTTGCATTCGAGGAGGCTTTGAAGCATGCGTGGCAATTGTCGCTGGTCTTTCTTTTCCGTGCGCGAGTCTGCTACTAGATTGCGTTGTTGGGGCGGACTATACCCAGGGGGGTTTCGAGAGCCGGCTCTGCAACGGCGTGCAGGGCCGCTTGGAAGTCTCGGAGGCTGCAGGGGTTGAGGGTATTGATTCGAGCTTGGGCACATTTAGAGTTGCATGGCCGCATGTGACTCTGACCTGTTTTGAAGGCTCTACCACGACGACACTCTCTCGGAACGGCATCGACTGCCATCGTCATGTCACTTCTCTGAAGACTGGTTACCATGGTCTAGGCAAGGAAGAGAGGAGCGGGTGTGATCTTTGATTAGAAGCGAGCAAACACATACGTACATGCACTGCGTCGGCGTTGGAGAGCGTCGAGGTGGCAGCACCCTTTCTGAAGCTATGATGCGTCGGTATCGAGAGAGAAATAATACAGCTTCGGAGCCGTCTTTATATGAGAAACAACTGCAGTCTAGTTCGTATCGTCATCTAGCTCCATGGTCTGCATTAGAGTCCAAGGCGCTACGCACTGGCTTCCATCCTTAAGGTAGTGCGTGGTGCATGACTAGCAGCTGCGGGTTTTCCGTCCGCCTGTATGCCGTCACGAATGTATGTATGTACCTTAGCTTATCCGACGAAGCGAGTTTTAAAGCTAAGACGGGAGGGCTAACTTAGCCGAACCATGTGGCGGTCCATCTTGGGCGGCTGTCCTGCATTCGAGATACCTTAGTTGTGTAACAAGCACCAAGCGACATTTAACCTAGCGCGGTTACGCTGGCTTCGGGACCAAACCAAGCTTGAATAACGGGTGGCATCTTATCTGACGAGGTCCACGTGGCAGTGTACAATCCCCGTGGGCGCATCCGAGAATCAGACGTTGGACGGTAATAGATATCGTCGGGTGAACTTGCTCTTCGGAACGTGACTTGTGCCCGCAGGTGCAAGTCTCACTTTTTGCAGTGCTCCGCCGGCCGCATATCCGGCCTGCTCTCGGTTATCGTTCTGTTTCGGACCCTAGCTTGTACTTCACGCTGGTGCGACCGAGCTAGGATAAATTATCTCGGGGAATGGCATTGCACTGCATGCCTGATGTCGCACGTCGCATGACGGTATCTACCTCGCTCTGCTTGCGGGGGGGGGCGGTGACACGACGTTGACAGCCGCCGACGGGGTTCTGTTGAGCAATGTCCTGTTCCCCGGATATGCAAACTTGCTTGTTTCGAAGGAGCGGAATGGTTACCCTTGCCCCGTATTCCTCGCTATGGAGTGTATATGTTGAGAGGGTCTGTCTGATGTGATACAACATCAATCAAAATTCGTGTGTTCGTTGCTCCACATATATACCTTTCCTGCGACGAACGGCTCCCTATGCAACAGTTCGCTAACACCACGTCGGCCTGTGCCGTCAGTCTAGAGTCCACACAGCTTCCAGCTAGAAGTAGTCCTATGCTGGGAGTGTACTGACAAATACCCACATGTCCCCAGCAGGTAGACAGTCGCTTGAACACAAAACTCTGTTGCTCATCACGTCAGGGACGGCACTCCCAGCTAACTGTGGAGCATGATTCAATAGGATCATATCATCTAAGTCTACACGTGTAGACCTTGCGAAGTTGCTGTATATGGGTCAAGGGCCTGCAAAGCAACACAGCCTGGCTACGTTTCTTTGCGGTCAAACGTCTCATATCCGCTTGTTGTATTTTTTGTGACAGGTCCGCACAAGCGTGAATGCTAAGGACTCCGTGTACCGGTACAAGTGCTGAGCCAAAGCCGCCTAAACCTGCGCTAAAGTGATCTTCCCCTCTGCACGATGGCGCTAAGCATGGAACAATGGCATTGTTGGCTGCACTGTGTCCGCACTAAAAGTCATAGGGCTGAGGCAGCAATGCTTGGACCAACGGTTCGCACTTGTTGGGCACGGGGATCAATTTAGACACACGTGGTGAGGTCTCATTGCTATAAATGAACTAGGTCGTTTAAGCTTTCTGTTCTATTCCTGAAAGGAGATAGGCGAGTTTGTCTACGTGTAACATGAAGGTGCTGGAATCCTTCACGAGTTTCCATACCAGACAAACACGTGATTCATCGGCGTCCGTCGCTATTTCATGCGACAACACTTAGACACAACTTGGGAAAATGATCCTACATAATTTGTACGAATATGTGTACTGAGCCTACT
>Ga0209127_100738_pt1 | contig 11098 bp, 5 predicted proteins | sample LakSupMetagenome_FD_187469 | JGI IMG/M metagenome (GOLD analysis project Ga0209127, IMG submission 187469) | Freshwater microbial communities from Lake Superior, Canada - Sta WM archaea (SPAdes) (version 2) | ecosystem: Environmental > Aquatic > Freshwater > Lake | place: Lake Superior, Canada...
CCCCCCTCCTCGCCTCGGCAGTACCAGCGACAGGAGCAGCAGTCGGCACCCCATCCCCGAAACAGACGGCGGTCATATCATTCACCCACGCCTGCAGAGCGGGGTACTTCTCGACGATCCGGTCCCTCAGCCACGGTCTCGGCAGGTCCGGGTAGATCATCAGCGCGAGATACCCGAACGCCACACAGTCGAGCGTCGTCGGCCCACCGGCCCCCTCCTCCCCATCGTCGTCGTCGAGGAGGAACCATTTTTTCTCCTCCCCCTTCAGGTCGGCCAGCACGTCCATCACCCCGTCGACCAGGGCGTGCAACCCGATGCGCGCCTTTTGCTCGGGTGTGAGCAGGTCCGCGACTCCCTGCTTCTTTTTTGGGAGCTTGATGTCCGGGGGTAAAACCCCTCCGTCTTCGGGTGGGCCAGCAGGTCGCTCGGCGTCCTCGGCGTCGAGGAGGTCGATGCCCGTCGCGTCGGCGAGGCGGAGCCAGGCGCGCCGGACGGCGGGGACCTCGGTCCATCCCAGGGGAAACGGGAGGGAGGAGGTGTAGGCGGGGCGGACGGAGGCGGTCCAGTTCGCCGTGCTGGCGTAGAGGGATAGGGAGAGGAGCGGGGAGGCGGAGGCGGTGAGGTAGGTGGCGTAGGCTGTTGAGGTGGCGAGCTGGGAGGGGGTGAGGGGTGTGTCTGGGGAGTGGAAGGTGGGCGGCGGGTTGAGGGTGAGGCGGGATATGATGGAGGGGAGGGAGGCTGTCCAAGTTTGGGTTTGGGGGTCGTGGAGGGTTGGGAGGCGGCCTGGAGAGGTTAGTGGATTTGTTTATGAGACGGTAGAAGCTAACCGGTTGGGCTTGGGCCCGGTCGGTTCGACCGATGAGGTGAGCTCCGGAGGCCGGGCCGGAGAGAGTGACCCACTGCCCGGCAGGAGGGTGAGGTGCGGCACGGGGATGCCAAGGCCGGGGTAGGCTTACGTGTAGGAACCGCAGACGGACTGCTGCGTACGACGGTCCATTCTGACCGATCTAGCGCCTGTGTGAAGTACGCTATAGCACCGAGACATTCCGGATCCAGCGAAGGGAGGCCGAACGCCGGCCCCCAGACGTGCAGCTCTAGCACCATGGTCGAGCCTTGATTCCGAGGATCCCCCTTTCTTAGACAGAGGTTCTTTCTTTCTGCGAGTTTGAGATCTTCAGGACGAATGACGACGAGACTGCCCTACTCTTTGTTTCGTCTCCTGGACCCCCGCTCAGCTGGCCAAGGGACGATACGGAGATCGGCAAGAGATCTTCTCGATATCGATTCACTGCAATCTCGGCAACTTCGATATGCCCCACGTCATAGAAATGCCAGCTGATGTTTCTGGCGATGCGTATCTTTGGGATCGCCGGCTTTGGCTGGTTTCGGAATTCGACTATCAAGTCTGGAGTAGGTAGCGAGCCCACGTGGTGATAACACTAGCGGTTCGGCCGAGTCCTTTTCAGGGGGTCAAAGCTGGTTTGCCAGTCCTCTTGTCCGGAGGGCCACCTCCGGCTACGAGAGAGAGAGTACTTCGTAGGGTAGTAAGCTGAGCACTTGTCAATACCTACGCCAACTCCATGACAGTTGGAAAAGATGATTTGACGGACCTATGGGACTCCTGTTCACAAAGTGTAAATAAGCGTCATACGAAGGTAGTTCCGTAAGGGGTCAAGTCTTAAGGTTCAAGCCTGCATGACGAAGGTAGGCGGGATTTGGAAGGAGTGGAATTGAGTTTCGCGAATCGAACGCCACAGTTGCACTGGTCGTCAAAGAGAGTTCAGCACAACGAGGCACCGAAAGCTTGTGTTCCGGAAACCTGCTCGCTTATTGGCTCGTCTCACTGGGATGGACGTGTGTGGGGTTGGTGTGTGTGATCAACCATCTGACGACAGTGTGTTTCCTGGTTCTCAGGAAGATCTGTTTGATCGGTCGCAAAAGTGCCTGACATTTGGCTCCAGAGGGATATAGTGCGTTTGTGGTTTGCAAATCGCATCATGTACAGTACTTACGAACCTCGGGAAGAGTTAGTGAGCACGGTATGGTCTGATGATGTCCAGTCTCATTTCAAATCAAGAACGCCGGAGGAGGCGTAAGTATGCAGCCACACTGGAGGGAAGGCTCCAGATGGCGCACCCAGGTCGTGCTACGTTGACCAGTACCCCGGAATCAGAGAGTGCCACAGGAAAAGCCATGGGCTCTCGGACCCTTCGAGGATGTGCGGTGAGATGTCACAGTGGACGACCGACCTGCCAGATCAGTCATGCCCAGCATACATTTGGCTTGAGGCTGACTCTCGGCGAGGTCTTGGCCAGGATGCAGTGTCATGAGAAGTGATGCCGAGAGGTTGTATATACAAATCCATTGTGTGTCCAATGTCGATCACGGAGGTCTCGTATTTCCTTAACATCGGAGAAGAAGCATGCATGCGATAGTGAGTGTCTGATACTCGATGCGAGTGATTCAATTCGTGTCCATCTATGCTGTGTTTCCTCATGAGGGAATCGCAGTTCTGTCCAGATACTGCTCCCGTTCGTCCATCCCTGGGTATCGGCGACGAGTATCTCTTCTGATGACGCCGTAACCCAATGCTCTAGTTGTACAAAAAAGTGTAACCCTCAAAAACGAGGATTAAGCCAAATACCAGGGGAAAAAGCCATCCGCTCGTAACCATGCAACTGCAACGAACTCGAACCACGAGTAGCCTCCCAAACAGCAAAGGAAAGAAGTCGATTAAATATTCGTAAAACCCAAACAGGCGGATGATGGTAGTAAGTAGTACATTGGTTGGAGATGTGTCGAGAGCTCCAGATGAAAGAGACCGAATCAGACGGGATGAAACCGAAATGCAGAGTTCCGTGGAGCCCGCTCTTTGGACGCAATGTTGGCTGAGGTTGAGGTGGTGGTGTTTGTTGTTGGTTTGTTGTTGTTGTTGTTGTCGGAATTAAGAGAGGCTGAGCGAGTGCTGACTGCAGATGCGTAGACTCGCATGCATAGTAGCGCCTCGTCATACGCAAGGCTGCAGGCAAAGCTCGGGATCTGATGGGTGGTATACGCCGCGCCACGGCATATTTACCTAGTCGCGGCGCCAGGCTTTGAGTTGCATGCAAGTCATATGCGCTGCTGACCGCATGCTTGTCGTGCCGGTCATCCCGCCGAACTTGTGTTCCAGTTCCGTGCAGCCCGGGTGTGTGCAAAACTCGAGGTGCGTAGTCGTCCGAAGAGCTGCACTAGGCTCGGAGCCTCGCATTGTTTGCCAAGGTATCCTAGGGGTGTATGCGGGTGAACCGTGAGTCGATGTTGGAAAAGACCTGGGGCTTGTAGCGACGTTGTCATGGGATTTGGGATTTCGCAGGCTGCTGCTCCCCATCTAACCTCTCTTGGGAAGAGGCGGAAGAGGCCGACTTGGTGGTGGGCCGGGGCAGGGAGGAAGTTGCGAAGGACGTTGAGCAGGCATTGTGGTGGATAGTATGTCGTGTCCTGAAGACAGCTTGGTGTTGATCCAAAGCGGTGGCGAGACCGGGCGACGGTATGGCTTTTGAAGGGAGACTTGAAGCAAGTGCGGTTGGTTATCCCTTGATAGACGGAGGGAGGAGGGAGTACACAGTAGTAAGTGTGCTAGTCCTTGGAGGAGGTCGGATCAAGTTATCTTGTTCGTCAGATGGTGGTTGAAACTTCGAGCCAAGCTCCAAGAGGACGAAACGGGGAGACGGCAGCCTTATGTAGAAAGTCTGGCATGTCATGATCAAGATTGCCTGAGATTGCCCTGCCGTACTTATTCCAAGGCAGATGCTGGTGGGAGTGGAGAGCACACGGAGAAGGTGAGTGAGCGCGACAGGGGTGCCGTGGCTCTTGGTGGGACCGTATGACTCTCAAGTACCGGTACGTATCTGCGTGAGAGGGGAGCGACATTGGCACCTTGTACCGCGTAAAGTGGCTTCGTCCTGGGGCCTTTCCCCACCATCTTGACCCCTGTGCATGCCAGCTGTTCAGGTACCAAATAAAGACCACATGAACGACACAACGGAGCGGTGACGCAGCCGAAACAGTCGACCCCGGTCAGATAGTGACATTGCGACCCCTGGACGATCATGTACTTCGTATCGAAGTCGCAATGTTGAAGCAGCAGCTGACGCCGATGATTGTAAATAGTGCTATAACGCCCCGAGAATAGCGGTCGGCTGTACCGTCGGCTAACACCATGGAGAGATGGAATTGACCGCCATCGCTTCGCTTTCCCTGTTCGAAGATTACACATTGTTCGTCCGGCAACAAGTGGTGCTGGATCGTGCTGGATCCCGTTTCCGTTGTCTCTCATGTAAGGGGCGCGGTTTCACCGGAGCCAGAATCCAGGCACAGAATTTGAAAATTGCGCTCGTTCAGACCAAAAAGAAATCCGTGCTTGCTTGCGCTTGCTTGCCGGGCGAAAGTGGTCGGCCCTGAACCCTCGCCGTGTCCGACGCTACTAGCTGAAAGAAGCATTGAAAGTCTCAAAAGAAATTTTGGAATATTTCTCCACAGCTAATTTCAACATTTTTTTCCTCCTTCAGGCTTCAAGCAACTCGGTTCGGGCAGATCCATGGCCCTACCTAGCCTGGCCCTGAACTACGCTATGCGTCATCCCAATCTAGCAAGCCAGGGAACATTTTGCTCTCACCGTCCTTTTATTTAATCTTACTCATCTCCCTGAGCAGCGGGACCCCGGTGTCGGGATGCGGTGAGCTGTTGCTCTTTGTTGAGGCTCGTGGAAGTGCCCTGGAAGATGCCCTGTAGCGTCCGGCCTGCTGCTGGCACTTACACGTGTACGCCGCCGGAAAGGGGTTCCAAGCTTGACGGCGCAAATTGGACCCCCCGTTTTAGCAACATGAACACGACACCCCAAGCATGCAAACGAGTAATGGAAGGCCGCGAAAAGGGATAGAACTGGGACTCGGAGACGCGAGCGGTAGCCGTCGACGTCGCGGCTGGGCAAGCGTTCCTGACCAAATGCAGATCTGCAGGATATTTTTACCATTCATTGTCGGGGGCGGCTGGGAGTTGAGCCTCGCTCTGCTGCAGTTCAGCCGTCCTGCCACTGTTACCCTGTGTGTTTTCGCGTAATGTGTACTGCAGGGGCATCTCGATCATTGCTCAGGCACCGTAAAACTAGTTATTTAGATTTCGATTCGAGATGCCCGACACGCATGATGGACTTAAACCGTCGTTCAGCGCTCTGGACTTGAAACATGCTGACATGTCGGGCTGAGCACACAGCAGAGAACTGTGATCAGGCATTGGACTGACTGTTGCCGATGCCTTCTGAGGATCTCGCTTCGCAACGGCCTCAGCAATGGACTCTGGAGGTGAATAGATTACCTGCTGTTGATTTCGGACTGATGGAGGAGCGGAACGGGACCGCCCTAGACAGAAGCCCTCATTTGAAGACAAGTTTGACATTCCTTCGGGGGTGTTCCAGGTTGATCCCATCACCAACAACTTGTTTGTCTAGGTGCGTACTTCAGCTCTCCCATCGAACATCCAACGGACTGCATATCTAGGTACCATCGCTCTCTGGTTGGTACCCTGTTTCCTGCAGGGCAAATCTGCAGATCGTCCGAACAGGGCAAGACAGCGTCAATTCCATCACCCCGTGATCACATTCGACCAATATTCGATATCCGTGAAGGGGTTTTTGAGTTACACCCAAGGTATTGATAGTGCACGTATTTCCAAAGACGGCATGACCGGGCAGTTACCGTGAAGACGTCGATGATTCATGACTCACCCCGTGGGGATGATCATGTCCCATCCAACTTCCAACCTGGAAGGTCATCTGGACTGAGACCTACATGAACTTGTCCGACAAACAGGCGGCCGAGTGGGGGTAAGGCAAGAACCAGATCTCGGTGCAGCACTCTCCGGGCTTGAGGAGAGCCAGAGTATCAGATAGAACCATCGATCAAGTACTGGAAATAGACACTCTGTCCCGTATTGCATCCCCGTGTTCAGACATGGGTTTCGATCGATTGCCGGGATAGCCTTGGAAACCCCCATCTCGCCATGCGTTTTTGGGCGCTTAAGGCGCAGATCTGTGCAACACGAATGCAATATCGCAGCGGATATACTTCTTGGTGCCTAGCATTTTAGCCTTCCAAGGTGCTGCCGGCGGTTGTTGATACGGAGCTCCGTGTGCTCTGTATGGATGTATCATGATCTGAGGCACAATAAGCGCTGCCTTGCCTTCTGCAACTCTGCAGACCGGTTCTATTCAGAGATGGGAGTCGAACTTCGCTTGCTATACCTAGAGGTCCGAGGGCCGGGAAAGCGCCATCAACGGCGCTTGCTGAAGGCGGCGTATAGCTCGCTTGACGCCGTGCGGGCATCTTTCGGATGATAGATAATGTCTTTCCCCGCCGTCGGGTACACGTGTAAGCTTGTGATCAAGATGGGATTTGAGTGAACACGGCGCGACCCGCTGGAACACTGGGTGGCCGCCGATCTGTTTCTGGATTTTGATCATCTGAAACTTGAGACCTGCATATCTTGTTGGATGTTCCTCTCCTCAAAGTCAATATCGGCGCTAATGGCGCTCAATACCTTGAATTGGACGTTGGCAATCGCATGATCTACCGCCTTTTGGACTGACGGTAGGTAGATCTGCCCTAATCAATCCCTTTGCTCGCTCGCCAACCACTCACCGCTGGACCGAGGATGGGGATGAGCACCTCATAGAATTACCAAGAATACGTCATTGTCCCATCATTCCAGTTGCTGCGGGGAAGACATCTCGAAGTCGACGGTGCTAGCAGACAGCGCGGATAAAAATCCCCGGAACTAGATTACGGTGAGATCGCGACATTTCACGGGGGATGAACTGGCAATCGGAGTTCTGCGTATCCACGTGTATACCGTGGCCAATCAGGGGCTTGAGCCAGCTCACCGAACTTGGCCTCTTGAATGCCTTATCACAGTACTATCTCGCCAACACCATGGTTGGAATCAGCATCCACACAACCACGTCGTTGAAATGCGCAATCAGTCCGAATTGCGACGTTGATATGATGATATCGGTGCCTCAGTTGCGCCGCTCTCGTACGTTGGCAGCCCTATGGCTCTCTGACCAGGGGCCATCCTGCGGCACGGTTGACCAATCAGGAGAGGTAGAAATCGTGGAATTCGTCTGGTAAATGGTAGGAAGTACCGGTACGAAGCGAAACCACCTAGGCTGCCGAGCTGCAAAGCTGCGGTCAGCAGGCAACTTGGCAGAAGGCTGTGCTGCACCGCATCTGCTGTACGTAGTAGTCTAATAAGCTGTTTGTTGGCATTACGAAGCTGGTTAACTGCTGCACATATGTCAGCAACAAGACGGTGAGCGTGAACCGCGCATCATGTCTATTATGTGCTCACGCTCATTGCCGGACCATATCCAGGCAGAGAGTAACCGCAACAGCGAAACATTGTCACCGGGAGTACTTCGCGCACATGTACCAGCACCATCAGCCCGTTCCATCCGGACAACTGCTGATTTCCTACAATGTGCCTTCACGGGCTCTGATAAACTCACCGCCGATTACCTGTTTCTTACCTAGGGTACGTATTTCCGATATCAAGATGGGATCGAATACCTGTTTTGCCCGCAGGAGAAAAGGTCAGCTGGCCATTTTACAAGGCCATTCGCCCTAAGCCAAGGCCGAAGGGTGGTCTCCCGAAATCCATCGGACGGATATGTCGGCGTGGCTGACTGCGCAAGTTCCTGTTCGTGTCGCCGCCAATCATCATCGGATGGGAGTGACTTGAAACAGCAAGCGCTCGGACCATGGAAGGTGTGAAGAAGCTGACGGGCACCCATGTCCACCACGTGGAAAATGAGTCTGATGGCGTGGAACTTCTGCCCCTGTCGATCGCAGGGGTGGCCTTGTTCAACCCACAATTCTCCTTGTCGACACACTCATTACAGGCCCACGGCATTTCCGTGTCCGGCTCTGGACGACGCGGCATCAATTCTTTTGGGACCAGCCCTGGGAGGCTAGGAGAACGCACAGAAAGGAGATTGTCTGGCTGGATATTCTCTCCTTCGGGGTGACAGGTGGCAACGTCGCAGCTTCGTTTCGGTCTCAAGAAGATGGGCGACAGGAGCCGCTACTGCAGGAACAAAGGGGACGACCAGCACCAGTGGCAAAAACAACCAACAAGACCCGGCGTAATGGTCGAGACATGGGAGAAGCCACGAGGTCCGTAGCCGTGCTACAGCTGGTAACGACCCTTAACATTAAAATTTCTTTGCACTCATGTGAATTTCACTGCTTGTTTGGTATGCGCAGGACGCGCTGTTCTGGGTAAAAGCGACATGTCGCAAAGCAGATGGCTTAACACATGTTCAAGCTCGCAAGCCACCACTCATCATCAGCATGAGCATTCTAGTGTACAACAAGTCAAGAACTTCGTCACGTCGCTTCAATCCGACACCAGCGCTCCGGCGTGGGGGCAATTTACCCGGAATGGTCTCAAAGGACGCATGACGAGAGTTTTACAAAGACAACAACAAAAGTCCTGCCGCAGGTACACTACCTTCCCATGCACTCGGCTCTGAACCGAGGCAGCATCTCTCGCCGTCACAGTGGGCTCCCGTTGTTCCCATTTGCTGGAGCCGTTATCCGGAAACTGTCGATCACCCAAATATCCCTGCTTCACAGCGTTTTTCTTCGTCTCTGTATTCGTATGCGCACGCTTTCGGGGTCATGCGGACGGATAGGGTGGGAAAAAGAAGCAATTAATCGTTCCATACTTTGTTCGTCCCTGGCTACCCGACATGCCGCAATCATGAAGAAATGTTCTCAACGGCGCGTCGTCGTATCATTTGTATGCGACGTGTCGGCCCAGTGGCTTAGACATGTCGGGGTTGCGGCTGCTTACTTATTACGCCCTGAAGCTACGCAAGCCTTCATACGTAGCGCAAGAACGGACGAGGACATCTAATTTTCCAGCCCTGCGCCGGAGGGATCTTACGATGGGGCGCCGATATTGCAGCTGTCTCGGATGCTGGCTACGATACGGTACTTCCCAGCCTCGGCAGGTGGCTTGGGCTCACGGTGGTACTTCTCGTGCAAGTACACATGCTCCAACCTGGAGTTACAAGTCCACGGCCCACAGCTTCGGGACCAGAATATCTGGAAACCAGCTCCAGCTTCACCAGGACGTTCACAATCAATACAGCGGAGCTTTTCTCCAGTCGTAGGTTCTATGCAGTCATGGCGATGTCATACGGTACGTGGGTTTTCGTTAGCGCTGGTCTTCTACTCCTTTCAGAGCGTCTCGCAGGGGTACCGCGTGTGACGACGCTCGGTGATCTGTGATTGAGCATATGTGATGAGAAATCCATGAACCGCACAACCGGAATAACATGAATCGCACGATGACTCCCTCTTGATCCATCACCTGATCGTCCAATTGCTCTGATACCCTCCACACCGCTGTTGATAGGCACGACGACTCGTGAGGCGACAGCGTTTCACCAAACGCTGATCTGCCGGCTCGGGAGTTGGCTATTCGCTCCAGCTATTCAGACACACAAACTTTCACAAAATTAATCGCCCTTTGTTGGTCTTAGCAACAAGGAGTAATCGCCGATGGGTCAGGGACAAGCCTGCCAGCTGTTTATTTAGCCGCTGATGAAGAATTTCTCGAGCGTCTTCTAGAAAAGTTTTTTGTTTTTTTGTTTCGGGAGCTAAGGCAAGGGGGCCCGCACTCAAACCCGAGGCTCGGGACTGGGGAGCTGGAGAAGTCGAGTGCCCGCGTCGGTGCTCAATTCCCTGGCGCCGGCGACGTTTAAGGAGGTCCCGCTTATTAGAGCAAAAACCATCTGGATCATGTGAAGTGACAGATCCATCGCTCATCACGGTTGTTTTCAAAGTACCACGACTCTGTATGCGGTGGTATCATTACCAGATCGCTCCGCTGGGTGTAAGGCAGTGGTGGTCTGCCAGCGACCGTGGATTGGTTTGTTGGCACTTCGTGCCTGTGGAGTGATCATCAGGCGCAGTACTCTGTGACCCGAACGACGCCGGTATGCTGAGACGGTGTGGCGGCCCAGTTACCCTCTCCAGCGACTGTGCAGGATAATGGGCCGATCCTGCACTACGCCTCCATCTCGTCCGCGACCTCAGCAGCCGGCATCTGCGTCGACTTGATCCAGTTCTCCATCACCGCCTGGTTGCCTATCTGCGAGGAGCCTTCTGCCAGAGACTTATTGCTCGCGCCAGGCTGCGCCGTCTTCTGTCCAGTACCCCTCCTCTTGACGACTAGACATAGTACCCGGCCGTAGATGGCAAAGCCCTCGTACGAGATGTCCATGGCCATCTTTTTCTTGTCCTCGGCGGGTGGCGCGGGCGATGACTCGGTGTCCTTCTCTTTCCGACGTTTGGACGGCCTGTTGTCGACGAATAGGTTGTCGCTGTCGCCGTCCTCGTCCTCTTCACCTGAGAAATCCAGCTGGATGGCGTCCACAGGTGCATAATCGTTGTCGGCGTCGTGGCCTAGACCTGATTCTCCCTCATCCTCGCCATCCTCCGCAGCCCGTGGCAGGCTGCTCTCCCTTCGTCTCCTCTTCGACCGCCGGGTAACGACGGCACCTGACTCAATTGCGGCAGCCTCCTCCGTCTCAGCCACGGTTGGGATATCGCCCAGTACGACAGCCTCATCATTCTCGCCGCTCTCTTCCCGCCTGATGACCACCGGCGAGTCGGAGCCGCCGTCGTACAGCTCCTCGCCGCCATCCACATTTATCGGCGCCTCGCGGGATGCGCCGCTCAGTTTTGTGGAGTTGGACGTGAGCTTGGTCTGAGTCTTGTCTCTGAAGTGCTTGTGCTTGTACAACAGCGAGTGCCGGGTGTTTGTCTCCATGAGGAATAGCGAGACCTCAAAATCGTCTGATGGACCACGCGTAGATCAACGTTAGTATCTTCTCTGTGTGTTTGCCTGTGAGAAGTTCCATATTGAGACGTAAGAGGACGCCTCATAAAGAGATCCTGGGCAAGATCATGCCACTTGTCGCGGTTGATGTGAGTTGGAAGAGTGAATGCCCCGAGCGAGGATGAATCAGTGGGCTACAAACCAGATGTGA
>Ga0209127_100739_pt1 | contig 11083 bp, 13 predicted proteins | sample LakSupMetagenome_FD_187469 | JGI IMG/M metagenome (GOLD analysis project Ga0209127, IMG submission 187469) | Freshwater microbial communities from Lake Superior, Canada - Sta WM archaea (SPAdes) (version 2) | ecosystem: Environmental > Aquatic > Freshwater > Lake | place: Lake Superior, Canada...
CCCCCCAGCTTCTTCGGGCTATGGCGGCGGCTTTGGCGGCGCTCCTCCCAGCTACGGCGGTGGCAGCGGTGGCTACGGCGGCGGCGGCGGCGGAGGCGGCTATGGCGGCGGCGGCTACGGCAACCCTGGCGCTGCCGGCGGCCAGTCGTGGTGGTAAAACTCGTTCCGGCTTTCACGGTGTCCTTTCGACACCCTTTTGACATGCTACCGCGTGTCGTTCGGTTCTTCACATCGCTTGTTTTCAACTTCATTTTTCTGATTTAGACTTCTCAGCTCGCGCAGACATTGTTTTATCGGCGAACATGACGCGCAAGGAACCCGGCCGGGATGGCAGGCTCAGGTTCTAAGGCATAATCGGGCATCATGACGATAGATCGCATTGGTTTTCGACAAGCATGCCAGCAAGCCCGGCCGAATGATACCCGTGGATCATGGACCTTGGTGGATCTCATCGGCAGGGTCACCTTCTGGTCATGGTCCACATCAGTTACGAGTTGAGGGGGATCTGGAAGGGAACTAGATCCTCGCCACCTCGTCAGGCTGAAACGTTCTGCCTCAGGAACCTTCCACTACTTCCTCGGAAGGCATTTTCGCAGAGAAAGACAGAGCGTCATGGCGTCGCCGCAAGAGCTTTCTTATTCTTGCTTTCTCTCTCGACGCATGTTCTATCACTTTCCATAGACAAAAAGGGATTCTCAGTTTCTCTGGTCGACGCGGTCCCCGGCGTCGACGGTGTCGTCACGAGCACTGGAGGAGCTACATAGAGAGGGTTGAGACATAGACCGGTAATTTTCAGCAGTTTGACTGAAGAGCGCGCGACAGGTCGATGGAAAGAAAGCATGATACCCCCTTTTTCGTGGAAAAGAGATCTGGCAGAGGAAGGGAAGAATGCTTTTTCGAGTCGACTCTCTTCGACATAATGGCGCAGGGAAGGAGACCGCGGCCGTCTTGCATTGGAGCAGCAGGAAAATGTCAACCTGCTGCTGCAGGCTGCGCAGAAGGCTCCGGTTCTGATATCTGGGCAAAGGCAATCATCGTTGCTGCCGGGTTCCTCTTGTGGTAGAGACACAATCCGTACTGAGACCCCGAATAAAAAAAATCACAGTTCTTCATTCAAGCAGTCTCCCAATATTCTGGCTTCCCATCCGTGACAGGTGATATCGTGTCTGATGTTGTTGGTTCGTGCTGATGTGTGGAGTTACATGCTGAATGCGACTCGAGACTAGACGGTTCCTGCATAGGTATCCTCCTTCCTTTGTTCTCTTCATCAAGATAACTGTTATAGTTTCTTGCACTCGGTTTCTCCTGGAGAATTTTGTTGCTTTAGGAAGTCACCCAAGAAGGTGAAGCTCGGAATTTGCCAGCTGGAAAGCTACCGGGTAATCAATGGAAACGCATGGCTTCGGCAGCTGGGGTCTGGACGGTACGTACCGCTAGCGGGAACTGAGACCGCGCTACCTTAGTTCCTGCCGGGCGGTGCCCACAATCGACCAGGCTTTCCAGGGTCACTGTTTGTTCAGTTCGTGAGCCTCAGCTTGTGCCTCGAGAGCTCCATCTTTTTTCCACATCGTCCCCTTCCCACCAACCACCTCCCACCTCACCGGAGCGCCTTCCTCTACCACTTCTTCTTGTGGCTTTGGAATTGGCATGGCCTGCGTTTGAGATTGGACAAGCTCGAGTCGCTCCTTCTTTGTTCGCGTCGTCTGCTTCGTTTCCTTGCAGTGCGGTCGACCCCGTCTTCTGAGCTTCCCCCGGCGTTTCGTCCAGCACCTTCGCGACTGCACTCCTTGCGTGTTTGCGCCTGAGCCTGCAAGTCCCGAGCGCCTTCTCTCGGACGCCTTCGAGTTGCAAGCAAGCTTCGCCCCCGCTTCCGAAAGCTTACATCCGACCTCGTTGGCAAGGATACCTCCTCCGTCACAATGCCATGTGAGTTTTGGTTCCTTGCTCTATCATCCAGCCTTGGTTATCCATCACTGGGCTACTGCATCAAGATTCTGGTCTCATTATCTACATCTGTTGCCTCCTTCACATCTTCTTTGTCATCAAGCAGCTTCAGAAGATGGAGGGCAGCCAGTACTGGCTCGACTCTGGTCATCCCCCTCCAGATGGCTTCTTCCAGGCTGTGGGCTATCTCATTGTCCCCCCAGCTGGCTATGTCCCCCCCGCTGGCCCAACGCCTCTGTTGGTACATACCGATGGATATCACACTACAGGCTATGGTGCCGACGAGTATCTTGCCCGTCCACCTGAGGGTCTTGGCCCCGAGCTAGGTCCAGATGCTGGTCTCACTCCCTGTCCCAGTCCGGGTCGGTGGCACCGGCATCCTCGCGTTCTAGGTTTGGGGCTTCCCTGTTGTGCACTGACAACGGCCGGCATGAGAGATTTGGGCTCGCTCGAAAACTGACCAGTATCTTAACAGCTCTCACACAGGACCAGTGGATCAACGAGCAGGCGGTGTAAGTATCCGGTCTTCCCCTTCCGTACATCACCGCGACGACAGTGACTAATGTTCTGCTTTCAACAGAAAGTATAGCGTCGCCGAGCTCGAGGACTGCGCCATTGCCGTCGAAGCGTCATATTACCTCCAGTTACTCCTACACGCCGACGATGACTTGGGCAGAAGCTACGAGCCTCTGCTGCCTGCTCTTGGCTCGGTCACTGGCATGGAGAAGCGTATCGACGAGGACCTCGAGCAGTGGGCAGCCCACGGAATCACGCCTCTCTTCGTCTTTGACGGCCAGACCCTCGTAGGACAAGATGAGATGTCGATAGCGAATGGTAGCAAGGCTCAGGAGAAGACGAATGCGGCCTGGAGTCTTTACTTCGGCGGCCGTCCTAGCGAAGCGGTAGCTGCTTTCGGCTCTAGCATAGGTACGCCGTGGTGACCGCCCCTTCGAGCCGGACACTTGCTGACTTGAGCCAGGAGCGGTTCGGCCGGAGACTCTCTACCCTCTTCTTCAGCGCATCTTGCGGAAGAGGCAACTCCACTTCTTGGTTGCACCGTATAACGCTGCCGCGCAGGTATGTGGCCCGCCTTGCTAGTCAGAAGGGTGTTGTGTCTGACAGCTAGTAGATTGCATACTTCGACATGATTGACTCGGACCAATGTGCCGGGATCATGGGATCCGACGAGCTGCTCCTCTACCCAATCAACGACTGCGTAATCAAGACAATCGATTGGGAAAACACGGGAACGGATGGGAACCCGACTGTGACGGCCGTCTCCAAGAGACATCTTCTCCAAAGCCTGGGTGGTGGAGTCAGTGAGCCGCTGTTTGTCGACTCTCTCCTCGCCAGGGGTACCTCGTTCCTCCCGCGGTTTCCAGGCCTGCAAGAGTTACTGCCAGCGGACGGCAAGGAGAGATCGCCTCCGAGCATTAGGGATGCGCTGAACACGCTTCGGACGGCGAATAAGTCTGTCGCCGTCGCTTGCAGTACCTTCAACGACATGGTCCAGGCGAAAGATCCCGAATGGCTGGACAAGTACCAGAAGGCGCTTATGGCTGTCAAGCACTTCATCTATATCAGCGAGGCTGGAGAGATTCAAGTGCATGAGTACGAGGGGCTTACCAAAGACAACCATGAGTACCTGGGCAAACAAATCCCGGCGGAACTCTTCCATTACCTCAACACTGGTCTCATCGGCCACAGGAATCTTACTTGGATAACACACTCGAAGGTTGTGGTCCTACCGACAGTCGACGGGTACCAGTCAGCTGAATACGAGAGGCTCGTAGAGAGCCAAACCAAGGCCGTCAAAGAGAACGCGCTGGCACTTATCGCCAACGGGTTGCACCGGGGTATCCAGCACAACCCCATCACGTGGAAGTTCTGGTACAAATCGGGCACAGAGAAGCCTGAGCGGATCAGCGATGCTGTTAAGGACGCAGCAGCAGCCAAGGTGACCAAATGGACTCTGAAAGAGGCTGCCATCAAGGAGCATGCTCCAGGGTTCTCTGCGGGCTCAATCGCGTCGGAGCTTGTTGCGCTCAGAAACCCGGACTTTGTCAAGTCCACACATACCCAAGCCAAGGCGAAGGGCATCGACTCAGCAGACTCGATCATCTCCCTCACTATCTTGCGGTTCCTGCATCTCAGGGACTATGTCACTGACGCACATACCCTCACGAACTGGGGCAACGCGCTGGCCACGGCCATGGAGGCCCTGAAACCCACCGTCGACCAGAATCCTGATGTTGGAAACCTCTATGAAGCACTCCTGGTGGCCTTTGAACTTATCAGGTTTGACGTCCTGAACGCCAGAAACAAGCACGACGATCTTCAAGGATATCCGATGAACGGCACTGAAGAGGAGCGGATGTCTCTCCTCCTGGTCAGCCGCTGCGCGACCCTGCTGAAGCTGCGGCATCAGCAGATAGGCTATACCGGCCCGCTGAGCAAGAACCTGCTGAATTTCCGTACATTGGCTTCTGAAGTCCGCTCCGCGGATCGAGACCTCACGGAAGCCATCGTCGCGTCCAACTTCCTGCACGCTCAGTCCAAGCGTCAGCGTGACGATTACTTTGAGATCGGCCATCGGTATGTTGTCCCCGCTCATTGTCTTTCTTCTTCTTCCCTCCGTTTTTCCGGTCCCCGTACTTGATGATCGATGTATGGAGACCGCTCAGTGCTAACAAGATTTGCGCAGACTCCCTTTCCTCGAAGACCCACACGTTGCGATGGGCATCGCAGTCAAGACGTACTTTGACGACATCCTCCCCGGCTACACACCTGCCCAGAAGCAAGAGAAGATGGACCAATTCCCAGCATCGTACCTACCCTATGCTGAGAACTTCAGCGGAGATCTGGCCATCGCCTGTTCCTTCTTTGACGCCATCCACGCAGGCGTGAAGACTCTCGGCGCCTCGGAGATGTCGGCCAAGCAGCGGGAGGAGTGGGATAAGGCAGCCGACTATCTGGAGTCACGAAGATAGACTCCTGCCATGCTCTCGCGGATTCTCGGGGTAGCAAATGCCCAAATCCCCCCCTTGCGGGACCAGCGCTATTTCCCTGGATTCCTTGGTCTGCTAAATGCACTTGAAATGTGTCGGCTGCAGTGTCGTGATGTGGTCGTTGGGACCACTTTGTCGGAGGTTTACAGTAAAGGCGGCTCGAGAAACAGGCTGCTTCATCAAGCTCCACATGAACCGCCTTTAGGCGTGTTGTAGCGTTTGATTAGCAAGCGAGAAATCAGATACAACATCATAGGCATAGCCTGTCCTGCTCTCTCGACTCGTGAACACTTGCTCTCCTGCGGTTTGATAGTTGATTGTGAACGCTTCACTCTGAATCTCGAGAACGATGGACATTCCAACTCATTCATTCTCATTCGGAGGTTCGTGAGCCCTCAAGTCACTACCGACTACCTACGGTATGTCCTTTCCGTCAATGCTCAGCCTGTCCCGTTCCTAAACGCCCACAATGTTTTGCAACGCAACGCCAGTCTAGACCGACCCAGACACGCCAGACCATTGTTACCGTACTGGAAGTATAACGCCTCGTAAGCACCGCAAGCAAAGAATGCCACGCACAACCACAGGCGACAAATGGGCTCATGACCCCTCAAACGACCAGTCGCCGCTTGATCGGCAGGGGTACCTCCTCGCCATTGATGACCTCGCGGCCCTTGAGCAGGCTGTCGTGGCCCATCTTCTGGATCTTTTCGAGGAGGTGACTGTTCAGGCACATCTTGTTAGTCGAGTTTTATTTTCCGAGGCACGGGAGGGAAGATGTTGCGGCGCAGATACACAAACAAATAAACACAAATCGGCCCCTGTACGCAGACGTCTTAGCGACCTCTGGTCGGGCGCGTTCTGGAAGTCACAGGCCCCTCTTCGATTGTTTTCTGTGCAGCCGCCCGCGCCTCAGCGACAACAGGAGCAGGAGCAGCATCTTTCTCGGTGCCGCCGCCCGGTTGGTTCTGCTGCAAGGAAGAAGAAGAAGGAGAAGAAGGGGAAGGAACAGAAGGCATCTCGGCAGGGAACCGGACAAGGAGCAAGACGGGGGGGAAGTAGGCATACTTGATGGGCACGCGGCCGCCGCGGCGCTCGGCCTCGGTGCGGGCGAGCGCGGCCTTCTGCGCGCGCGCCTCGTGGTCGCGGAAGTGCTGCTGCACCTGGGACCTGCCGGCGGCCTCCTCGGCGGCCCGCACGACGTAGCCGCAGTCGGGCCGGTCGCAGACCCAGGTGCCGTTGGGCCCCGTGGGGGACGCCGAGGGCAGCTTCTCGGCGTGCAGGACGACGCGGACGGCGTCCTTGGGCGGGGCGAGGGGGAGGCCGTCGTGTCGGTCCTCGATGTCTTCGGCTTCGGCTTGCGGCGAGGTGTCGGCGTTGGAGTCGCTGTCGGAGGGGCCGGCTTCTTCTTCTTCTTCTTCTTCTTCTTCTTCGTCTCTGAAGTTGGGGATGTCGAAGTAGTTGGTTGTCTTGGCGGCTTTGCGGGCTCGGCGGCCGGAGGCGAGTTCGTCGTCGTCGTCAAAGAGCATGTCTGTCGCTGTCCGCTTCTTGGAGGCCGACTGTAGGCGGAGACCGCCTTTGCCTGCGTAGCGCCGGCGGCCCGAGGAATCGTAGTCGTCGGAATGCGGGTCCTCGTTGTCGAATGGTGCCAGTGCTTTAGGCCGGATGTCCAGCGTCGAGGGCGGGTTGTTTGCAGGTGCCGTCGGAGTGGCGGGTTTAGTCTTCTTGGCTCGGCGGACAAGTTGATAAGGTATCTTCGCCTCGTCCGTATGCTGTAGCTCAATGGATGGTTTCTTGGATTCATTTACCAGCCACTGCCAGAATGGACTTGTGTGCCACTTGGGGTCAAGCCTCTGCACCAGTTCTTTAGAAAAGTAGGATAGGATCTCGGTTGATGCATGGTAATTGGAGATCTTGTGCTCGTAGTAGAGGTTTGAACCGACAGCAGACCGTGCAATCTTGCCCGCGCCGCCTTTCTTGGCCGCGATCTCCTCCAAAGCGTCCAGGAGTGCGTCGATTGGCGACGAGACCGCTGATATGGGGGTGTTGTGATCTCTCTGTGCGGGAGAAACACGGGATGAAGGTTGCGGAGTAGCACTCGCAGTCTTGGCTGGTTGAGACTGAGGTGTTGTCGCAACAGGGCTTTTCCTGAGCTTGGCAGAGGCCGGCCGCGGTGGAGGTTGTAGGGGAGCGGGAGAGATGTCCGTCATGTCAATATCCGTGTCGACACTCTGTTCCGGTAGCCGAGTGCTGCGACCCTGAGACCGGACTGAAGAGGCTCTTGAAGGAGGGTCTATGTTCTGGAATGGAGGCAGTGCCTGAGCTGGAGGCAAGGGCTTACAACCTGCCGCCTTCAAACGCTTCGATTCTTCCGCAGCTCGCTTCGCTTCGTCAGCAGCCCGCTTTAGATGGTCCTTGTAGACATCCTAGTGGAATTAGCAGGTGATGAGATAGCCCAAAGGGAGGGGATAGATAGTGTACCGGATGTTTGTCGATGATCCATGTGTAAAAGAATGTTCCCTTCCACTCGATCGTGTTATCTTTGGGAAAATGGTTGATCAGAAACGGTGCCCATTTGTGGCATCGTTCCTCGGCCTCGTTCCGAAACATGCCGTCACCAACTGCCACAGCATACTAAGAAGGCTGTCAGCTCGCCAGGCTCCGGAAAGGGGGAAACCAGAGACAATATGGGGGTTTTCGTGCCTTCAGGAGCACTTCGTCCAAAGAAACGGTAGGCTTTTGCATTCTCTTCCTCTTTTGTTTTGGCGCAGCATGGTAATCTTCCAGATCGTCTTCGAGGTCCTCAAACACTTCCAGGATCTCGTAGTAGAGAGTAACCGCCTCACGTATCTGCATGTGTATCTCGGCAAACTGAGGCGAAGGAGAGACGAGTTCGAACCAGCCGCGTTCGCCGCTGACCCAGACGGCCAAGGGCCCATAGCTGATGGAATACAGCGTTGAATTCGTAATCTCAATGTATCCAGAGGTGACCTCGGGATCCAACACTTTGCGACAGTTAGCCACTGACGCTTGGCACAGAGAACTAAGGAAGTTATACGTAGATGCCGCTGCTCCTTCGGGTCCACCTCTAGTTTCCCTCGGACGACCCAGGGTTGGTTGGGCAGGAGCGGGTTTGCCAGGCGCTTGCCGTCTTTCAGGTAGACGGTCGCATCGGTTAGGACGTAGCAGGGCCATTTGTTGCTGTTCGCGACGCCGCGTATATCCTCTGGCATGGGCTTCACAATATCGCTCTCTTTCAGCCATCTCGTCTGAGAGGTATCGATGGTAGCGACCGTCGAATTGGAGATCTTGCGCCGGTGCCGTCCAGCCATTTAGACCGAGAGGATTTAGTGCGGGCACATGTGCGACTGAGGATGGCTAATCAGGTGGACTGTGAATTTGACAAGCTCGAGAGATAAGGCAGGCCGTAGGTTGAGCTCGAACAGTTGAGTCGGTTATGATGATCTTGCGGGTGATGGAGTGATATAAGGTAGCTCTTTACGCGCTTGAACAACCGTGGGCGGGTTCCCGCGACTTGACGCGATTGTCACTTGTCAGATGCGGGATGGTACCTCCGTAGGTGGGGCACTTTTGGCACAGTTGGAGACAGCGGAAATGCCCCAGCCAATGGATTGCCGACGATGTGTCCCATATTTCGATATGCTTTCCGTCTGTCATGCTCCACCAATGTAGAAAAAAGAATAATTTGTAGAGGTTGCTATTCGTATAAGCCTGTCAATACTCGACGCTGAGGTATTGTGAAGGGTCCCTCTTTGATATCTATAGACTATAGACGAGGGGTTTGGAAGGCTTCAAGGACAATAGGTCAGCCTCTTGGCCTGCTTACCTGTCCTGTAGAGAAGAAGTGCCGTTGAGACTACTGTCAACTCGTCGTCCATCAGTTTTTCCCTTCAAGCATTTTTCACCATCTCGTTTCATCGTCATCTCTTCACTGAACAATTGTTCCGACTCCCACTCACTGTCTCTCTCACACAACTGCCATAGTCACCTATCGTGGGCTGCTTCGTCCATCTCAGCCTACTAGTGTCGCTGGACCTTCATATGAGGACGATCACCAACCTTCTCAACATGGCCAAAGGCAAGGTTCTCGAGGGTGTTTTCGGTAAGTGCCCGATGCTCCGCTACATATGAGGTCGCTGTATGCTAACAGAACGGCCGCAAGCCATTAACAAGCCCTATGGCATGAGCTCAGCCCAAGTCATCCGTGACTGCCAGGAGTACTTCAATCCTTCAAATCTCTTCGCCCCTCTCCTGGAGCAGGAGGCTGAGGCCAGGGCGCGCGAGTCCAAAGGGCAGCAGAAGCGCCGCTCAAGGATAAAGAGAGACCTCCGCGTCAAGATGGGCCACGGCGGGACTCTAGATCCTTTGGCGACTGGAGTCCTCATCCTCGGCGTCGGCAAGGGCACCAAGTCGCTTTCCAACTTTATCACATGCACAAAGACCTACGAGACCGTCGTCCTTTTCGGCGCCAGCACCGACACCTACGACCGCGTGGGTCGCATTGTCAAGAAGAGCCGCTACGACGAAGTCACTCGGCCAGCAGTGGAGAAGGCTCTCGAAGGTTTCAGGGGCAAGTACAAGCAGATGCCCCCGCTGTTTGCCGCGTTGAAGATGGACGGCAAGCCTATCTACGAGTACGCTCGCGAGGGAAAGCCGCTTCCGAGAGAAATCGAGATGCGAGAAGTGGAGGTCTCGGAGCTGGAGATGGTCGAGTGGTACGAGCCTGGCACGCACAATCACCGGTGGCCCACAGAGGAGGCTCAAGAGTCGGAGAAGTACCTGGTGAACTCGGTGTGGAAGCTCGGCAAACAGCAGGCAGAGTCAGGCGAGCCGCCCAAGAAACTCACCCCCGAGCAGGAGGAGCAGGAGACGCAGGCCTTGGCAGAATGGGAGATCACTAAGAAGAAAGCAGACGAACGCGTCGACAGTCTGATTAAGGACAAGAAGTCGAAGAAGAAACCATCGCCTAAACCGGCCTTGATGTCTGGTGCTCTAGGTGAGCTGCCGGCTCCCATTCCTAAGGGGAGGGGCTCCAACCTCATCCCACCACCGCCGGCACCTGGCACACCACCTCCGTGGGAGGGCAAAGGGCCGCCAGCCGCCAAGCTCCGTATGACGGTTACTTCCGGCTTCTACGTTCGCAGCTTGTGCCATGACCTCGGCGAGAAGCTTGGCTGTGGAGGTATGATGGCTGAGCTCATTCGTACCCGACAGGGTGAGTTCAGGCTCGGCACAGAAGAGTGCTTGGAGTATGATCAGCTTGCCAAGGGGGAGAGTGTTTGGGGTCCTCAGGTCGAGACGATGTTGACTCACTGGATGAACAAACCAGTCCCAGGCGTCAACTCAGCTCCATCGAAGAGGAGCCGCGATGAGGACGATCAAGCGGAACAGGAGCAGGCGAACGCGAAGCGCCCCAGGAAGAACTCTAGCTCACCCGAGGCTAAGGACATCAAGCCGAGCATTGAGGCACCCAGCGCAAAGAGCTCGCCTAAGCCCGCCAGGGAGACTGCCCATTCGCCGGAGCACAACCCAGTCAAGCGCAGTACCGAGGAGGCTGAGGCGGATGCACCTCCTGCGAAACGGGTTAAGAAGAGGTCGCACTCGCCGAAGTCGAGCCCCGTGAAGCGCAGCATAGAGGAGCCAGTGTCCGCAGCAATTCTCCCGAGCGTTGAGGATTTGAGCCAGCCACAGGCAAACGGTGTCGACGTTTCGAAGGTCCTGGATGCTGTGACGGCGGCAGCCGAGAGCAAGACTGGAGAGGCAGACACAGCAAAGCCGAGTATCGAGGAGGAGGAATGGAACGGTATCGAGGATGAGCCCAGCACAGCGAAGGCATGATTGGGGAGTTGCTGTGTCTACCGACACTGCATGGCGTACGGTGTCAGAAGGACGCTCGATGCTCGCAACCTCGACAGCTCATGCTACATAGACCTCGTCTCAGAGCACTTGTCTTCGGTTACTTGATTATAGTGCAGTGATCACGCAGTATTGAGAAATAAAAGCAGATTAATTAGAACGAGTAAAACCTGATATCAAAATAGGAGGTTTGGGACGCCGCGATAGATGCTCCGTTGGGTCTGTTGACCCCGTGCCCATGTCTTCCCTCTACT
>Ga0209127_100740_pt1 | contig 11071 bp, 6 predicted proteins | sample LakSupMetagenome_FD_187469 | JGI IMG/M metagenome (GOLD analysis project Ga0209127, IMG submission 187469) | Freshwater microbial communities from Lake Superior, Canada - Sta WM archaea (SPAdes) (version 2) | ecosystem: Environmental > Aquatic > Freshwater > Lake | place: Lake Superior, Canada...
ATCCCCAAGGGCGCCGTTGTTCTGAGCGGCACCGGCAGCTACTCGTACTCAGACGGGACCGGCATCCAGAGCGTGGCCACAATCAACCCCGACAGGACGCGTACAGTGGTGATCGAGAACAAGTTCAATAACGATGTCTATGTCACGCTCACGACTAAGAGCGGCGAGACCTGGAGTGGCTTGACACACTCCAATTCAGTTGTTACCTGGGTGCTTCCTGCTTCTGCTTGACGGGCGGGAAGTAGCTGGACAATGGCCATGGTCGTCTCTTCTCTGTCTATATTGCTGCATTTGTAGATACTATGCACTCTCTGGTAAATACGCTTTCTCCGTCTTCAATGGCACTGATCTCGCGGTAGCCCCTGGCAAAATGATGTCCAGCGGCTGTGGTCTCAACCATACAATTATAACAGTACATCTCACCGTGATGTTGTTGCGACCACTGTCTATTCACTCTTGCGCTTCGTTGGCGTCATATGTCCCAGAAAGGGCGCGCCGAGCCGAGCTACACATAAGCGGACAGTATTGACCAATCAAGGGCGCAACGGATGTCTGCCGATCTGAACTGAATTGTTGTATCAGTCCAACGAAACGGCACTATATATGTGAGTCTCGGGCCTCAGCTAAACCATCGGTAACTGAGTCTTTCACATCACTAGATATAGTCCGAGTACTACACCACAATGGGCACCATAGCGCCATCTATCGAAGACTTCCCATTACCGAAGTTTGTGGAAGGGGGATGTCTCTGTGGTTCACTGAGATATCGAGTCGACTTTCCAGAAGACCACGACTTCAAGAAGAGCGTAAGCGACGACGCGATCTCTAAATATATTGTGTCTGACTGTTTATTTCAACAGAGCGGCACCTGCCAATGCACCCAATGCCGCAAGCAGTCGGGTTCCCTCTTCTGGCCCCTGCACCAGCTAAAGCCAGCGAGTGCACTCACTTGGAAAGCCGACGCCACGCTGAAGATATACAAGGCCAGTGCCGACGCCGAGCGCGCTTTTTGTTCCAACTGCGGCAGCTGCATAACCTGGAGATCTACCGATCAAGAAAAGGACGCTGTCGAGTTTGCGATCGGGACCGTCGACGAGATCTACTTGATCGGAGAGGGGGGCGTGGAGAAGGTGCATACGGCGGCCGACGGGGAGCAGCAGACCATCCCAAAGACCGGCTTCGGCTTCGCCATCGCTAATGGAACGGGCTCGCACTCTTGGACCGAGAACGAGATACTGGGCGTGACGGATGGCATGCTTGTTCGGGGCCAGAAGCTCAAGCATTAAGACCGCGATGAACTCTGCCGAAACACAGAGAGCCCTCATATGAGTCGCAGACAATATCATCTCGATTAACTCAAGTATTAAGCTAAATTCTACGCAAGTAATTCAGACATCTACTTTGTTTTGCGCCCCCCCTATTCTATGCAAAAAGCTGCTAGACCGCTACAAAACAACATGCAGAGCCCATCCCTACTCAACACCATGTGGCACAAAGACCAGCCTCAACCCCCTATCCCCTCCTACAGCCGCGGCACACCCAGCGTAACACCACTCGAGCCCGACGCGCTCCCGGGCCGGCTCGACCCCGGAACCCCCGCCTCAACAGCCTGCGGCACGTACGAGTCCGGGCGGTTATTCTCCTCGCTCGCCTTGGCGGCGTTGTACTTCTTGAACGCCATCTCGACCAGCAACCCGACCTCCTTCCTGTCCCGCCCGATGACACCGACAGCCAGCAGCGCCTCCGTCTCCTCGATCCAGTCCTGCAGCCGCCGGAACTCCATCTCGTCCTTCCTCAGCCTCTCGGGGAGGCCCTGCCCCTTCACCAGCGCCAGGAACCCGGCGATGACGGTGTTCAGCACGCCCAGCCCCGTGATGAGGGCGGGGTGCGTCCCCGCCGCGGGACCCAGGGCGGTCAGGCCGGCGCCGATGACGATCTGGAGGAAGTACGAGAGCCAGAGGACCGAGTTGAGGGTCGCGAACCAGATGGATTTCGCGCGCTTGATGCGCAGGATGTCGGCGTAGACGCCCGAGGGCTTGCGGCCGCCGCCCGACTCGAGGGAGGACGGGGTATTCGTCGCGGGCGGGGAGGCGTCGCTGTTGATGCCCACGGCTCGGCGGAAGATGATGAGCGCGTCGTCGCCGGCCGCGCGGATGGGGAGGCCGGCCGGGGCGCCCCAGGGGGCGTTGGTGGAGGCTTTGGGAAGGCGAGGGGTGGGGGTTGCTGGGGTTTTGGGGTCGGTTGGGGTGATGTCTGTGGTGGTGATGTTGGCTGTTGGTTTTGTGTCACGGTCCGCCGCTGGAGGGGGAGGTGTTGGGGATGCCATGGCTGGGCTGGGCTGCGGTGATGGTGTTGTTGACATGGTTGCTGGTTGGGGTGTCGACGGCCGACTTAGGTCTGTGACTGAGCTGGTGCCGGTCATCTGTGGTTGGAGGGCTCCGAAGGTGGACTGAGGGCGGGTTAAGAGGGGAGACTGCTCATCCAGATTCTCGTGGAATGCGGAGGACATGGTGGCAGCACTTCGGAGGTCTAGATGTAGGGGCGGGTCGACGTATGTGTAGGTGTTGATCGAGCTGACCAGCGCAGCTTATACGAATATATCCGAGTCAAGTGAGCGTTGGGAGGTATGGGCTGGAGCAGTAGGAGCACGAAGGATCGAGAGATGACTTTGAGTAGTCGAATGCTTACAATATCTGGTATTTGGACTCACACATCGACCTATCTAAACGCGCCATCGGTCTTATATCTCGGGACAAACTCCAGATCTCACCAGAGCGTTTTGCGCATCTGGTGGTCAGCAGTGGGAGGCTCGCCGTGCAGATGACCCAAGGCCAAAATGGAACGGTCGTTGATCCTCAAGGCTAAGTCCAACTGGGTGGCTTGGCCGAAAGAGAATAGAACGCTGCCTGGAAAGAGCTGACTTGCGGCCATCGCGACCTGGCAGAAGACCTGAATGGCTTCTTTTGGCACTAGGTGGTCGCACTAAACGGTCTTGAGGAGGGTGACACTGGGGAACCACATGAGCTTGAATAAGCCACACCTAAAGTAACCCTGTGCAACGCCAAAATCCTTCGGGGTCGTCTATAACCGCAGTCTGTCAGCTTATTATCCGCCAGTGCAACAGCCATCTGACGCTGCCTACTTAGGAACATGAACTCCGAATATTTTCACCCAAGCTTGGTGGGTCGCACATGCTGCTGTGCACTTATATGATCGAAGCATGTCTCCTTTTGATGCTATGCCACGGCGTGACCGGCATGACTTCTTCCGGTCCTCACGCGACTCAACGCGGCCGGGGGTCAGACATTTGAAGTTGTAACGACTCTGCGACTAGCGCTACCTTGGTGCTCCCCGCTCCCTGCTCCATTCCCTATTATCAGGGCCTCGCACAGATGATTCTGATATTGTCAGACGTGTGAGAGCAGACATACGCTTACCCTTCCCCTACTGAAAGACCACCGGTACCATCCGACCTATGTCTTGACGAGCCACAAGCATGGATCTTCGTAACGTTATCGTCTTACTTTGGGGGAGCCCCAACCAGTTCTGCATGTCGCTCGAGAAAGGCTTTGACCGAGGCGACAAATCGATCCAGTTCTTCCTCAGGAGTCCCGAGGATGAGGGAGATGTTGCCTCTTCTGACCAGCCAGAAGCCGTCCTCCATCATCTCGTACCAGAAAAGGTCTTTCAGTTGAGTGTTCTCCGGTGCTTCCTTCTTTATCTCCTGCAACCCTTCGTCCGTGAAATGGCTCGCTAGGAGCGAACCTACTCCAGTAAAGCACAGCTTCGTCCCCTTGGTCAACTCGGCTAGGTGCTTTCGGAAGCGATTTCCCGTTGCATTCAGTTGCACACACGCCTCGGGAGTGTATACCTTCGACAACCCAGCGTGGCCGACATACATGGCCAGGGTGTTGTTGTTGAAGGTTCCGCCGTGCGACAGCGCTGTTGACGACCTGGGGTCGAAGACGCCCATGACGTCCTTCCGGCCTCCGAGTCCGCCAAAAGCAAGACCGCCACCAAGCCACTTGCCGAATGTCCTCAAGTCTGGCTTGAGGCCATAGAGGGATGCTATGCCGCCAGGGGCTAGTCGGGAAGTCATCACTTCGTCGAGGATGAACAACGCACCGGCCTGAACACTCTGTCAGCAGAGCTTACGAAAGTACTTGCCAATCAAAAACTCGGCATGGCGCCCTCACCTTCTTGGCCGCCTCTTCGACCTTCAGCAACCACTCCCTACGCCCTGGGATTGCTCCCGCAGAGCCCTGCATCCCCTCAACCAACACGGCCGCTATATCATTCTGCTCCGCGATCCATTCCGCACTGACATCCTCATTATAGGCGTCACTCAAGACCGTAAAATCTCCCCGATCAACATTATTCCTCCCCGGCTTCCCGCCCGCAAAGCCCAACACAGCGCCGTGATACCCGCCCCCAAAGACCACAACCCCCCTCTTCCCCGTAAACGCCCTCGCGGCCGCGAGAGCGTGCAGGTTCGCCTCGGTCCCGCTGTTCGTGAACCGCACCCTCTCGAGCCCCGGGAACCTCTCGCAGATGGCCTCCGCGTACCGAACCTCGTGCGCCGTCTGCGCCCCCAAGTTGAGCCCCACAGACGAGACGCAGCCCGAGATCGCCTCGGCGATGACCGGGTGCGAGTGCCCGTACAGGCCCGCCGTGAACTCGCCGACGAGGTCGGTGTAGACGTGGCCGTCCTCGCTCGTCACGCGGAAGGACTCCCCGCTGCGCATGTACACGGGGAAAGGGGAAGTGTGCAGCGTGGTCCGCGTGTTGCCGCCGGGCATGTAACTGGCGGCCGCGGCATGGAGGGCGGCCGAGCGCGGGTTCCGGGCCGAGAAGCGGGCGGCCGCGGCTTGGACAGCGGCGGAGAGGGCTGGGTCTGCGGGGTCGGAAGGCATTGTTTCGTTGAGCAGATGGAGACAGGCGAAACCTTGTTAGGGTATCTGGGAGGCAATACCCGGTTTCAGTGGCAGTCTGATAGATTTACCGTATATTTACGAAAATGTAATGTATGCATTGATACCTTCTCCGGGCTCTGGCAGATGGTCGAAACGGTGTGACGCATCGGTGAACTTGCAGTTCGAAGGGCCGGGAGCTAGTTACTGGTCCGCAAGACAACATCCGACATCGGGACGATAACGAGACTCTCGGGAGCGTCTGTCAATACGAATAGAGTCAAAGGCTACCAGCCAGTCCATGCTACAATCGCACTACAATCGCACTAGGCTTTCGAGCATCGAGAAAGAATACCTACCATATTACTGTATGTTGGAGAGTCAACCAGGACACAGAATGAGGAGAGCCATCTTCTGACGATCCCTTAAGTCAACGCAGGGTGATGCTCTGCAGTGTCATCACGGACATGGCAAGGAAATAAACGGCAAGTAGTAGCATTGCCTTGAACGTAGCCCTCATCTATGCATCGTGCGCACTGTGGTTTGACCATGAGCAATCTTGAGAAGTGAACCGAGTGGCAGAGCGTCCAAAATGATGGCCTCGTGTTACGATGCTGCGCCTCGCTGCGTTGAGCCCACTTGCCGTATAATCTGAGGAATCTGAGATCGGGCCCAAGTTTTGCCCTCATCTGCAAGATCCGAGCACTTTAACCTGTTTTGATTTGTGAGATTCAGTTCAATGCCTTTGGACTCCGGGGGAAATACGGTCGAGATCGAGACTTAAGGTTGGGGGTGGCTGCGGCTGGAGTCCGATGAACCCACCGATAGCGTGCATAGCACTGCATCAATGCAAACAATCCCCAGACGAATATCGTTTGTACAATGCCACAACTGCATGCCTGCTTTGGTTGAATAACGCCATCAGTAGCAAGACATGGACTGCAACCTATTTATGGCAGCGCCGTCGGAAGAGGGATGGGTTGGAGCTCAGTGACACCTTCACACGGCAGTCACCTGCCGCCTCGTATTCCGCGAGTCGAAGAGGTGATGTGCCCGTATTCCTCGAGCCACAACGAGATATATAACAGAGTGACTCCTCTTGACATGACCATGTGTCCGATGTTGTTGTTTAGCTACTGTTCAATGCTCCCCGTCTCTCCGATGATTTCAAGGGGTTCAAATACAAGACTTGCTCAGCAATGCCGCTGCTCACTAGAAACGAGGTCGTTCCCGGTGCAGACTCGCCAGAGGCCGGGACTAGATCCAGCTCCAGGGTCTGGATCACCGTCGTCGTCGTCGTTGGAGGCATCCTCCTGGCGGCAGCTTTTGTTGCAGGGGTGATATGGTATTGCAGGCGGAGGGAATATCGCAAAGCAAAAAGGCACGATCCATCCTTGTCTCCGCCAGAGTTCCTGCGGAGGAGGAAGATGACTGAGGTGGCACGACAGACGGAAGAGGAGACCCAGCGACGCATCATGATCCGCAAGTCCCTCGCCAGCCGGTCGACCCAATGGAGCATGCAGTTCGACAACGAGAGTCTGGACATTGAGGGGCGCAGAGAATCTGGCCTGAAGGAAGACTGGAAGGAGTGGGAGGCCAGGATGCAACGAGAGCGACCCGAACGTTGGTGCAGACATCCGTCAACAATTGACTTGCCTGAGCTACCGATGCCGACCAAGACCAGGCCCCAATCACCAACCCGTAGTCCTTTGCTGAGCGAGTAGGATCGGCCATTGCCTCCTCGGCCGGCGGGCCTGGATACTCGAAAGGAGGCCAGAGAACCGTCGGCCACATCAACAGAGTCCGGCCACAGATATGGGACTCGGTGAATCAGTGCAGACCGCGGCATCAGATCATCACGCAAGCCATCATACCTGCTGGTCGGTTAGCTGGGGACACATTGTTCAGTGTCACGGATCCGAGGGTGACAGGTACTAAGGTAGAATTAAGTACTGAGAAGAGGAAAGCGGAAGGAGAGATGAAGCCTCAGAGTCCAGGGCATGTCAGTGGGTATGAATTAACGGCTGTCAAGGGTTGACGTCGGCCAGAGCATGACCTGGAACGGTCATGGCATTGGGTGCTTACCACAGGAGTTCAACAAGCCTTTGTCGCGCAAGGTAGCCAAGTAGGTATCTGGTAGATAACCAGAATAACATGGTCCACCGATGGTACGTACCCAGGGTACCCTTCCTCGCCTGCCACACAAAGTGCCGCCCCACTCTTCGATTCGCCTCGAAGCAAAGTGAGAGAGCTGATAAGCTGAGTCATCCGCAAAACGGCCGCTTGTTTGCCCCACCTGCGTGCTACAAAGGAGGGAGGAGCGATTCTCCTCGTTGCCCCAGATTCTTCCCCATTTCAACCTCAACCTCACTCACCCCGTCACTCGCTCGCCATCTACAAATCGTCGTCAACTCTCGCCGTCAAGCAATCCAGAGTTGCAAGTCATCTTGTCAGACCATCTTCGACGATTTCCGACCGACTATTCTCTGATCTGAGGCAGGCGCAAGTCGCAACACCTGCTTTTGGACGCCTTTACTGGTTTTTCGGAATCAGTCGGTTGGGGAGGCTTGAGTTTTTCCCTTCTTCTCCTGTCGACTCCGGTGCTTTCAGCGCTTTACGACTATCACGATCTAGCTTTGTTCCACGTCGCTCGCTCCCTTTCCGCGTATCAAAGAACTTTGGGTTTTGACTCGATTCTCTGTTTTTTTTTTTCTCGATCCGAGCGTTTTCCTCTGGAAACCTGATTCCTCAGGCGCATCGACCTAAGTAATCGGACTCGTCTCGACTCTATACGGCCCATAGGGACTTGACACGGAGCGCATCATCAAAAACGCGCGTGGGGTAGGCTGTCGAAAGTCGAGGAAACGTCAAGAGTAAACTTTGGTCGTCGAGCGCTCTTCGGGCTCTCAACGTCCGCTCGCATCCATCGACCACGACGACGCATTCACCTCTCTTCCGCAAACTAGCAGCCGGTGTTCTCCTCCAGAATCGGCGTTTGGCCGACACGCGTACTCTCGCGGTAATCAGTGACAAGAGCGTCAAGAAGAACAATAAGCGCAGGAAGCCACAAGCCAAAAGGAGACCATCTGTTGTCCCTGGCAAACCTGCGAACCTGTCCATAGAAGAATCCCATCATCATCATCATCATCATCATCATCATTACGCCGCAGCCATGTCGTCTGCCATAGATGCGTTCGCCGCTGCTCAGGTGGGCGGCGCCACCGAGTTCAAGGAGGACCTGAACAATATCCTCATGTGCCCTGACTGCAAAGAGTTCCCGCCCAACCTTGTCGAGGAGTTCTCGAGCGGAGACATGGTCTGCGACTCGTGCGGCCTCGTTGTTGGAGACCGCATCATCGACACTCGTTCCGAGTGGCGTACCTTCTCCAACGATGACCAGAACAACGACGACCCGTCCCGTGTCGGCGAGGGTCCCAACCTGCTGCTCGAGGGTTCCCAGCTGGAGACCACCATCGCCTTCGACGGCGGCAAGGGATCGAGAAACCTCTCCCACACCCAGAACAAGCTGTCCAAGGACAAGGCGACGTCCAACCTCCTCAGCGCCTACCGCGAGATCGGCAACCTGTGTGATAGCATCAACGCGGGCAAGGTGGTCTCGGACTCGGCCAAGCACATCTTCAAGCTGGTCGACGACGCCAAGGTCCTCAAGGGCAAGTCGCAGGAGGCCATCGTTGCCGGGTGCATCTTCATCGCCTGCCGCCACAACAACGTCCCCCGTACCTTCCGCGAGATCTTCTCCCTTACCCGCATCTCCAAGAAGGAGATCGGTCGCGTCTTCAAGCAACTCGAGGCCTTCCTCAGCAAGCTCGACCCGGCCGTCGTGCAGTCCCAGAGCAGCAACGCCGCCTACACCGCCAAAGGCTCGACCACGGCCGACGAGCTGTGCGCCCGTTACTGCAGTCAGCTGTGGTTCAAGAACCCCCAGAAGATGGAGAAGGTGTCTCGGGAGCTTGCCGGCAAGACAGCTTCCGTCCCGGATCTCGCCGGTCGCTCGCCCCTCTCGGTGGCTGCCGCCTGCATCTACTTCGCCTCGCACCTTCTTGGCGACATCCGCACCTCCAAAGAGATTGCCCGTGTCGCCGGCGTCAGTGACGGCACGATCCGCACCGCTTACCGCTTCCTCTGGAACGCTCGGGACACGCTGGTCGACCCGGCTTGGATTGTCAACGGCCAGGGCAGTATGGAGAAGCTCCCGACTCCTTAGAAAGGTACAGTTAGCCAGACTCCAGGAAACTGAGTTGATCGGCTCTAACTGTGGTTAGCACAAACCATGACTGGCTATCCGCTGGCGGTGACTTTCCTCGCACCTTGCCACGCTCGTCGTCCACTACGATTCGGTACATTCGCGCGATCGCGTTTTTGTTGGTCTTGTGCGCGTTCTCTGCGTGAGCAAGTGGTGCTTTGCGCGTTGCGTTGCACATGCGGAACGGAGAGAGAGCTGGCTGTGTTTGCACAAGACTGGCTGTATGTGCAAGTCAGGGTTGGCGGACTAGAGTCCCTCGTTGCTTTGCTGGCTTCTCCAGATTGGTGTCCATAGCTTAGGCTAGGCCAGTTACTGCAATCGGGAAGCGTACTCTACACACCTGCCGTTCGCTCAGTAAGTCCTTGTAAGTTGCGTCTCTAGTCTACTTCCAGTGCGCCTCGTTTTCTTGTCGTAAGCATGCTGCATGCGTCTGGGCCCTGCCGATGCTTCTCCTCCCCTTGCCACTCCATCCGCCGGAAAGCTACATACGGGCAGACGTTGCCGCCTTCTTTTCTTGGTGCTGTTGTCTGGGCAAGCATGCCGTGCTGATCTCGTTCCTCTGGTGGATTCTCAACCGACAGCATGGGAGCCTGCAGGGAACTCCGCATGTCCAGCACGGAGCACGTACACATCCGGCATGGAGTACACTTGATACACTGATGCCCTCTTTGTCATGGCCGGCAGGAATTCTTTGTTCAGGATTCATGATGGGACAGCGCTTCTCTTCTGGCAGTCATACGTACCGGCGACCTAAGATATCCAGATGTGGCCGACCTGGCAATCAGCCTGTTTCCTCACCATCCCCGCAAGTCCTAGAGACGTAGTCTGGCTGGAGATTTGAACCCAAGGTGATACCAGCGTATTCAAAGCTAAGCACGCCAAGCTCCCCATATTGGCGAGCCCAAGACCTGCAAAGCATGACGATAAGTTGGGAGTGCTGTGTGCCTCTATCTAGTGAGACATAACTTATGCCGAGAACATACACTAACAATAAAGAGTGCAATGCGTATAGATAGCCCTTAAGAAGAGGTGCAATAGAGGTCGGCATGATCGTCGGTCAGTTACTATAGTCTATGGCACCCCTTCAGATGTATGACAAGTCTCAAAGACCCAGAGGGTTGGGTTGTCGTAGAAGCATGTCTGGACATGAGACCACAGATACAGCGGAGCTTGTGCAGGTAGAGCGTGATAGCTGTTATGTTCAGGGGAAGAAGAACATCACACACTACTAGTATCTAGGCAGATACTGGTGTATTTGTGAAGCATACCTAGAAAGGTGGTCCTTCACGTCTTCTCTGGTCTTTGTTATTCTGATTCACGAGAAGTGGTGAAGCAACATTAATGGATGGTCCGTGCGCATATTGACCCCACATCGCGGGAACCTGCCGCAAGTTGGTCGCGAGGCGGCGCTTTCAATCGCGCCTCCATTTTTTGAACATCTCCATTCGGACCTTCACCACATCGCCCACTAGCTCGCGTATCACGACTCAAGGTTGCGCTCACACTGCTTCTGGACCCATAACCATCGACGATCCATCCCGGCCATACAAGGCTATAATCAAACATGGGTCGCCGCTCAGGTCGCGCAGCTGCCAAGCGCGCCGCAGCGGCACTGGGTAAGTTTTGTTTCCACGCCTGTCCCTTGTCCCTTGTCCTTTGACCTCTGCCTCAACACAAGGTCAAGTCGCGAAGCGACGTTCCAAGAGGTCGCACCACAATGCCGCTACCACGCATACTAATCAAACGGTCTCGCCCCCCCATCACAGAGAGCACTCCGCGCACCTTTGAGGGTGTCGATGACGATGACGACGAGGCCATGGCCGATGCGGACCATGCGCCATCGGCCGAGCGAGATGATGACGGCGACGGCGACGGCGACGGCAGCGCAAATGAGGAG
>Ga0209127_100741_pt1 | contig 11067 bp, 4 predicted proteins | sample LakSupMetagenome_FD_187469 | JGI IMG/M metagenome (GOLD analysis project Ga0209127, IMG submission 187469) | Freshwater microbial communities from Lake Superior, Canada - Sta WM archaea (SPAdes) (version 2) | ecosystem: Environmental > Aquatic > Freshwater > Lake | place: Lake Superior, Canada...
AGTCGAAGACGTTGTCATGTTTGAAACCCTCCGTAGCAAATAAGCGATTGAAAAGCCTCCGAAGGTACAAGTAGTCGGGCTTGTCGTCGAAACCTAGGGACCGGGTGTAGTCGATGTACGTGGCGAATTGTCCGGGGAGAACACCGTTGCAAAGCGCCTCGCCCGACAAGCTCTCCTTCATCTCCTTGATCCGCTCGTCCCTCTCCTCGTCCGTTGTAGCCTTTAAACCCTACTACGGCAACGAGCCGCGGGCGAAGTACACGAGGACGTATCCAAGGGACTTGAGGTCGTCTCCCCGCGACTATTCTTCGCCTACTTTAGTAAACGTCCGATTGGAATTAGAATGGAGTACCTACCGCGGCCGTTATAGTTGCGGATATTTACGTACCGTCTAGTGCCGCCTAGTAGGAGGCCTTCCGCATTCTTACAACGCTCGGTATCGGACAACTCCTTAGTAAGACCGAAATTAATCGTAAAGAGCGTATTTCCCTACTTGCCGATGCCTATTAGGAAGTTGTCTGGCTTAATATCGCGATAGAGGAAGCCCTTAGAATAGATGTATTTAATTCGAGAGATAGCTTAGTCTACGACGAGGAGGATAGTTTTGAGCGAAAATCTTCGGCCGTAGTAGTTGAACAGATCCTCGAGCGAAGGGCCGAGGATATTATAGACTAGCGCGTAGAAGTCGCCTTCCTACCCGAACCACCGCACTTGTAAAATTCCGGCCCCGCCGGACAGCGCCTCGTATGTATCCTTCTCGCCTCGGAGCGACTCGGGGTCATCTCGAACGTACATGAGCTTTATAGCGACTTCCTCGTCCGATTGGAGGTCGGTCCCTACTAGGTTAGTAACGAGCGGAGCAACGAAAGGCAGTAAGGGATAGCGTACCGGAATAAATAAGGCCAAAGCCCCCGGCGCCAATCTTGCGATCAACGCGGTACCTATCGGCAATGATAATGTCTTGGGCGAGATATAAGTAGTCCTCGCGTATATATAAGGGGTTGAGGCCTATACCTTTATTCCAAATGGCGGGTGAAGCAACAAAATGAAGTTAGGAATCAGTAAGCGGATAGAATAAAACCTCCTTCGTACCGAGCGGATCAGGACGAGCTAGAGGTCCGCGCCGTCGTTACATCAGTAAGTCGGGGTAAAATACGGGGAACAAAGAAGTAGTCCGATCTTGGTACCATAGTAGCCAGAATGCGAGAGAACTTTCCTCGATATTCTGCCAAGCTCAAACGCCCATCAAGCGGCTTGCACGGTGGTTGATTCGACTCGAGTAAATATTAGTGGAAACTACCCCGTACTCTGCGCCGTATCCCCGTTTCAAAGCGCCTAATAGTTAGCTAACACCTTCCGGAGGCGCGATACGGCTCGGACGAGTCGGGCCTACGGGTAGGTAATAATGCGTTCCGTGCCAATCATGCCCATAATATACGCATCACCTGAGATTCTACTGTAGCTAGCCGCCATCTTGCGCGACCTAATTATCCACGCCGGCTTCCTTCGATTAAAACCACAAACGGTAGCTACTTATAGCGATAGCATAACTTCGAAAGAGATCGCGCGTAGACGACCTCTCGCAAGACCGCCGTCCTAATAAGAAGCTCAAGTCGAACGGTGAACTTCACCGCCATAACTTTCCACCGGAATTCTAGGACGGCCTATCCAAAGTTCCTCTCACACGCCGCGTACTACGAGAACTCGACCGGCGGAACAGCGCTTAAGCTACTCCCGGGCCAGCGGCGCCTATAGTATACACGACCGATCGCGCCCGGTTTACACGATACGGCGGCCCAGATCTTCGCCACCTTCGAGGGGTATAACTTCAATATGCTTAGGTAGAATAGATGTTGACTTTCTATATTAGTACCCCGAACCGAAAGGAGTTAATCGAACTATAGCCTCTAGTCGCTCCACTTTTTCAAGCCGACGAACCAAGTCGATAATATTTACAAAAGCGATAACTACTACTCCCGGGAGGTCGTCGGTATACGACAAGGCGTTCGAATAGTATCTCAATAATAATAATGTCTATTTATATAGCCGAAAATCGAAGCCGAATAATAATACGGACTTACGTTAGATAAGGCCGTCGCTTTTACCGTCCAAGTTCTCCGACGGCGCATTTGAACACTTCCAAGACTAATATAATTATCTAGGTTCTAAAGGAGATATTATACGTAAGATAATTCTAGTTATAAGCGGTAGTACAAACATTTCCAATAGTAGGGACGTACTTTTTAGGAATCTAGAATCTATTACTAATAGTACTACGGTCGATATGAAGCCCGACTTCTATAATAGGGCTCGTTTTAGTAATATCGATACTATAGTAAGAGAAGACTTAAGCAGTCTAATAATACTTTTAAACACAAACGTAGCTAGGCGCCCTATAGCGCCGAACTTCTTCCTCGAGGCCAAAGCTCCGTGGGGGGCAGCGGATATCGCGAAATAGCAAGCTAGTCTCGACGGAGCGATTGGCGTACGCGCGATATACGCCCTACAGAATTACGGCGAGGAGGAGCCCGACTTTAACAGCAATACCTATAGCTACAGCTTAACCTACTACGCCGGCACTAGTACGCTCCAACTATATACGTACTACGTTACGCCGCCGACTACGCCGGGCGGGCGGCCCGAATACTATATAATATAGCTCGATAGTTGGTAAATGACTAGCAATATCGATACTTTTCGGCGAGGAGCGACGGTATTCCGGACCGCAAGGGACTTAGTGCAAAGGTACCGCGATCGGCTTATCCAAACGGCTAATATAAGAGCGCGCCGGCCTAGGCTAGAGACGCTACCGGAAGCGGAGATTATAATTACCGAGATATAGTAGTATAAAGAGTCTACTAGTAACGAATTCGTGGACTGTAAGGACTTTGTCAAACCGCAAGCTATTAGTACCGAGAACTACGTAGCGTCTTAAGGCTTTGACGAGGAACTAGCTTCTCTCCGGTATCTCTATACAGATAACGAGGAGCCCAGCTAGGAGTCTACATCGGCGGGTACCGAACCGGCTATGAGCTTCGCTACGAGCTTCACGTCGAGCTTTAGCGTACAGATCCAGAGTAGTTCAAAGCGAAGTAGAGTATCCCACAATCCCCCGTCCAATCCCTAGCCATATAAGAAACACGACTCGGCTAAGAGGCGGACACGCTAGAGTACCTCTCGACGAGCGGCGGGATCATCTACAGGGGCCTCGACATCTACAGGATCTGCCGCACCCGAGCCGTCATCGACTGGAGGCGATTGATCTGACGACCATCAGGTGCGGTACCATTTGAACGAGGACGGACTTCCATGTGGGACGATGAGGATTAGGCTGGCGCTGAGGTCTCGGCGGGTGCTGCTCAGCTCGCGGGCCTTGCTAGTGAGATGTCACGAGTATGCTGTTGGCAACACGGGAGCTCGAGCCATACCTTGCTATCAGTGCCTCGATGCACTTCGAGGCGCACGTCGTCATCCGCCGTTGTTCCGGATCGACGCAATCCTGAGTATAAGACTTAAACATGACGAGATCTCTCGCCTGTAGTCGAGACGATTCCGAAAGATTAATAGGCCCAATTTCTGTGCTGTGAAAATTGCTCGAGCGTCGAAGGAAATGCGGCAGAGAGATCTGTCTACGTGGATTGTCATTATACAGCCGCCCGTCACGGCGTCCCAGAGATTGACGGTATTGTCGGCCGACGCCATCGCGAGCTGCCGGCCGTCGGGGGAGAAGGCGACCGACAGTACCGAACCGGTATGTCCTTCGAAAGTCGCCGTACAAGCGTCCCACTCTTCCTCGACGATCGGTTTGTGAATAATCCATCGCGGTTCTTCCTCCCAACTGTCGCGTCAGACTTCGAGTCGAGCTGAAAATCAACGCTGAGATATAGGTCTGTAAGGGAGTAGTCTCGATGGCTACATGCGTGAGATTCCTCTGCTGGCCAGGTTCGTGCGACGACGCATGTACGAAGCTACCGTGCGCAACGGGGCCGTACGCTGAACTAGCATGCATCGAACCCTTATACATGGAGTCATTGTATTTCAGTGATGGATTACGCGCGCTTCATTAACTTAAGCACCCTTTGGAGGTACGTCCGGCACATGATCTGGTTGATAGCGCTATCCCGACGAGAAATAGTCGAGTACCTCAGAGCGTGGCACGTGTGACGCGGTAGATTGACGTCCCTGGAACTTATAACATCTCCATGCCCCAACTTCATTGTTAAATACCGCTGTCAAAGCAGTGAAGCATCCCTGGGATTCGCATATGTCGGCGGCACAACGCCGGTCTGGTCGCGGAAGAAGGGCGGCGCTACCTCCCACCCGTTAAGGTTGAACTGCCTAGCCACATAATCATTGACAAACTGTCGAAACTGGCTGCTGGCGACCTTAACGTGGACGCCGGACCGGCCGTAGTCCACGAGTAGCACGGGTAGGTTAACTACGTGGTGGGCTTCGCGCAGGTTGTAGTCTTCGTGGAAGAGATCGAGGGCGATAGCCGTTAGGCGCGGCCATTTCTGGATCGAGAGGAGCTTGCTCCTTTCTGAGGCTACCTTCAGGACGGTACAAGTCTGGTTGGCGATTTGGTCCGATGAGAGAGGCGAGAGGGGAGATTTGGTGCGGAGGTAGATGGCGACTCGGATGGGGACAAGGGGCCGGGCGCTTAAAAGAGTGTGGACGGGCTACGAGTCAGTCAATTGGAGGTGGATAGACGAGCATGGGTTTTGACTGTGTAGCTTACCTCTTCGATAGTTATCGCACCAAGACTAGCCATGTCTGCAGGCAGTTTCCATGCCACTGAATGATGTCGAGGAGAGGTTGCAATAAAGAATTCTCGCCCCCGCAGTTTCAGTTTCGTTTTGTGCTCCCCGCGCTGACGCGCCGTGGGCGCTTGCCTTTGCTACCGACGGGCAGCACGTGCTGCACAGCCTCCATGCAGTCACTGCAGTGTGCCAATCATATACACAGTCTTGCCGCCTTCCAGACGCGCACTCGAACGGCATCGTGCATTAGAACAACAACGTGTAATGATAGTTCCAATTAAGCAAGCTGCTTCAAGTAGCTCCGTATACTGTAGTCACTGGATTCGACTCCCTCGTGTCCCAGATCAACGCAGGTATATATCGACGGGCATCCCAAGTCTCCCATTATATCGAAACGACTTGTTTTAATGTCCATCCACCTCACTACAAATACATTTCACCTATGTAAAACCGGCAGAGCACCCTGCTAACAGACAGCAAGTAAGACGTGTCGTCCCATCTGAGATACGCCTAGTAAGCACTCAAAACATCCTCCTATGCCTGTCATGTCTATTAAAAATTGGTGGCGTGATCTAGAAGATGTGCACCTGGAAGAAGACTCTCTGTGCGGGAAAGAGCGGCGCATGCCAAACCGAGATGGAGAGGATCCGGGTTAACGATTGCGGGGGACACCACGCCGACGACGCCGACGAGACGACATGGCAGGTCGAGCGTAGCGGCACTTGTCAGTCCTGTGCCTACCCCTCGCCGCCCGACAGCGACGGCTAAGAGACCTTGTGAAGGGCCCAGTGATGTGCCTGGAGTGTGGGATCCAGGTTGCTAGGAAGGATGATGTGGTGACTAGTCAATGGGAGCAGGGCCACCATACGTTTTGCGGAATATCTTAGCAATGGGGAAAGTTTTTTTTTCCCCCCCTTGGTTTTTTTTGCATGGAGAGACTGTCAGATGGCATGGTGCATGACAAGAAGTGCCTGGGGTTCAAGGGAGACGAGTAGGACAGAGAAATGAGTACGGCTCCATACCATCTTTTGACCCGTTCTCCGTAAACACATTGCCCTTCTCGACATAACGGACAAGTGCCGGCCAGGTCCGGCCTCATGTCTGGCAAATTACATATTCCATTCTCCTTGACTACTCTTCTCCTAGGTCTCCCACCTTGAAGGCAGATGTAGGCTTCCAACCCCTGCCATTCTCCCCCTGCACCTGTAGGCCGTGTGTCCAGAAACCATGCACCAACGGCTGCCGACTTAAAGTTGGGACTGGAGTCGTCAGATAACGATCCACGTGGCTGTGGCACCGGATTGGCCGTGCCTTCCTCCGAGGCTCTGGTCACGAGACTTTGGCCGCACAGCCAGCATGGGCTGCTGGCAACCATGCCGGCGATGCTAGGTGCGTTGGAGGCCGAGCCATGCAAGAGGTGTGTAACATCGCTACCGACCGACAATAGTCTTGTCCTCGTCGATGAGGCCGCGACAGGCGTCTATAGTGGTTGTTGCCGCCGAGCTTGAGTATTTGCGGTGTTCGGATGTGTTGGCGAAGCTGCTCGTGTTGCGCAGCGAGGGGGTTTTCTGGATGGCAAGGGCTATCGGTCGGGGAGGTGGAGTGGAATCAGTGACGGCGTCGTGGACTCAGCTGCAGATGAGCGCATCATCTCGATGATCGGCTTTGATGCGGTCGAGGTCGAAGTCGTCGGAGTTCACAGCGGAATTAAGTCTGGACAGGTCGCTGAAGAGGTTCTGCCCATTGCCGCTCGGACGGAGTAGACGAGGCCCGGAGGCTTCGCATTGCTAAAAGAAGATCAAGGGCAAAATTCCGGACATCTGCATGCCGGTCAGTAGAGCATTCGGCATCAACGTCGCGCTGGTCCTACATTGAAGGTCGACTGACGGAGCTCGTCGAGAGTGTACTGAATACCCTTGGCTGTGCAGACCGTGTTGAACCAAGCGCGGGAGGCATCAAGCCCGTGCCCGATGTGATTATCATCGATCGTTCTGGAGCATGGTAATCCTTCTAAAAGAGTGGGGAAAATCAAGTGTGTGTCAGCAAACAGTTACAGTTCATAGTGTAAATCTTTCTTTACCAGCAGATCGAGTGGGATCTGCCAGATTTAGTGGTCGTGGCTCTTTTTGGCGTCCATTGTTAGGCGTCCTGGGTGTGCACCCTTGTTGGAGTCCTCTTCTAGCCCCTTCGATACCGCAGCAACTAATCACGAGAGGCGGCAATGACGGCATCGGTGCTAAGCAGAAGCGCCTGAGGTGGCAGCCTGCAGTGCGGTACCTAAGGGTACCGCCCTCCTCCTGTTGGCGTCTCTGGTTGTCGGTCGGAGCTTGTACATCCAGGTATGAGTACTTGTTTTGACAGCCCTCTCTTCATCCTTGACTTAAATGCCAAAGTTTCGTGCCTTCGCATTGTCCTTTAGCGAAGACGTACACCAGGAGGCCGTAACGGCGCCTCACTTTCTAGAGCAGCTGTTTGATCCAACCTGTCCACACAGGTACCTCCTAGGTACCGTGCTAGGGGCTCCAACACTTTGCGCAAGTCTGGCGCCAGTTGTACCCCTGGTCAGCTCTCGAAAACGGCAAGGCGTTCAGCAGACGTGGAACGGCGAGACACCATTCGATATCGCGGTGGATAAGAACTTGCCGAGCATAGCCAGAATTCTTCGCATACAAGGGTCCGAGTGCAGGCCAAAGAACATCATTAGCGCAGCAAGGTATGGTTGTGCAGCGGCAAGCGGACGGGGAGCCGTATTCGATCCATCGGCTGGTGCACGCGTGGGACCGAGACCGACTCAGGGCAGAAGAGGCCGGCAGGTTCTGTCGCGCGGCGCTTGACATGCTCCACAGAGCCACGCAGGAATGCGGACGGGCCGGAGACGAAGCGGCGGTTGGTGCCGCATCTGAGAGCGAATTTCGACGAAGTGGCACGACTTGAGATCGCCGCAGAGGAGGAACCGTCGCGATGGTAGATTGTGCAGAGTCGATTGGGATGTTTACGGCGGATGTTGGGAGCTGGAGCGAGGCGGCAGCAATGATGAAAGAGGTGCTTGAGAAGCGGCATGGGATATTGCGCGACGAACATCCGGACACGATCATGGCTATAAACAACCTTGCTAGTAAGCTCGGCGATCTTGGGAAGCTGGAGGAGGCGGCGACGATGAAGGAGGAGGTGCTAGAGAACCGGCAGAGGATTCTGGGCGACGAGCATCCACACACGATCTCGGCTATGAACAACTTTGCCGTTATGCTGGGTGAATCGGTGAAGTGGGAGGAGGCGGCGGCGATGAAGAAGGAGGTGCTGGCGCCGCTTTTGCGCCGGGCCTGCCAGGAAATGTATCCGCCGGCCGACCAGAATAAGGGATTCCCACGCCTGACTGTCGTTGTTGTCGGCAAGCGACACCACACGCGCTTCTACGCGAGCAGGAAAGAGGACGCGGACCGGTCGTCGAACCCCAAACCCGGGACGGTGGTGGACCGCGGCGTGACTGAGGCAAGGAACTGGGATTTCTTCTTGCAGTCTCATGCAGCCATTCAGGGCACAGCTCGGCCCGCGTACTACTTCGTCCTGCTCGACGAGATCTTCCGCGCGCGGTATGCCAAGACGGCGCCGCCACCGTTCGGGAATGTCGCTGATGTGCTCGAGGCGCTGACGCAGAGCACGTGCTACACGTACGGGAGGGCCACGAAGGCGGTGGGCGTATGCACGCCGGCGTACTATGCCGACGTGGTGTGCGAGCGGGCGAGATGCTATCTGCGCGGGACGTTTGAGACGCCGAGTCAGTCGGTGGCGGGGAGTGTTCGTGCGGAGCAGCCGGCGGTGGTGAGCGACGATGTTTTGGTCCATGAGAGGTTGAGAAATACCATGTTTTATATCTGATGTATGGATGATTTAGGCGTGACTAGTCTGCCAAATGTATCAGAACTTCAGGTTGCCAGGAGAGATACTGTATCTGGCAAACCCTACAGCGTTCCACTAAGTACTCGGGCCATACTTTGAGGTTCATCAGCCAACGAGACCGGCCTCGCTGATGCCAACAGACTGTTCTGCATCTAGGCAAGCCAGAATCTTTTTCACCTGCAGTAACGTCTTGTGTTCGTTTGCGAATCGTGTTCTGCGCCGGTCCTGAGATGGGAACGACATTGTGTCGAAGGCACCCGGGACAGTAGAATGAGGGACATAGGGGGAGAGCAGATGCGGTGAGTCATATTTGGAGCATTATGAAGGGCAGGCAAAGTCAAAAGTGAGCTGTTTCTGGCTCTTATGTAGAGATCTCACAGGCAAGCCTGTGGTGGCAGAAATTGGCGCTGTTGTGTTCTGTCAGGGGTCAGGTCGCAGAAAACGACTCCCTAGTGGTCGTCGAAACCAACCGCCTACACATCATCAAGACTCGTGTTGCACAGTGTTACAGTCCCATTCGAAATCGGCGTCCGGTTTGTCGGGTCGCTCTGCGTACAGACCTTTGCGGCTTGGCGCTCCAGGGTACAGAGTGACTTGGCAATGTCCTCGTAGCTGGAGAAGGATACCGGCGGGCAGAACGACGGCCATTTCTGACGTTTGCCGCCATAGTCACGGCAGTTTTCGCCTCACCCAAGACACACCGGGCCATACGAAGTAAGTGTGAGGTCATTCCAGAAGTTTGTAAATCCCTGCTGAAAAGAGTACCGCAGTGTTATTGGCTGCACTCACATGTACACGCACACTGTACCTTCCTGGTTGTAGGGTTGCGGGGTGAGCCGGAAATAGGGTCCAGGGGTGCAAAAGTCGGCGCAGCAGGGCGAACAATAGGTCACACACGACGGTGATTGTGTCGGCCGGGAGGCTAGCTGAGGTCTGACCGCTGCTTCCATTCACTCTAGATGCCGGCGTCTCTGGTGCTGACTCTCCGTGTCCGGTTGCATGCGTCGTACAGGATGTTTGCGGGCTTGATGTCGTTATGCAGGATGCCCTCGGTGGCGAGGTATTTCAGCACGCCTGCCATAGCGCCTTCTCAGGAGTTTTGTTATCGCTAGCCTGATCCAATTGCAGAAATAACATGACTGACTACTTCTGGTTGGGTTGTGGGGCATGTACACCATTCAACATTCAGAACTTGGAGGACGTACAAGTAGCACTCCCCAAATAGATACTCCGCCCGGCTTAAAGGCCCCGTGTCCGACAATGTCCCAGTGTCCGACGACGATCCCGAATCAATTGGGCGTCGCTGCGTCTCCTGATGGCTCCGAAGACAGATGCGGCGTCCTGCGGGCATCAGCGCCGCTCACCAAGCATCGCGCCACAGGAAGCTGGTGGGCGTGGAGTTGGCACATCGCACACAGGATGGACATGAGTTCGCCGGCCTGAATGTGGGATGAAAGAGCGCAGTGGAGTCCAGTCTCGCGGCTCGTTGCAAAGGATCTTGGCCGAGCTCTCATCTCATTCTCAGTCACCTAAGACGCAGAGACGGAGCGTTTCACGTAAGCGGTTGCGTCTGTTGAAAAGGGCGTGGAATCCTCTGCATATTCCCGTGAGCGCAGCTGCGTCGCTATTAATGTCAAGTGGTTCTTGTCTGAACAACAAGAAATCAGCAGCCTGCAACCTCAGGCCATTGCGGCCACCGATGGTCGAATCCCAACTCGAGGGTTGTTTCACTACGCCATATCCCTTTTAGCCGAAGAAGAGCCGATTTGGGAATCTCATTCCGCGGACTGCAACACTCAAAGCTTTCGATCACACCACGAACCCAACACCGTCGGGGATATAGAAAGACGAGACGACAACGTCCTTCTTCAGTTGCCTCTCGATGAGTTCTTTCCAAGGCACATCACTTCATCAAGTTTGCTTCGTCTTTTACTGCCCGGGTACTGGTCGATGCTCATTGTACTGTGAGGGCATTAAGTAGATCGATATCATTAACCAAGACTACAAGTAACAAAGAGCCGGCAGAGACCACGTCGACTATACGACGCGCGAGCCCCAATATAGCATACACCTGCTTATGAGATTCGCTTCTATACAAACGTATCGACGATACTATTTATCGGCGCGCTAGTACGGTCAAATACCTAGACGAGCTCCGAAAATTGACCAGCGCTATCTCTCCTTCGAAATATAATCTCGAAGTCTTCCACTAAAAGCCTATTCTTCCCGCCCATGCCTATTAAGCTTAGTTCGCGTATTAATATCGCGAACGTTACTACTACCTAGCTTCCGTTAATCGACGCCTACTTAACCCTCAAGGGATACAAGAATCCTTAGTCGTATATCCTTAGCCGAACTCCGCTTTCCGTACCTTCTACTTTCATAACGATCCCGTCCGTTAGCCGGTATA
>Ga0209127_100742_pt1 | contig 11066 bp, 12 predicted proteins | sample LakSupMetagenome_FD_187469 | JGI IMG/M metagenome (GOLD analysis project Ga0209127, IMG submission 187469) | Freshwater microbial communities from Lake Superior, Canada - Sta WM archaea (SPAdes) (version 2) | ecosystem: Environmental > Aquatic > Freshwater > Lake | place: Lake Superior, Canada...
TGTCAACTAGCCGTCATCGGAGCTGCTGGCTCATCGATACTCAACGCCGAAGCAGCAGTATTGAAGGGATATGTTTGAGCGACAGACCTCTCTGGAATGGAAACGTCATATAATCTGGGGTTGCGGAGTTTTTGCATCCGGCAGGTGTCCAAAAGTCTTTTTAGGTCGACATCACAAACTCAGTGGTCATGGCATAATAATACTATGACCACCATCAGCTCACTCCTCCAGCTCCGTGTTGTCTGTTCAATGAACCATGATGTATGTGCTAATCCAAGATGCGGCTCTCCTGCAGAGACGTGAGTACAGCAGTTTACGGTATGTACAATTTGGGTATCCGTTACTACTCTCTGTGGCATCGTGATGTTACATTCTCCATGTCTAGGTTTCGGACCATTCCACACCGAGATCTGTCTTCGAACATCCCGATCTCATTCTGTGTTTAGGAACAACGTTGGAAGAAGCTTCCGCCATGCAGGCCAATTTGCAAGCAGAAACCTGGTTTCTCGGTGTCCTCGCTTCTACCACCCCGGTCGCATGCTCGGGAGCGTTGTAGCAGATATACATCACTCATCAGTTCATCGGCTGTTCTTTCCCGGATCCCGGCATAGTAATTGTATCTGTTGCGGCCCAGTTGGCTACACAAAGGGCAGTCTTCAAACTCGACTGTCTCAGTCCTGCGGACGGTTGCATCCATGACGATCCGACTTGGCCATATCCTGGATTGGGACGCGGCCATGACAGGCAGGAACCCGATATCTGAAGGGATTGCGGGGTAAGTCTAGACGCTCCAGAGGTCAAGAGGCAGGTTCCTACCGTGGTGATGATTTGCTTGAGGTAATCCGCATATGGAAGGGAGACCTGTCTTCCGTGTGCAACAACGGCGTGGAGGTGTGTTGGCAACCCAGTATAAAATGTTCCTGAACCCCAAGTCTACCTCGACGTGGGCATGGCATAGAAACAAAGGACCTCTAAACCACTCTATCAACTCTACCCCAACGCCCCAAACCCAACCATAGCAAAACATGAAGTTCCTTTCCATCCACCTCCTCGCCGCCGTCGGCTCCGTCGCAGCCCTAAGCGGCAAGGCAACGACAACCGTAGGCGCTCCGTTCCCCCCTCTCATCCATGTCTCTCCAAGCACTAACACCTACGTCCTCTCCTCCCAGCGCTACTACGACGGCCAAAAGGGTGCCTGCGGCTGCGGCCCGGCGTCGGGCAACTCGGCCTTCTCCTGGCAGGCGGGGATCGGGTCGGGCGTGTACACGGCGGCCGCGTCCCCTGCCATCTTCGGCGGGTCGAGCACGTGGTGCGGCAGCGGGTGCGGGACCTGCTTTCGGCTCACCTCGACGGGGTCAGCGCCGTGCAGCGGGTGTGGTACTGGTGGGGCTTCGGGCCAGAGTATTGTGGTTATGGTGACGAATCTGTGTCCCCATGCTGGGAATGAGCAGTGGTGCCCTAATGCTGGGTGAGTGATTGATCGGGGCTTGGAGGGGGAATGGGAACAGTTGCTAACGGTGTGGGACTGGCAGGTCGACGAACAACTATGGCTACCAGTATCACTTCGATATCCAGGCCACGAGTCCCGTGCTTGGGGACAACCCTGTAGTCAACTTTGAGCAGGTTTCGTGTCCCAGCCAAGCCCTGACGGATTATAAGCAGTGCCAATGCGCCACGTAAGAAGCTTCGCCCGGGAAGACATGACGAGAGACCGGAGGACAGGCATGGTGCAGGGCTAGGTTGTCTCAAAGACCATTAGACGAGACTTGAATGTACAAGAATCGTGCCCCTTGGGACAATCCAATACGTCGATAGTACCTGATCTGTAGTCAACATGTCAAGCAAACCAACCCTCCGCCAGCCGGCACCCAAAAAGTCCCATTGTTGTACTCGTCATGCGCCTCGACCCTCAAGGCGACTCACTACTCTATCCTGCCAGTCAATCAGTACGGCTGCGCCGAACCACCACCCTGCAACTCAACCATCTTGCCCTCGAGGTACTTGTTGAGCACGTGTGAACCGTTGTAATGGACAACGACGCCCGCCTCGGCGACAAAGACGTTGGAGAGATCACCTTGCGCGGATGCCAGGGCCTGGACCCATGACTCCTTGGTGACATTCCACCTGGACGTGTTGTCGATGAGGAGGTTGACTGGAGACGACCCAGAGATGCTGCTTGAATTGCTGCTCGTGATCGCTCCGGCCCAGGTAGTGTAGCTGCTGAGTTTCCAAGTGAGGAAGGCCGGATCCTATGCTTGGATATCCCCGGTGATTGTCGACTCAGAGACCAGCACCATGGCTCGAAAAGGGTTGCAGTCACCGGCCTGCGCGGCGCCGCTGCATGCAACTTGAAGGAGGACGTTCGAAGCGGAAGGTATCAGCTCAGAACGATAGAATATGGCGTCGATGTCCTTGAGCGTGAAGAGGAGAACAGCATGGCTGGGATTTGTTGCCGTGAGCGAAGATGATGTAACGCGGAGCACCGTATCGTTGAGCAGGCTAGAACCCAGCTTGGTGCTGGTCATCACCGGTCCGTCTGCAATGAAGGTGGTGTTGGTGAACGCCGCCAGCCAAGTATTGCCAGAGAGGACAACGGCGGGACCCTTCTCCGAAATCCCAATGACGTGTTGACTGTGAATCTGGCCCAGAGCGTCGCCGCCACCGAGCGAGCAAAAGATGCAGCTCTGCTGACCACGCGAGTGCGCAACAGACTCGTGGATTGTGATTTCTCCGCCGTCGGCCACGAAGGCACAGGTTCCTATCGAGTCAGAAGAGTACTCGACGAGATCTGCGAGCAGGACTGCCTCGCGCTCGGCTACCAAGCCAAAGGCCATGGTGGAGTTCTTGTTCTCGATGGACACCTCGGTCAGATGGACAGTCGTATTCAGGCCATGAGACCACACCCCGACTTGGCGGTCCCCAAAAGTCGATATGGCGCCGTGGTCAAAGTTGAAGGTCGACTGGTTCACCTGCAGAGGTATCGTCAGCATGTCGTCTTCTGGGCGACGCGAGAGACTCCATGGTATGACTTACGACGCAGACGGCAGCACTGCCGTAGATGGACGAGAGTTGGGGCTGTCCGGTGTAGACTGGCTTGGTCAGGTTGGAGTCCAGAAGAGAGAGTATCGAAGAGTCGTTGAGGAGAAAGCCGCAAGTGTCGGTGGTGTCCATGAGGTAGTCCCGATGGCTCAGATCTTCCGTGGCGTCCGATACATTGACATTGGCGTAGACACGCTCCCCAGTGACTGGACAGAGCTCCTGTCAGCAATTGTCCCTCACTAACAGGAGTGTCCGTTACTAGACATGAAGACGAACTCTGAGTAAAGGAGATTCCTGATGGGTCAGAACAGGAAGCCTGTTCTTGAGATGAGGAATCCGGTGTCTCCTGAAGCTGGACGGCACCTGACTGGGTGAAAGCGAGGGCCAGCGCCCTTGCGATGCTGTGACACTTCATCTTGCAGAGACGGTGGGATCGAAGAATCTGCAATGTAACAAAGTTTGGATAATCGAGCAGAGTGTAGCAATGGAGCAATCCAAAAAAGCCGGTGTAGTGATGGAAAGTGTTTATTTTTGGTACGAAGAGAAAAGGGCCGGACGAGAAGAAAAAGCAGATATTTAAGCACCTCAGACCAGTCCTGTTCAAGCCTGCCGGGAGCCCAGTTTGTGCAAGTACACATGGGGAGGTCGATGTCAGTTGCTTGAGATGCGAAAGGAGTCCTGCCCCTCGACGTGATGCTCTTTCTCGGGCTGTGCCTGGCACCTACCTTCCCGAGGGGTTTGGGTTCCTAGACGGGCAAGCAGCCAGGAACGTTACAAGAGCCTGGCAGACAGCTTCACCGTCGTAGGAGTACCTTAATGTACCTGAGCACGCAGGCAGCGTCCAAGTTGCGCCGTCGTGACATCCAAGGCTGAGAAAGAAGTTCCAATGGCAGGAGGTCATCCGAGTGCCTCGAAGACCTCGCAGGCTAATGTACCCAGCGACCAAGGAGGACCAGCACGGCTCCCTCATAAGCCGGATGACAAGAGAGACGTGAACGAGTCGCACTGCTTCTTTTCACGCAGCGATAAGTACTTGCATATCATCGTCTTAGCCAGGAAAAGTGCTTCGACACCGTGATCTATGAGCGCCAGCAGGTCGCTCCCATGATACCGCTTTTGCCATCCATGGATAAATCAGAAATAAGACGAAGCAACTAAGGTACCTTAGGTACTTCACCAGTTAACTAGAAACTGTTTGAAGTCGCGCCGGCAACTACCTCATTTCTGTTCTCGAAGACAGACCCCATCTGTCGAAGAACTTAGTAAGTAGCAACCGAGGGGCAACCTAGGTATAGCTTCCCTTCCAGATCGACACTGAGTCGCAGTTTAGCAAGGTCTATTGACTGATAGCATATCAGCGGTTCTTCAATCCGGGCCTTACAATACTTTCAGCAGTAGTATACTTTAGCTGCAAGCCGAAATCCCCTTCAGTGAAGACATCGTGTAATTACTTTGGGGAGCGCCGATATCGTCACTCTTGCAGGCTCCCATTGCACCCGGAATGGGGCTAGCGTCTTGGCCACATCTTATCTGATCATCTGATTAGATCAGTCTTATCGGCTTATCGGCTAACCGATGAGCTCACCTCAATAACAGCCCATTGCCCAGCACGCCGAGCCCCGTTCATCCCCTCACAGGAATCGATGCCCGCAAATGTTACTCCGTGGATGCGGTATAAATGTTTGCTCTGGTACTGAGGTAGTTAGACAATCTCCTAAAACTCAAATCCGTTGCAAGTCACTCCCACCATGCGGTCTTTAAGCCTTGCCTCCCTCCTGTGCAGCTGCAGCGCAGCCACAGCAGCCATGCTGCCTTCTCACCCCGCTTCCGCCGGCGAGACCACTTCGCTCCGAATTCCCACATCGTACGAATCTGCCGTGCTCGGACGGCGCATCCTCGCCCTCACACCCATTGGGACCCTAGCCACGGTCTTCCCTGAGGACGCCGACACCAACGAGCACCGCCCCTCCGGCCTGGGCGGGACGCCGCTTGCCCTGATGGACTACATAGCCGACTGCGGCGACGTCGGCGACCCGACCCTCCTGGCCCTCAACATCGAGACGCACTTCCGCAACGTCCGCGCGGGCAGCAACATCTCCCTCGCCGTGCGCTGGACCCCGCCCTACCCTCCCGAGAAGCGCATCAAGAGCAGCAGCGGCGTCCGCTCCCTCCTCCAATCCGTCATCTCCCACATCGGCTTCTCCTCGCCTCAAGACGACGACGACAATGACGAGGCCGAATCCCTCTCCCCCCACGAGTCCGAGTCCTACAGCGCCGCCAACCTGCCCCGCTTCAACCTCCTCGGCTACATCGCGCCCATCCCGGACTCGGACGACCGCTCCGATCCGGACGGCGTCGGCGCCAGGCTGGCTGCTTGCTATACGTCGGCCCATCCGGACGCGAAGTACTGGCTCCCTGGCAACAGGATACACGAGGCGCACTTCGTAAGGCTGGTCGTCACGCACGTGTACTGGGTTGGCGGGTTCGGGGACAGGGCGTATATCGGCTGGATTCCGGTCGAGGAGTGGAGGAACGTGACGAGGGAGGAGTGGGAGGGTGTGAGACTGCCCGGCGAGAAGAAGGGCTGGAAGGAGTGGACTGTCGGGTACAGCTCTGTGGAGGACGAGCTGTAGTTTGACGGATGGGAAGGGGTGTTGGTAGTGGAACTGATACTGAAGTCATCGGTGTGCTGAAGGAGGCAGGCGAGAATGTACGGTATTTAGCTTGCTGGACCCTTGATCTTGTAGGGGGAGATCTTTGCGCGCTCCGTAGTTACGAACTGTCGTATATACGTATTCTGAATACATCATCGTATCTCGCAGCATGAAGAACCCTAACCCTTCATCTAATCGTGTGGGGCGGTCGGAGGGAGCTCCAAGCTGTCAGTCGTTACCTTTCAAACGCGACATTGCTCTCGCCAGACGCGACAACTGCCAGCACCCACGGAACTCGAAGCTATAGTCACATCCACTCAGTCATGGCAGACTCCATCATCGTAAGTCTCCTCAGCGTCTCAGAGTCGGCATGGCAAGTTTTAATGTCCACAACGCAGGGCAGTGGAGCGGACGCGCTGGAGGAGACGTTGGGCCGCCTTAACAAGAAGTCCGGCGTGAAGGCCACCATCGTGCTCGACCGCACCACAGGCGCCATTCTCAAGACGAGCGGCCAGATCTCTTCCATACGGACATCCAAGAACCCAGGCGGCTCATCCTCAGCTCTGCCTACCCAGACCGCCGGTTCGTTCGCGACCGAATCAAACGCGCAGGGCGGCGATTCACCGGCCGTGGAGGAGCTTGCGGGCATGGTGTGGAACTTTGTCAACAACGCGGGCGATCTGATACACGATCTGGACACAGAGGTGCGTCGCTTTGGCGAGATCAACAGTAAGCGCCCCAATTTCGCGGACCGAGATGCTAACACGGTCGTATTGTTAGGATGAGCTCAAACTGCTGCGTCTACGGAGCAAAAGACAGGAGCTGGTTATCGTGCCCGACACCAAATACCTCTTGGTTGTGGTGCACGATACTCCTCCAGCCTGAGAAGCGGAAATCCTGAGATTGCACCATCTCAGCCTCACGAGCAGAAGCTAGGTCTATGTCGCAACTTTGTTGCAAGCATGTGATTTGCTCCGGACCCTTTCAAGGCGGTGGGTTGCGGACAAACGGGCAATTTTGAAACCTGAAACAAGGCCAGCAAGTCACGGGTCGATTTCACGGCGGCGTATAACAACTCTTTAACCACTCCCACTTGATCCCCAATAGCATTGCGGAATATACTCCCCCCTCCCGCATCTGACGAGCAAGGTACGGGTACCTCTCCGCCCAACATGCAGAAAGACGACACGACTTGGGCCCGTCCTCAAATGCTCATTCGATGCTCTGTAGAACTGACGATGGGCGCAGCTAGCTACTCTTCTTTTCCAAGATACTGGCGCATGAATGCGCGCTAGCTGGATCCCTGTTGAAGAAGAGGAGTGAGTGGGCTTGTGGCGCAGGTGGGTTGCAGAACACCAGCAAACCCGCCCCAAAACATGGAAACGATGACCGCACCCGCAGGTTTTCTGCACTGCCTGGGCCACAGTTCGATTGGGCCAGAAGGGGTGGTGCTGTCATGGTGTAAGTGGCTTCTGGCCAGGCATGTTGCGGCGGGCAGCTTTTTGTACTGTACTTACTTTTCGGCCTTGCCTTACGGTAGACTTAGTGTAGCTGATAGACCTGAGACAGCGAGCAAGGCACCGTCTGATTCAGCCAAGATTAGGATTACGTGCATCTTTAAAAGATGCACGATATATCTCCAATGTCGTCCCGTGTTTCATTTGTTTTCTTTCCTAACCTTGCCATCGTCTAACTTTATTTTATTTTCCCCTTGGGCTTCTCGACGCCGCTAATGTTGTTGTCAACTTGGGTTCTTGGGGATCTGCAATGATACCTGGCGTTACAGTAACATCATAGGCTTGCGTCACCGCCACAGCAGCCACCGGGCGTCGTCGTTCCAGTCCACCTCTCCTGATCTTATGCACCCAAAACCGTTGGCCAAGGGGCAATTCAAACTTGGGCAATGCCGTCGTTCTCGCTGCTGAAAAGAATCGGTCGGGAAATCTCCAACAGCCAGCAGTCGAGGTCACAGCAGCAACAGCCTCGAGGCGGCCAAGAGGAGGATTGCGGCGAAGACTCCGCGGAAGGACCGCCTCCAATCCCGCAACAACAATTCGAAAATGGCAGCGCAAGATCATCGGTCAGGCCGTCTCCGGCCACCGGTGACGGTTCGGCTGTGGCTGAGGACTCGGACCACGACAGCGGCATCGGCGGGGTCGGCGGCAACGGCGGTGGGACCGTCACCCCGGCGGTCGGCAATGGCAAGGTGAGCAAGGAGCGAAGGAACTCGAAGCGAGATCTGCTGCTGCGAATGATCGGGAAGCCGCCATTGACCCCTCTGCGGGGAAGGACGCAGTCGCAGCCCCCGACACCGCAGCGGAGCACAACCTTTGCTGTAAGTCAGCATCTTGTCCATTTACTTCGCAGATCACACAGCTTTATTATCTCGTTTTGAAGCCACATTCCCATTGCAGCGCAGGGCGGACAAGTCGCAAGTGGCCAGTGTCACTGTGTCGGTACCTGCTGTCGACCCGCCCGTATCTCGCATGCCAGTGAAGCTTGGGTCTTGGCCATGAGGCCATCTTGAGGTACAGGCCCCTCTTCCGCGGACCTCCTTCCCCGCGCATGATCAGCATCTAGACCTAGGCTCGTTGCGGTCGTGTGTTCCTTGCATCACTCGTATGAGCAAAGTCTGTCCGAAAGCCATCAATTGGAGCAAATAACTTCTCGTACACACTACACTGATCAATTGATTTTTTTTTTCTCTGGCCCGCCCTGCCTCATGTGTTGCGCCTCCTTGTTGTCTGCTTACTGAGGTCCCTTCGATACCCTGCCTTGATCTCCTCAGCCCAAATGACGTCGGGTACCTGACTGCTCCGTCCAAGGAATCACAACATCTAACCCGATAAATAAACAGTACTCGCCTGCTTCCACGCCCGCAAACACCCGACAAGGCCCTCTCTCCCCGCGCTCCCCTATAAATCCCAACAAACCTCTCCCCTCTCCTCCACCCCCGGGAAGCGAGCAAGCCAGAGACCCTCCACCCAAGATCAAGCCCGTCCTGAAGCTGGAGCGCATCATGGCGGCCCTAACCGAATCCGAGATCGAGAAGCTATTCTCCGGCGCGCCGCAGTACTTCGCCCGCTCCGAGGGGCACTACACGGGCGCGCCGCACCCGTCGGTCGCCTTCCCCTGGGACGAGCACCTGGAGATCAGGGATCTCACGGACCACACCCAGATCGAGGACCGGGCGTGGAGCTGCGTCACGGCGTGGCCGCACATCACCCGGGATGTGCAGCCGGACAGGTCGTCGGCGCAGAAGATGACGGCTGCCAAGAGACGGGCACATTTCTACCCGCGCTGTCGGGAGAGGCCGAGCATGCTCAGCATGGCGGGGCTGGAGAAGGGCAGTGTGGGGTACCAGGCTGCCCTGGAGCTGGGTGTGTCCGACGCCCTGCAGGAGGAGCAGTATGGGTTCGAGACTCTGGGGTCCAAGTCGCCTGTCATCGTCGAGCAGCGCCAGAGGATGCTCACTTCGAGGGACGGGTTGCGACATCTAGATGACCACGCCATGTTGGAGCAGCTGATCAAGTGTGGCAAGCGGTATAGCGAGCGACATCTCGGGACTCGCAGGGAGTCAAGCGAGCTCTACAACGAACTGTTTCTGCACGTCCTGCACCCTCCGATCAAGGTTCTTGACCACCAGAACCCGTACAGTCTGTCTGTGCAGATACAGGCAATTGTCAAGGTTCTGGCCGCACCCAACATGTGGATCGACTTTTCTCACGTAGAGTGGAGAATAAGGCTGGGCCAGCTGCTGTGGGGAGCCGAAAACGAGATGGAGACGGCGGATACAGCGTCCATCAGGAGCGCTGGTTCGGCGGTTGAGCTGCACGAGGAGAGGTACTGGCTGCTGTTGCAGATCCTGCTTGCTTCAGAGCTCCTCATACGGCTGGACGCTATCACCGAGGGGGAGGAGCTGGGAATAGAGAGCATCAAGCCCTCGGAGGTGCACAAGTTCGAGAAGGAGGCCACCCGGTCTGTCAAGTGGTCACTGCATCTGGCGCGCGCATGGCTCGAGAACATCGAAGTCGTCAGGGCGGAGAAGCAGCACCTGCAGGACCAGGAGAAGCCGGTTGGATGGCTGACGACATTGACGAAGCGGCTGTCTGTGTCTCACGAATCGAACCATTCGAACTACCATTTCATGCACCGCGCGGCCCCGACTTACGTCTACGCCATCAAGGGAAGACACTGTGAGCGTCAGGTTGACGGGCTGAAGCACTTTGCCAGACAGCTGAAGTGGCCCGACATTGATTCCTATGCGACCAGGATCTCGGAGAGCTGTCGGGCACTGGCTGATGGCACACCGTTGAGCACACCTTTGGCTACGCCGGCTAGTCGCACTAGCCATCGCTCATCGTACTTTGGAGATGCCAGGGCGGCGGAATCGAGTGCTAAACCGCAAAGCCCTGCGCGACGGAGGCAGATTCAGGCCGCTCTCAATCCTTCGGGATGGCTATCGAAGAGCTATGTGTCAGGTCTAGTGCTCCCGGGCGAGGCGCTGTGTCATTTGTTGATGTCGACTCTGCTCGAAAATGATCATGAGGCCATGGCAAGGTTAGGCCCGATGGCCAACCTGTGTGGTGGGTTCATCTACGCTGGCAAGAGCTTCTGGAGTACTGCTTGCGTCGTTGGGCGTGTCCTCGCAGCTGGAAAGGGCTCGGCTGAGTGCATGGGCTGGATCTCGAGCGATATCACGCCGCAGAATCTAGGGGACGGCTGGGTGAACATTGAGGTGGACCCAGTGCCAGGTAAGTCACGACGGACGAACGGATACACGCGAAGCTGTACTGACAACCTGTGTAGAAGACGCCGAGCACATCAATAAGAAAGCCCGCCTGTGGTTCAAAATCGACATTGAGCGGGAATCCTACGTGCTCGGAGACGGGGATCCGTCTATGGTCCTGCCGGCTGACTTCATCATCCCATACGAAAACATCTACACCAAACCTCCGCCAACCCTTTGGATCAACCTCAAGTCTATCAACCTCTATGCACCCGTCGACTCGGTCCACACCACGCCAACAGAAGAAACGCCAACGCCCTTCTCAGAAGTCACCGACGCCACCAGCGCCACTAAACCTGCCGAAATACACACCTACCCGGCATCCATCACCTTCAGCGTAACCAGTGAGGACCACTCCGGATCCACCTCGGAGCAGGAGCACACCTTGACCCTCGCCAAAGACGTCTACTTCGTCACAGCGCACCCCTGCGTACCCTCCCAGCATGTGAGGTTCATGAAGTCGCCAACAAGTCCCACGATCCAACAGGTCGATCTTTCGGGGCACAGCGCCGGCGGCGGCAAGACGGCCAGCGTGATCGGTACGTCTCCCCATACATTGCCATCGGGCATCTCCCCCACACTTG
>Ga0209127_100743_pt1 | contig 11035 bp, 8 predicted proteins | sample LakSupMetagenome_FD_187469 | JGI IMG/M metagenome (GOLD analysis project Ga0209127, IMG submission 187469) | Freshwater microbial communities from Lake Superior, Canada - Sta WM archaea (SPAdes) (version 2) | ecosystem: Environmental > Aquatic > Freshwater > Lake | place: Lake Superior, Canada...
CTCTTTGCCGTATGCCGCGCCTGTTGCGCCATCACCGCATCCATAATCACCAGCGCCGCCATGGCCTCGACAATAGGTACAGCGCGCGGCACCACACACGGGTCGTGCCTGCCCTTAGCCGCGAGCTCGCCCTCGGCATCGCCGTCGTACGTCGCCGTCTTCTGCGCGACGCCGATGGTCGCGGGCGGCTTGAACGCCACGCGGAAGTAGATGGGCGCGCCGTTGGAGATGCCGCCCTGGATGCCGCCCGAGAAGTTGGTCTTGGTCGTCAGCTTCGGCCGCGGGATGCCCGCGCGCGCGGCGCCCGTCTCGATCGCGGGCGCCTTGTCGTCGGTCGCGGGCACGAAAGGGTCGTTGTGCACGGAGCCGGGGACCTCACACCCTCCAAAGCCGGAGCCGATCTCGAAGCCCTTTGTGGCGGGGATGCTGAGCATCGCGTGGGCGAGCATGGCCTCGAGCTTGTCGAAGCACGGCTCGCCGAGGCCGCTGGGCGCGTTCTTGATGACGCAGGTGACCGTGCCGCCGATGCTGTCGCTCTTGTCGCGGAACTCGGCGATGTAGTCCTCCATCTCCCTCGACTTCTTCTCGTCCGGGCAGCGCACGGGCAGGAACTGGTCGACGGTCTTGCGGTCTATTCTCTGGAGCAGGGACAGGAACTCCGGGTTGGTGCTGGGCGTCGGGTGCTCGGCGGTCGGGGGGAACATGTGCAGGCTGCCGACCGAGGTGACAAAGGCTGTTATCTCGACGCCGTAGGCGAGCCTGAGGTACTTCTCTGCGATGGCGCCCGCTGCGACTCGCCCGATCGTCTCTCGCGCGCTGCTCCTGCCGCCTCCGCTGCTGGCCTTGACGCCGTATTTCTCGAGGTAGGTCCAGTCGGCGTGGCTGGGTCGGGGGTACTTGTCCATCGTGGAGTTGCCGTAGTCCTTGGGCCGCTGGTCCTCGTTCATGACGAGCATGCCGATCGGGGTGCCTAGGGTGACGCCGAACTCGGTGCCGGACTGGATCATTACCCGGTCCTTCTCGTTTCGCGGCGTGGTGATGGCGCTCTGGCCTGGTCGTCGGCGCGTCATCTGGGGTTGGATGTCCGCCTCGGTCAGCTCCATGCCTGGAGGGCACCCGTCGACGATGCAGCCGACGGAGCGGCAGTGCGACTCGCCATAGCTGAGGTTATGACGGCGGTTAGCTGATTGACAGCGCTACAACTGGGAACGGATCTAACCTACGTCGTCACCCTGAAGTAGTCTCCAAAGGTGGACATTTTGTAGAAGTGCAAGGAGCCTAGATCTTTTCCTTCTCAGTGGATAGACTGCAGGTCTTGGAAGGTATTTAACAACGTGGGTGAGTCAAGTAAAGAGTCACCCCACCACCACCTCTTTGTGAGAAATGTCGTCCAATATCGGAGGGGCTAAATTTCTGCCAGCTCCCCATTGAGGCGGTCAGGCCGGTACGTCCTCCGATCCCAAAACGTTCAGCCCGTCTGCACGGGCCACCCGCCTTAGCTCCCGTTATGCTCCACTTTTATATGCTCTGCGTAGATGTTGAAGGAGATGAATGAAGCTCTCATCTCACTCACACCCCGACCCCGTGATCGTTTTCCTGCCCCGTCCCAGCAGGCTTACCTCATGTATAACCTCCGCAATGCATCAATAGCACTCACGAGACCACTTTCCCGGCTAAAACCATCCTCGCACGTCACCTACCGCCCCTTCACATCCTACACATCCTCGTCCCTCAACACCGTCCAGATCTACCACTCCACCTCCCACAACCCCTACCTGAATCTGAGCATAGAGCACCACCTCCTCACCAAGTCCCACCCGGACTCGACCCTGCTCTTCCTCTACCGCAATGCTCCCTGCGTCGTAATCGGCCGCAACCAGAACCCCTGGCTGGAGACGAACCTCTCCGCCCTCCGGTACGGCCTCCCCTCCACCAATAATGGAGAGGTAAAGCTCGTCCGCCGCCGCTCGGGCGGAGGCGCAGTGTTCCACGACCTGGGCAACGCGAACTGGTCCGTCATCTGCCCTTCGGCGGCCTTCGACCGCGACAGGCACGCGGAGATGGTCGTGCGGGCCCTCAAGCGGATCGGGGTGGACGGGGTTAGGGTCAACGAGCGGCATGATATCGTGCAGGACGTGAAATCGGATGGGAAGGAGAGCACGTTCAAGGTATCTGGCTCAGCTTATAAGCTGACTCGTCTGCGGTCGCTGCACCACGGGACGTGTCTGCTGGATAGCCCCAACCTGGGGCGGATATCGCCGCTCCTGAGGAGTCCGGCCGAGGCGTACATCAAGGCACGGGGCGTGGAGAGCGTGCGATCGCCGGTTCGGAATGTTGGGACCGACTATGACGAGTTCGTGGATGTTGTCGTGGAGGAGTTTGAGGACATGTATGGCGAGGTGGAGGGGGGGTGTGTGGCTGTCGGCGATGATGCCTTGGAGATTGAAGCGGTGAAGAAGGGTGTTGATGAGCTGGTGGTAAGTGTTCAAGGGGACCATCAGACGATTGCTTATCTTCTGGAAGGCTTACATAAATGCAGTCGTCTGAGTGGATATTCGGCCAGACGCCCCAGTTCACCTTCTCGACGCAGCCGTCCGATGCGGATCCCAGACCACGGCCGAAACTACCAGACTACCTGCCAGAGAACGTAAGTCACATCCGGGCAGCGTCCGTATGCTGATAGACTAACGCACCTCAGTTGGAGGTGTCTCTCACTGTCCGTCATGGCCAGATACGGGATGCTAGGATGTCAGGCCTCAAGTATGGCGAGAGCTTGGACGGATCGAGTCAGGATCAGGCAATCAGCAAAGCTCTTGTCGGCAGGACTCTCCACGAAGTTCGGGACTGGCACAAGGCGCTTGAAGAGGCAAGTCCTGTCTCGCTCGAGAGCGGTCGTGTCGGGAAGTGGCTCAACGGTTTGTTCGGTGTTGGGCAAATCTAGACAGCAAGGCCGTCAACTGTCCTACCTGCTGTGGGAGGGTCATAGCCATGAGCTTGGTACGGAAATGGGCGCATAAGGTATTCTAAGGAGCTGCTATGGAGCGCGATAAGACGGCAATACCAGTCTTTCCGATCAGGTGCCGGCCCAGTAGCATTGGATTCCCTTGCAGAGCCACGCTGGCGTGCGAGCAATTTACTCGGAAAAGCCATCAACGTTCTCAACAAAGCATGCCGGCAATATCGTCCCACCGAACAAACTTCTTGCATGTAACGGCGGTACCCGGGGCTGTGATCTGTTCCTTCCTCAGCCGCCTGCCAACCTAACACAGTCCATAACTTCCGGAGCGAGCGCCGATCACGTCCGAGGAAGGTGCTGGCCTGCACTATAGACTACTGTGTCATATGACGCAGCCTCCTTCCCTCTCTGACTGCGGAAGGTGCTATTTCATTTATTTCCACGTCTCGCATTCCCATCGTCAGTGATGAACGCCCGGCGGAGAGAGCTGTTGGCAGACCTAGCATGGACGTTGCTGGTACTTGACAATGGCTTTGGGCTGGTTACCCTGTGCCTCAAGATGCAGCGAGATGTCTGGTGGCAGGGAGCCAACTCGGTTCGATCCCCGGGTGCTGAGGCACCGTTGCTTTTTCTTTTCTTTCAATTTTTTTTTTTAAACTTTTTTATTCCCTCGCCATCTTTTCCTTTGTCATCTCCTCCCTTGTTTTCGACCTGGCTCCTTTACTTTTGTTGTGATTCCGAGTGCTACTGTCCTACTCAAGGCGACCGGAGTTGTCTTGGCCAAGCTTGTCAGTTCGTTGAACTGGTCTGCTTGGGTCTCGGCTCTAGTATTGCCGTCAATTGCTGCAAACATCTTTTTGCGGACTCGAACGGCTACCAATGGTACCTAAAGAGAGGAAGTCCGCTACCAGATTTGAGCTGCTGCCATTGTTCGATTTCACACACGGTCTGCCTTTGGCGACAACGACTTTCCTTCTCCCATGGCTAATCCTGTTCAATGTCTTCCGCAAGTCATTTAGTGTCCAACTCCGAGGGCTTTTCGATGGAGATTGGACCTGTCTGACCTGAGTACGCTAGACTCAAGGGGTCGTGGACCTACAGGGTAGCCTATCACATGCCGATCCAGTGACACGCGACTTCTGCGAGTCTGCAGATCTTCTCAAAACCCTTCAAAACTCCAACTCGCTCCTTGGCAGCGGGACCCGGAGACTGCTCCTTGGTCATAAGAATTTTAACACTAAAGCCCGCCAGTAGACGCAAAGATGGAGCGACAGTCGTTCCAGGGTAGTTGCCCTGCGTCGCGCTGTGTTTGTTGCCGCTTTCCTCCCTCCATCCCTCTCGCGAGTGAACCTAGCCTCGTAGAGCTGGTTTTCAATCCTCCATATAACCCTCACCATCTATACTGGACATGGAGGAGACGCAGAACGATATCCGCTGTAGCAGCCAGGATGAGGAGAAATGCCCGGCCGAGAACGTGGTCAACATTCCCCGCGATGGCACTGCCTCGCCGAAAGGGGAGGATCTCCTTGCGTTGCAGGACTTAGACCCTGCGCTCAACATGAAGATGCACCTGGTCAACAACGTAGGCTCCCATTTCTCAGTGTACCCCTGACGTTAGATCTCTGACAAAATGGCAACAGGCAATCGATGAGATTGGATGGACGCCCTACCACTGGAAGCTGTTCTTTCTCAACGGCTTTGGGTGAGTGACGGCCACAGATCAGTGTGTTTCCACGTCTCAGTCACTTACGGTCTCTAGATACTGCGTGGACTCTCTCATCCTCCTCCTTCAGTCCATCATCGCCGGTCAGGCATATCTGGAGTTCGGCCAGGTCGGCTACGACAAGGCCCTCAATATCTCCGTCTATGTCGGCATGCTCGTCGGGGCTCTGTTCTGGGGCGTCAGCGCAGACATTATCGGCCGGAAATGGGCTTTCAACATTTCGCTGTTCATCTGCTCTGCCTCCGCCATCATCGCAGGAGGGATGCCGAACTGGCCTTCCCTGTCCTTCTTCATCGCTATGGTCGGCTTTGGCGGCGGGGGCAACTTGATCCTCGACACCACCGTGTTTCTTGAGTACCTCCCCGGCAACAAGCAATGGGTGCTCACCTTCCTGGCGGCGTGGTGGGGTTTCGGACAGGCAATTGCTGGCTTCATCGCCTGGGGGTTCATGGGTAGGTCACTCCCGGTCTCTCTCCGCTGTCGGGAACAAAAGGAGAACTGACAGCCATACAGTCCCTGAAAAGTGGAATTGCGCCTCAATCGACACATGCACGCGCGACAACAACATGGGCTGGCGATATGTAATGTTCACCGGCGGCGCCCTAGTCTTCGTCATGTCCATCCTGCGCATTACCGTGATACGCCTGAAGGAGACCCCCAAATACCTCCTCGGCATGGGTGAGGACGGCCGTGTGGTTGAGACCTTCGAGTGGTTAGCGACCAAGTACAACCGCCCGTGCAGCCTGACCCTCGACAAGCTTGAAGCTTGCGGCGTCGTCCACGGCGCCCACTCCTCCAGACTCTTCTCGCTCCCCGAGACCCTCATCCACTTCCGCGGCCTCTTCGCCACCTCGCAAATCGCCGTCTCCACCCTCCTCATCTGGCTCTCCTGGACGCTCATTGGCCTAGCCTACCCGCTCTTCTACGTCTTCCTCTCCACCTACCTCGCCTCGCGCGGCGCGGACCTAGCCACCGACCCCTTCACCACCTGGCGCGACTACGCCCTCACAAACATCAGCTCCATCTTCGGCCCCGCCCTGGCGGGCTACCTCTGCAACCTGCCCCTCCTCGGCAGGCGCTACACCATGGTCGTCGGCGCCCTGCTCACCTCGGCCTTCTTCTTCGCCTACACGGCGGTGCGCACCGAGGCCCAGAACGTCGGGTTCAGCTGCGCCATCGGCTTCTGCCTCAACGTCTACTACGCGACACTGTACGCGTACACGCCCGAGGTGCTGCCGAGCGCGCACAGGGCGACGGGCAACGGCGTCGCGGTGGCGTGCAACAGGGTCATGGGGATACTGAGCTCGGTCATCGCGACGTACGCGGACACGACGACGAGCGCGCCCATGTATGTGTGCGCTGCGCTGTTTATCGGTATGGCCGGGGTCAGTGCTGTGTTTCCGTTTGAGCCGTTTGGGAAGAGGAGTTCGTAGGCGCTGGGCTCCTCCTGGTGTTATGGGAGGTTTGGGAAAAGCGATACCCTGAGATTTGGATACCGAGATTTGAATAAGAGAGAATACGGCAAGGAAGGCGGAGGATGTGACGAGGCTTATACTCCCGCGAAGCAGAACAAGAGCGAACGCAATGCGCGGGTTGTCGGACACAACGAATAAGGCATGCGTATATACAATGCTATCAACATGAAATATGGACATGAAGCGATAAAGGCTCTAAGTTAAGACTGGCGCCTTCGCTAAGCACCAAGGGTGCCCAGCCTCCTACAAGCACTGGCTGTAATAGTCATTCGAGTACTTGCACGTGGTACCCGACGCACACGTTGTGCACCCCGAGAAGCCAATACCACCGCACTGGGCCCAATGGGCCGCCGTACACCCGCCGGGAGAACTCGTTGTCGTGGGCGTGGAAGGAGTGCTGGTGGTCGTGGGCTTGGCCGAAGTGGTGGACGTCACCAGTGTCGTCTTAGTCGAGCTACTCGTCGCGCTGGTCGCCGGCTTCGAGCTAGAGATACTGGAGCTGCCACCACCGCCCGTGGAACCTGTCGTTGCCGTCAGCACCGCATGTCACGCCAAAGTCACAACACACATGAGGACATAACTCACCCCCAGGTCCAGACACAGAAGTGGTAATGCTCCCGCTCTCGATGTACACCCCAGACCAGTAGTAATCCTCCGTCGAGTCCGGATACCCATCTCTCGGCAGCTCCAGCACGCCGACATGCCAATCAGCCCCGTTGCTGCTCGTCGAAGCGCTCTGCGGCGCGACCACCCGCACCAGGTCGTCCGCCCCGGTCGAGTGCCAGAACCCGACCGTGTTCGCGGTGAAATCGATCTCGTACGCCACATTATGCCACACGCCCGCGTCCCAGCCGACGCTCCACTTCGTGCTCCCCTGCACGCACCACCGCAGCAAGGGGTCCGACACGCCGGCCGCGCCGGACAGCCAGCCGGCCTTGAGCTCGGTGAAGTGGCTCTCGAAGAAGCCGATCTGGTGCTCGCGCGTCTGGGCGGGCGGGTTGGCGTCGCTGCGCATGAGGGAGAAGTGGTAGAAGACCTTGCCCTGGTTGATGGCGGCGGTGGTCTGGGGGATGAGCTCGGCGCGGCGCATGTTCTGCCCGTTCCAGTAGGCCGTGGAGTCGAGGGTGATCCGGGCCCCTTGCTTGGAGCCGCTGTCGGCCGGGTTTTTGTAGGAGGGGGAGAGGTTGACGTAGGCTGTCACGGGCGACGGGCCGTGGATGTAGTACTGGTAGGGCCCGACCTGGTTGCCCCAAGACCAGTTGTTGAGGTCCGAGGAGGAGGAGAGGTCGTTGAAGCGCCCGTCCCAGAGGATGGTGCCTGCTGAGACGAGGAGGGCGCGAGTGGCTAGGAGGGTGAGCAGGGGGAGCTTCATAGTGCCTGATTCCTGGGTCCAAGGGGCGAGAGGGAATGGTTCTCGAGGGGAAGTGCAGACAGTACAGTCAGGTGCATCTCTTATATTCCACCCGGTTGCCCATCTACTCGGTCTGTAGGCGCACCTCGTGACCGGGCCGTACTCATGCCAGTCTCCGCGTTGCTACTTCTGGACCGCCTTCCACCGTGACCGCAGGGGTCGGAAAACCTGGTAGAAGTGACATCTGTCGCTCCACAGCGCAATGGCGGGCCGTTTCGAGCACATACTTCGGGCAGCGAATCCTGGGTTGCACTTCTCGGAAGCAGGACGGATCGGGTATCTCCTATTTGAGGTGTTGTTGGAGGTCGAACAAAGTTCCCCGAGACCGGGTAAGAGGCTCTGTGGCTCCGGGGTAGGGCGCCGTGAGCGAATGGAATTAGGGCTGGCACCCACCCAGCGGCCCCCAATGTCGCATCGCTGCAGCGCTTCAGCTCGCTACCGTGCTGGGATCGTCAGCATCAAACAGCGCGGAGGGAGAGACTCCATGGCCACAAACCCGGTTCAGTCGTTCCGGTCGACATCTGGGACAGCGTCATTAGGAATAGATCTATTCCGGTGCAGTTGAATAGACACTGCGTAAGGTAGTACACAATCCGAAGGGCACGCAGCAGCGCGGCCGCTATCAATAGCGCATAAACTGCCAGGCGCCCATTGCCTCGGGACCGGACGCTGGGTCCCATACTCATGTATTCCACCGGCCGTGCGGATATCTTTTACTCCGCAGGCGGAAGCGAGGAAATCCAGGGTATCCGCAACGAGTGAACATCATGTAAGGAAATTGAAGCCCCAACCATCCTCGTCTCCTAGTCGTTGTTGCTGCTTGCCCTCCTCTCCTTCTCCCAGATCGCCATGGCCGAGATAACAGCCATGACCGCCCAGCGCTCGCCCAGGACTCCGGTCTCACCGGCACCGACAAACCTGAAGCAGAACCTCTTCGTCCAGCTTAGCGGCCCGGATGTGAAGGCAGCCACGACCTCCTTGGTGCCGGGTGCCGGACCTGCCAGCCTCACCAGCTTCCAGCCCCTCCCCCACACGCTCCCCAATGTGTGCACCTCGTCCCCTCTCGAATGGCGCCATTCAAAGGGCTCGCTGCGCAGCTGACCCCCCGGCGCCGACACCTCGACGGAGAAGTTGAAGGTGCGCATTAGAAAGGTCCCCTTCATCATCGTCGGCGCCGCCGGGGACGCGGCGCCGAGCGGTGGCAGTACGATGGTCGTGTCGTGGCTGAAGGCCTTGAAGTCGGCCGTCGCCAGGGGCGGCGACTTGGGGTCCGTCGTGGTGTGCAGCACCACGTCCGGGTTGCCGGACCAGCCGCTGTGCGTCGTCACGACGTAGATGGGCGCGTCCTTGTGCACGCCGAGGTGGAATCCGCGAGTCAGGACGCCGGGGCTGTAGAGGTTGAACTCGGGCGGGAACTGGCGGTTGACGCCGGCCGAGGGGTCGGCCGCCGCCACTTGCAGCTGCTGCGCCAGCGGTATGTGGGCGCTCAGAGGGTTCTTGGATGGCGGGCTGTATGCTGGGAGCTCTTCGTCCTTTTCTGGGGGAAAGGCGTCGTCCTCGAGGGCTGGCCTGTGTGCTGCTGACTTGTCGTCCGCCATGGCCTTGTCATCCTCCATGGTCGCTGGTTAGGATAGCGGTTCGTTTGCAAGACTGGTAAAAGTTGTGGCGATCTGAACCTCGAGACCCAACTCAGCCAGTCGGGAAAGCTCTTAAGTACCTCTTACTCGCGAAATGTTTTTTTTAAGAGAAGTAGTGCTGGAAGGAACGGATCTGCATTGCGCTTCGCCAGTCAGTCACTGCCCGCGGTGGCGCAGCCAAGAGCGCCCCGTGTTGATTCCATTTCTGCTTACCGTAACGCCGACCATTAGCTTTGTTGGTATCGCGTATAAGTATTCGCGTTTACAAATTGTTTCACCTTGATGCAGGGAATGAAAGAGAAGGAAAAGGGATACATCTAAAATGGCGGCGACGTTCTTCCGTTGAAGAGGAGATGCGACAAACCACGAGACAACCCCATTGCGGCCATTGTCAATCACACCATGTGCAACCGCGTCGTCTTCCATCATCCTCATCACGGCTTCTGATGAGGGTGTGAGACTCGACATGGCGATATCAGTGATTGGTTGACCAGTCAATCAATACCGGTCTTGGCATCACCCGATATGCAGTGCCTTTACGCTTCGTAAATGTTACACGTATGTTGTCGATTTGAGAAAGGCGCATCGACCAAGTCCGCTCTGGGTAGACTTACACGTGTAGGTCGCGTTAAGTCTGCTGACTTACCCTACAGCCCGCACAAATCAGTCGCATCGTCGCCGCATGTCAAATTGCACACGGTATGATCATTCTCAGAAGAGATGGGCGAGTGAGGGAAGTGCGCCCATCTGATGTATGATTTGCAAAAAGGATCTTCTACCAATGCTTTTGACCACATGTGCAAGACAGCTCGGCAGGCACCACAGAGCTCCTGCACCGGTATCCAGCAATGACGCGTGATCGATGCACAACCTGGACGCCCTCATCGAACATAGCAGTGTGACTGGGTCTTGCAACCCTTCATTGCTTCTTGGACATGGCTGATAGTCCGTCTCATCTTCATGGCCCCTGAGGCCAAGAATTGGCGCAAGCAAGATACCGTCTGATCCAACATCAGGGACTAATAGGACAACAGGCTATGGTCTCCTATTCCATGCAAGGAGTGACCATCCTGATTTCAGTCCTATGCTTGGTCTTGTGTGTCTGCACGTGGGATCTGACATGCGTCGGGTTGCTCACCGCACACCCTCCAAAGCTATGGATTTCCGAGACCCTCGCTCCTGTGGCATGAAGCAAAGACCAGGTCTTATCATCCTCCGCTCAGCCCTTTCACGCGCGTCGTCGATCGCTAACATGTATGTCTCGTGGCCGACTTAAAACCCCTCAGCAATTTGCCAGGATGTGTGTGCCGCTCGGCCGTCTAACTCAGAAAGCGTCACTCACATCATAGCCATCACTCATCACCATCCATAGACACGAGTCATGACCCTGCGCCAACTTCCGTGGGTCGATAGCGAGCCGCATCTCTTATGAAACCATGGGCTGGATGGCCGAGCGGTCTAAGGCGCCAGACTCAAGTGCTCCAGCACTTCCTTCTCTTCCAAAAGAGTCGGAGCATTCTGGTCTCGAAAGAGGCGCGCGTTCGAATCGCGCTCCAGTCACATTTGTTTTGCTCGCCCGACATGGTGACTTTGATCCTCGTGCCACTCAGCTATTTTGCTGCTCAGATTCATCTGCTCGACATGGATCTGCAGCTGCATTTTGCCAGCTGTGCACTTGGATGCAGTCAATGGTCGCAGCAGCAATCGCAGAGCAAGCAACAACTTACTGTACGATCCCTTGAGTCCGCCTGGCATGACTCGTGCACAACAACGACCGGGCGCGACAGTGCAACACGAGTCAGCATAGCTCCCCGAGCCTCCGTCAGGGTCCGA
>Ga0209127_100744_pt1 | contig 11035 bp, 10 predicted proteins | sample LakSupMetagenome_FD_187469 | JGI IMG/M metagenome (GOLD analysis project Ga0209127, IMG submission 187469) | Freshwater microbial communities from Lake Superior, Canada - Sta WM archaea (SPAdes) (version 2) | ecosystem: Environmental > Aquatic > Freshwater > Lake | place: Lake Superior, Canada...
TCTCAGACATGACTTACGAGTGGCCGTAACTTATCTTCATAGTTCTTGACAACTATGGCGACGGGTCAAGGGCTCAAGGCCAGGTCAAGTTGGTATCCGGTGTTCACCTCGAGTACATCAGGAGGTGACTCTAGATGGAACTGGACCTCGAGTTGTTTTGCGGTTCACTTTTACTCCTGATGCTGGCCGGGTTTTCGATTGCCTGAGGCGTTCACCTGGGCGATTTGAGATGAAGAGGAAGGCACAATGTTGGCGGTCCGGAGCACGAGTGCTCCTTCCCCATCGTCACAACTTCGTCTACTGGCCCAAAGTCAGCAGCAAAAATTTCCAAGTTCAGACCACTTCAATTGCATCCTCACAGACTTTCTCCCCATCTATCTGTCTGCCACCTCACATCTCCTGGCGTCGACGGTGCCTTCACTCCTTGGGATACCGTCGGTGGTATCTCTCCTCGCAGGCATAGTATTTGCAGGCTGCTCACCTTCTCTCCAGGCGGATCGTCAAATCACCATCCTACTCTCCATTTTCGTCGAGAACCGTCTTCGTCTCTTGTCTTTAGCATATCTCGGTTTCCCTCATCGGCTTACTTTCAGTTACAGCACCACACTTGTAGCTGATACATTGTTCCAGCGCTGCAACCATGTCACCACATCCAGCAGGCTCATCGAAGCCCACCTCTCCTGCGGAAGCAGACGCTTCCCATCCTCGGCCGGACACCACCAATCGGCCTTCACCTGATGAAATCGATTTCGTGCCGGTCCCTCGTCAAGCGGCTCCGGAGCAGGGGGCCAACAACGCTTCTTCTAGGCTGCAGAGTGTGCTGTCCAGCAACAACACCATGCCAACCAGCAATGTTGCCCCTGCTCGGTCGAGACGTGACCTTGGAGGAGTACAAGATCTTTTCAAGTTTGCCCCGGCACCTCGATATGAAGCGGGCCATTTCACCAACCGCAGGATTGTTCCACGAACTGATGGCCTGGCACTACATCAGCAGGCAACTTCCCAGGCGCCATCCAAGAGTCCCCCAAAGGAGAATGAGTCCGGTCCCAAGTCTCCTGCTTCACCACAGGTTACTGCGGTTAGCAGGCCAACTACGGTTCCGTCGGTCCCAGCCTTTGCTCAAACAGCGCTGTCAGCTACACACGTGGCAGATAACACTCACAAAGAATCGGCGCTACCAAAGAAGATTAGCCTCCCTTTCGCCAAGGGTCCTCTCCGACCTGTCTACAATAGTGAGACTCAAACCTTCACCGCGACAGCTCAGCAACCAAGCCAATGCTTGATTGAGGCAGTGCAACCCGGGGGTTCTTGCAGATCTTCTCCCCGGCCACCCGAGCTCCCTCCAACTTCAGGGCAGAATCAAGCAGACGGCAAGGACGTTCCGAACGGGTGCTGTCAGGTTACTGGACCACAACTCGGCCACAATGAGTTTGTGTTTCCAGCGTCAGAACCAGGAGATGTACGACCGGGTCCACAACAGGTGACCGATGTCGCAATGGAGGGATATGAAGGTGACGAGCCTGTTGCGGAGGCGCCCGTTACAACCCGACCCTCGTCAACTAAGTCCCCTCCAAAGCTGATAGACTTGGCAACGGGCTTGCCACCGCGGACTCGGGGAACACCAAATCCCCAACAACTCATGAGTGATCATCAAGCAGTGCAACCGAGGCAAGCCAAGCCTTACTCCCAGATGAACCGACCCATGAGACACATCTCTCACCATGGGACCGGCACTCAGTCCCCATCGATAAGCTCCGTCTCATCCGGCGTGTCGAAGAAGAGGACCAGGTCGACGACAAGTGATCTCAACTTCGTCAGACAACGGGTGTTTCCTCAAGTTGCCAACAACATCAACGACTTCTTCAGGATGTCTGATAACGCTGTGAAGGAAGCAGAGGAGCAGTCGAAGACCACGCTGAACAAGTGCCGGAAGAAGCTGGAGAAGAAGTCACAGCAGTTGGCTGAGTATCTTGAAACCATCAACATTATGCAGCAGGCTATGGAGGCTTCTCAAGACGAGGAGCGGAGCCTGCGCGCTCACATCGAGGATCTCGAGCGGCAACTGCAAGTTTCTTCTGACAATTTCTCGGTACTCACGGACAAGTCTCACACAATGAAGGAGAAGCTCAACTCGGCACTCAAGCAGAATCAGGAATTGTTTGAGCTGCACAAAGGCTACAAAAACAAGTCAGAAGAGACGATCCAGGAAATCCGTGGCGAAAAGCAGCGCGAGCAGTCGATGAGAGAGCTAATTGACCGACAGCTCACGGGTTTCCGAGATAAGATGAAGGAGAGGGTGCGGCAAGTTGAGCAGCAGAGCCAAGAGGAGTGTCACAGCAGTGAGTGGTAACCTGCTCAGCTTTCGCAATGGTTTGGTGCTGACCTTCCCAAGTGAAGGAGAAGATGCAGCGTCTCCAGCAGCAGGCTGAAGAAAAGGACGTGCAGGCCAAGCGAGAGACGGAAATCACCGACAAGCTCATCAAGGAGCTCGCAGAGTCTCGGAAAACACTCTCTTCGGTGGAGGATGTGCAGACTCAGATGTCGAAGATGTTCAATATATTGGATGAACGGCACCGTGACGACAGACTTGAGCTGGTGATGCTGGCGCAAGAGGACTCCAAAGTCAAGTAAGCTCGTCGAGGATCAGGCACATACATATAACGGATTGACTGACCTTCCCAGGTTCGAAAACGTGACCGAGCAGATGGAATCGCTTCGAGGTCTCCTGATACCTCAGTGTGAAGCTGTTTCGAGCCTGAGCAACAGGCAAGACGAAGGAATGTCGAAGTGAGGCACCGGAAACAAAATTTCTAGATGGGTATGGCATTGGGCTAACATGTCATAGGATTGTGTCTACCCTGGAGACCATGTGCGAAGGACAGAAGGCCAACGGACAAACCGTGGAGGTGCTTGGGAAGGATCTGCGAGGCCTGATTAACGAAATGTTGCAGCATCTAGAGACGCGTGACGACGACTTGACGCAACAACTCGAACAGAAACGAGGCGAAAATGCAACCCTTCAAGGGGTCGTTGACAAGGGACAGCAAGAACGCGAGACTCTGCAACGGCAGCTCCTCGAGGCCAATGCCACACGCAAGGCTCAGGAAGACCGCATTCAGGAGCTGGTTCAGACAGTCCATAAGCTCCAAGCTCAGCCGCAAGGAGATCCCGAGGCCGAACTCCGCTCTCAAGCTTTGGTCGCGGAGAATGACGACCTGAAGGCTCAGCTGACGACCAAGGCCAGCAGCATCTCGAACCTGCAGAACCAGCTCAATAGGAGCAAAGAGAGTCACAAGGCTGAAGTGGACAGCCTGAGCAAAGAGATCTCGAAGTTGAACCTGTTGATGTACGAGAAGGACGAAGTGTCAAGGACGGCAACAGAGAAGGCAGTGGCAACAGCCCAGGAAGAACATCAAGCAGAGCTGGAGCGAATCCGAGAGGAGATGCAAGCGCGTCTGCAGGAAGCCCGAGATGCTCGCAAATCGGCTGTGCACGACCTTGACGAGACAAGGAAGAAGTTAGAGGCGCTGGAGGCAAGCAAGGAAGGGAATGAGCGGGAGTCAAACAAGATCTCTGCTCTTCAGACAGCCGTGGACGAGGCAGAGGGTCGAAACCGGAAGCTTGTTCAAGACCTCCATGGCATGGAAGCAAAGCTCTCAGCTCAGAACCAGTCGTTCGAAAGCATCGGGAAGTGGGCATCGGGCAAAGTCGAAGCGCAAGGTCTTGCGCTGAATCTTGGCAAAATTTGGGAGGATGCCTCGGCTGATGGCGACGATGCCAAACGCTGGACTGTGTTCCTGGAGACGCTTATTCTGGAGCTCATGCAGCACGCATCCGTTCGAGAGGCGCTACCGGCGACCGTTGCACTTCCGCCCGCACCCACACCCGCGCCCGCGCCCGCGCCCGTCAACACCTACTCCCGTGCGCAACCTATGCCTAACGGGCTACGGCCAATTCTTCCAACTCTCCCGCGGCTTGAGCCTGTCAAGCAATATGCTCCGCAAGTCGACGCATTCCGCACACCGAGCCATCAACTCCCGGGTCCCGGTCTTGATGATACGAAACGGGCAACGGTGATGAGCCCGCATTTTGACGTGCTCACCCCGGTGCCACCTTCGGTCGAGCAGGAGAAGTCGCGAAGGAGAGGTGGCATGCAGCAGCCGAAGTCCATCATCAAGCGCATAACTCGCAGCACGCCCCATGCCAGCGAGCTCATTGCTGGCCAGGACATTGATCTGGCAAGCTTGTCACCTCGCTCAGGCAAGAGCTCCAAGCGTCCACGGAAGGCGGATGAGCCAGCACCAGAAGCGGACTCCGCCTCGCTCCCGGTTCCGCACAATCCAGACCCTGATCCGATCGAGGATGAAGACAACGCGCCCCAACCGAAGAAGGCCAGGACGCAGAAGCCGAAGACTCCATCAGGCTCGCGTCGCGGCAGGGGGGCGTCGTCTCAGGCGAAGCAGCAGACTCCCCGTTCCGGTCTCGCAGCCCGAGGAGTGGTGCACGGCCGCTTGCCCCCTGGTGTTCCCGGAATTCTTCGAGACCGACACCCACTCCCATCCGAGCCGAAGCACCTGTCTCAGCCGTGAAATCATTACAGACGTGGTGATCGACAGTATCGGTTCGAATATCTGCTCACAACTTGCTAGAAATTCTTTTTGACATGGTCAGCCAGTATTTATATGGACGACAGCGTCGATGACGAATATCAGAGAAGGGCATCTCCGAGAGGGTAGAGCATGGTCACGGAGCATGATAGTAATCCATTTCACACCCAAATAGACAACCACCATTGTTCATATAGGATGTGTGAAGAACGTGTGACATGCGTGTTGATGTGGCATAGCCCAGAGTAGGGTCTTGCAAGACCAAGCTAACCTCCCAAACTCCGTCGATGCTTTCCGTCATGGTAGACTTAGTATACATGCTGAGCAGCTCTCGTGCATCAGCCGTCTGTTGTACATCTATTGGCCGTTCGCAGACGCAGTTAAGGTCTCGACCAGACTCGATGCCATAGAATTTCTCTCTCGATTTGTATGTTCTCGGTCGATCAAGTCGAAACGTCGTCTATTTGCCTTTCCTCTTCTGCTCCAGGAACAGGACTTTCCTCCGCACTAAAAGCAACAGTATCAGTCCCAGCAACCCAATCGGCGCGTAAACCTTCTACGCCAATACGTACCGATCGGATCGTATTTGAGCATGCTCATGGGCAGTGATGTCCGGGGGCGGGTGAATGTGTAGAAGTAGCCCGTCGCCGCCATGGAGAGCAGGCGCACGATGACGACGCGGCTCTTCGCTGCAGCATGACAGTTAGTCCATCACTCACATCCTAGAGAGGCCTCACTTCGGAAGATGGGACGTACCTTTCTTCGCCATGATTCCTGTTGTTGCTCGTAGCGATGGGGGACGCAGTCGCGGATCTCGAACTTCGAGATCGGATGTCCTCGGTGGGGCTTGAAGCTTTTCGCTTCCAGCCAATGACAGGGTGATGAAGGAGATTTATTAGTTCCGGCCCGCTGGTCACGCCTGGGACTCCAATCCCTGCAGATCTGGGCTCTGCGGGGCTTGGTCTTGTTGGTCGCGATATTGTTGTCGTCGTGTTTAGATAAGCGACGTATCAAACAATCCTCAGTACACCGCCCATGTCCTCCCTTGATCAAATTGCATGCGCTTGTCGCGACCTTCAGACTGAGCTCTGACGTCGTCCTCAGCTCCGATGTAGGACACTCGAGCACTGACTCACTCTTCGTCTGCTAGAGGGGCCGTCCGTTTAGTTATCATGGGCAACCCGGTCGATTAGGGCTCCGGAGGAGATAAGCTCCCCAATATCTTAGCTCAATCTTTTTTGATACTGTCCCTATCGCCAAGACGTGCCTCACTTCGAGTGAAGCCGAATCCTTTGGTCATCGGTTCAGGCATACGCCAAGTTAAGCTTCTGAAGATGTCTGCCGGTCTTGGAAGACTCGCCGGGCGGAGCTTGAGCCAGGCTGGCGCCTCGAAGGGTCCAGTTGGCCTGCGATTGGGCGAGTTTAGGTCTTCTGGTACGTACATACTTTACTTTGAGTTCTCATCGTCTTCTTCCCCAGCCTGGCTTTGACATAGGTATGCCCATGGCCCCAACTTGGCGGGGGGCGAATCGGTCATGGCCGCTATGGGGAGAGACACTGCAGATTGTATGTCATCCCATTGAGGTTGCCTGTGTTTCTCTGCCATTGGCCTCAGCTCCCCCAACTGTCTTGAGCCCGCGTTGCATCAGATGACAAGACAGAGACCATGAGCTGATCTTTCGTTTCTGCGAGCTTGGCTATCTCTCCTCCATGTTTTGTTTCTGAGTTTTGCTGGCAAATGCACGGGGGTCCCTCCGGTGAGTCGCATAGGGGCGGAAGTGCAAGTGCAAGTGTCATCCATGGCTTGGGATAATTGCCTCAAAGTGATATCATGTTCTCGACGCTCATTGTCTTCTGATTCCTCTTGTCTCGTCTTATCTCTTGCGCGTTATTTCTACTCCTCTGCCCAGCAGATCCAAAGGACTTGGACCTGTGTTTGTGGACGTCCAACGTATAAAAACCTCGTAAACTTTCTCGGTTGACTCAGTGAATCCCTACTCACGCTTTGTTCCACTTCGTTCTCCAGGTCCTACCCCACTACCCCGACTACGCCGAGACGCCCCGCCATCGGCAGCCGGTCTACATCGGAGAGCTGTGACGCATAGTAGTCCTCTCTTACCTCGGTCCTCACCACCGCAGCAGCAACGTCGCAACATGTCGTCGACTCCCGCCAGGAGATTAAACTACGACAACATCAACCCGCACGTCAAGGCAGCCCAGTATGCCGTGCGCGGCGAGTTGGCCGTCAAGTCGGAGGAGTACCGCGCCAAGATCGCCAAAGGCGACCTCGACGGCCTGCCGTTCAAGCAAGTCATATCGGCCAACATCGGAAACCCTCAGCAACTCGACCAGAAGCCCATTACCTTCTTCCGACAGGTCCTCAGTCTTCTAGAGCACCCCAAGCTACTAGAACACGAAGATGTACTCCTCAACCAGCTCGGCTATAAGTCCGACGTGCTAGACCGCGCAAAGTGGCTGCTGAAGAACGTCGGCTCAGTGGGAGCGTACAGCGCCAGTAATGGTGTCCCCGCTATCAGACAGTCTATCGCAGACTTCCTTGAGAGTGAGTACTCTGTACTTCTCTCGCTCAATGCCCTTGGCGCACTCCTGCTAACCACCATCTTCAACCAACTCAGGGCGCGATGGCTTCCCCGCCAACCAGGCGGACATCTACCTCTCGGGTGGCGCCTCGTCCGGCGTCAACACGATCCTCCACATCATCTGCGCCGACGCCAACTCGGGCATCCTGGTTCCCATCCCGCAGTACCCTCTATATACCGCCTCCCTCTCCGTGCTCAACGCCAAGTGCGTGCCCTACCACCTCGACGAGTCCAAGAACTGGGGCACCGACCTGGACACCATCAAGGCCTCGTACGAGAAGGCAGTGGCCGAAGGCGTCGACGTGCGCGCCATCGTCATCATCAACCCCGGCAACCCGACGGGCGCCAGCCTGCCCGAGGAAGACGTCCGCGGCGTGCTCGAGTTCGCGCGGCAGGCCCGCCTCGTCGTCATCGCCGACGAGGTCTACCAGACCAACGTGTTCGTCGGCCAGTTCCACTCCTTCAAGGGCGTCCTGCGCAAGCTCCAGCAGGAGAACCCGGACGGCAGGTACGACGGCATCGAGCTCGCCTCCCTTCACAGCGTCAGCAAGGGCATGGTGGGCGAGTGCGGCCACCGCGGGGGGTACTTCGAGCTGGTCAACTTCGACCCCAAGGTGCAGGCCGAGATCTACAAGTTCGTGTCCATCACCCTCTGCGCCCCCGTAATCGGACAGTGCCTCGTCGAGCTCATGGTCAACCCGCCCAAGGAAGGCGAGCCGAGCTACGAGCTGTACAGGCAGGAGTACGACGGCATCTACGACTCCCTGAGGGAGCGCGCCACGGCGCTGTACGAGGCCTTTAAGCAGATGGAGGGCGTCGAGTGCGCCGAACCCCAGGGCAGCATGTACCTGTTCCCCACCGTCACGATCCCTCCGAAAGCCGTCGAGGCCGCCCGGGAAGCGAACCGCACGCCCGACGAGTTCTACTGCCTGCGGCTGCTCGAGGCCACGGGCGTGTGCCTGGTGCCCGGCAGCGGGTTCGGGCAGAAGGACGGGAGCCAGCACTTCCGCACCACGTTCCTCGCGCCAGGCACCGAGTGGGTTGGGAGGATCATTGAGTTTCATAAGGGGTTTATGGATCAGTACAGGTGAGGTGGGACTTGAGTTGGAAGGGGTGGGATTAAACTGAAGGCGTGAGATGAGGTTTGACGGCCACTTCATGGCCGGGGAAGCGGGAAAGAAAAGCAACTCGTCCTGTGATTCTTGTGATTTTGCGCAGGTATGGCATGGCAGGCGGCGATTCCGGTTCTCAACAGGGACATCTCGTTCGGAGTTCCTTTTGTTGGTTTTAGAAAGGTGCGGCAACACACCCCATCTCCTCAAGTTGGGCACATACGAGGAATAGCAACAATTCACTCCATTAGCACGGTTTCCCATTTCAGTGTCGAGAACAAACTCGTCATGCTTGCGATCGCATGCTGAAGTACATCTCTACCGACATATGTTACAGATATTAGCACAGCAGAGTTTTAATGCCTTCCCTTGCTAACCCTTCGTCTAATGCCGCCAGAGCAGCAAGATCTATCCCAGCTCCGCCCCCGACCTCTCAATAAGACCGCTTAAGCCCTCTCGCTCCCCCTGAGCCTCACGGCCTGCCCGTACTTCTGCAGCTTGGTGATGAGTTGGTCGCCCTGACGCACCACGTCCTGGTACTGCTTGTTCTTGTCGTCGGGCCGGTTGGTCTCGATGACGCCCTTGCCCGACACGCGGTCGATGGTGCACGGGATGCGGCCCGCGGCGATGAACTTGGCCAGATCGCTGTTGCGTCCTTGTTAGTCATATATCCGCATCCAAATACTTGCTTAAAACAGGTTTGGTGGTGGTAGTAGTAGTAGTAGTAGGAGAGGAGGACAAAACTCACCGATCCAAGAAGTCAACCGTAACCCCAAAGTCGTTGGCCATGCTCTCCAGCCCCACGACGCGGTAGCTCTGCAGCAGCTGCTGATAGGCGCGCAGGCGCATCTCGCGCACGAACCAGTTCTTGTGCTCGTGCAGGTACCGGTCGACGTTGAGGAACTGCTCCTCGACGGCCGCCAGCGCCTGGAAGAAGAGCTTGTACCGGCCCGTGTACAGGCTGCTGACGAGCTGGGCGAGCGGACTGAAGTCGACGGCCATCTCGGCCTCGGGCTGGTCGGTGCTGCTGCCGAGGGTGGTGAGGTTGACGACGGGGGCGCGGGAGGCCGCCGGCGCGGTCTCGGCGTCGTGGGAGTCGGCGTCGACGCCCGGGCCGGCCGAGATGGCGCCGCTGAGGGCTAGGAGCTTTTCCTCGCCGTCGCCGAGGATGGCCTTGATCTCGGGCGCGTCGACGACCTTGCTCTTGAAGTCGACGCGCTTCAGGGAGACGGAGCCGGCGAGGACGGAGTAGACGACCAGGTTGCTGTAGGTGCAGAGCTCGTAGGACGTAAAGGTCGACAGGCTGTCGAGGAGAAGGGGCGCGGCGAGGTTGTAGCTGCGGACTGTCAAGAGATAGAGGCCCTCGTAGGCCTTCAGGCGGTTGCGCCGGTCCCAGTCGCCGCCGCTCTCGACTAGACTCTTGGCTCTGTCGACGTACTTGCGCACTAGCAGCTTGTCGCCGAAGAAGAGGCCCACTCGGATCAGAGCGAGGACGAGGTCGATCTTGGTGCCGAGGATGGACGTCTTCTCGAACAGGTCTTCGTAGGCCGCGATTGCTTTCTCCTGTGGCGCAGATAGGATCAGTCAGTGTCTCCTTGAGCAAAGGGTGACCGTAGGGACTCACCTTGTCTGCAACCTTGGCCCAGAACTCAGCCCTCTTTCCCCTCGCAGCCATAACCTCGACATCTCCAGCGTTCTCCACGGCATCGTCCTCCTCCTTCTGTATAGCCGCCAGCTCGCTGTCGTTGTCTTCCTTCAGCTTCTGGTACAGCTCCTCGTCCCACGGCAGGCTCACGGTGCTCGACGGTTGCCGGGTGGCGATCATGCCGCCGACGACGCTCGACTTCCTGCTCAGCGGCTTGCCGACAGCGCTTGATGACGAGGTGCCCTCGCCGATGACGTTGAGCACGCCCTCGAGCGGGTGCGCGAGATACCGGTAGAAGGGCGCCATCTTGTGCTCCGAGATGGCATCTTGGAGGGCTTTGGCGGCGAGCTGTTGGGCTACACCACCGTTTCTGCTGGCGTACGGGTTCGTCAAGGTGAAGACATGTTGGGCTAGAGGCAGGAGGGGCCATTTGGCGTATTGCGGCTCGGAGCCCATGGTGGATGTGCGGGTGTCGGTTAGTGATCAAGTGGTGATGCGAAGAGGAGGGCCCGCCGGTTCTGGTGCTCAAGAAGAGCCTCAAGACTGCCTATAGTCGACTGCGGTTGATTCTCTGCTGTGAGACAGGTACCGGTTGGGCTCTCGTATCGGTATATGGGTTGCGGTACAGGCGAGAAGCTGGAAGTTTGTTTGGTTAGGTAGCTCGAGCTGCAAGGCGGCAACAGCTTCGCGTCAGTTCGCAGCTGCCCAGGAATGGGACCCACAACCACTAGTCTAAGGTAGTATAGACTGCTAGACTCCAGCCTTATTGCTATGTTGTTATGTAAGCCCACAGGTCTTGTACAGTCGTTACGTATAATCCTCAGATGCGTTCGAGGCAAAGGCCACCAAAGACGGCTAATCAAGCAAAACTACCTCTAGTAGTGGAACGTATCATGCTCACACAAGAACGTAATTGAAAACCTGAAAGGGAGAAGAAAACGGGAATGGAAAGACAGACAGGGACATTGCTCCAAACGCCCGCCGCGAAGAACGGTCCGTACCACGACAGTGGATCCTTGCCGAATCTGGACTCTCTTGGGCTTCCACTCAGCCTTAACTCTCCCTCGACAT
>Ga0209127_100745_pt1 | contig 11033 bp, 5 predicted proteins | sample LakSupMetagenome_FD_187469 | JGI IMG/M metagenome (GOLD analysis project Ga0209127, IMG submission 187469) | Freshwater microbial communities from Lake Superior, Canada - Sta WM archaea (SPAdes) (version 2) | ecosystem: Environmental > Aquatic > Freshwater > Lake | place: Lake Superior, Canada...
CCTGACCAACATGTCACACTATGAAGGTTTCTGGAACACAATTTTCAAGACGTAGGGAGACCAAATAGGAAACACGCTCACAGTTTCAGGGTACGATGCCAATTCAGTTCATCGTTTTCATTGTACTATCCACATAGTGACTTATCTTAAGGCTATGTCCCTGAGACCTGCAGCGAATGCCTTCTCTTATTGCAACCCTTGCAGTGGCGGTACCTCTTCGCCTGGCGGAATGCCCACGCCTTTGTCCCTTTTCCCTTGCTAAACTCCCAACTAAAACGCAACGTCGTCAACGTGATGCAACCGGTGACTTTTCCTCCGACCGTGGCCGCGGACCATTCCCTCCGTGTGATCATGAACGTAAACCAATGCAGAATCAACGCGCTCCTTGTCTTCCATGTTTCTATCTCGTGCCCTTCTCCCGTTCCGACTAGATCAGTGATCAGACTGAGCATAAGCAAGCAGTAGGCATCTCTACTCCTCCCGGATCCCCTCGGCGGTTCCCCGACGAACCCTACCGCCGACGATACCGCGCCTATTCCGCCCCGTGCGCCCGCGGCCCAGCCAGTTGAGCTTGAGCAGCTTGTTCAGCTCCTCGACCTTGGCGTGGCCCTCGTCCGGCTGCACGCCGCCCTGGTGGCCCGCGCCGGCCAGGATGGACAGGCACTGCAGCATGCGCGCGACCATCTGGGCGACCTGCTTAGAGTCCTCGACGTTCTGCTCGCGCGTGCTGGTGCCGGGCTGCGCCGAGCCTCCGCCGCCTCCGCCTCCCAGGGCGTTGAGGCTGCTCGGGGTAAAGGGCCGCGTGGTGGAGGAGGGGGCGTCGGAGGAGGAGCCGAAGGATACGTTGCTGATGGCGCGGGAGCGGGAGGCGATGCTGCCGGCTGAGGACTCCGGGAGGAGGGTGGTGGAGGTGGAGTTGTACGAGGCCGTGGCTGGGTCGAAGGACTGGGCTGTACCGGGGCGGAAGGAGTGGATCGAGTCGCCTGATGGAGAGGTCGACAAGGGTTGGTTGAAGGATGGCCCAAAGGTCGAGTGTGGCCCGGGCGACGGGACGGGGACTGGAGACGACATGGCCATGCTGGCGAGTGACTGCGGCAGGAACTCTAGAGCTGAACGTGACATCATGGACTTGAGGACATCGTAGCGAGGTAGGATGACACAGTCGCGGAATGCGATGAGCACTATGCGTCGGATGTCGAGGACTGTGCTGATGGGTGCCACGGGAGGAGGGGGGGGCTGGGCGCGGGACCCGTAGCCGCCCGTCGTCGAGGAGCGTGGCTTCTCTGCGAGGGTCGTGGCACTAACTACGCCGCCCCAGAAGTCGCGCGCCTGCTCGGGCGAGAGGAGCGTACCGACGCCGAGAAACTCCATGTCCAGAGGCAAGAAGACGCCCATCATATAGTGCAGGATCTTGTCAAAGGTATAAACCCAGATCTCGACCAGGGCCGGGATCAGGCGGTCCTCGGGTGTGTTGTGTAGGTTATGGTCAATGCTGCTGAACCCCGTGTGAAGAAGGTCGCGCAGGTCCTCGACGATGATGTTGGGGCTGCGGCGAGCGATGCAGTACTGAATGTGGAGACGGACGACCTGGTTCATATCCTCAATGGGAATACGCACGTCCTCGCCCTCGAAAACGACGAGCACCTTGGCCTTCAAAAAAGGCCAGGCGTCATCAGCCGTCATGTTGTTGAGTCCATACTTGCTGCCGTCGAGAGGCTCCGAGCCGAAGCCATGGCCCTGTGGGAAGCTGCCGGGGCCAGGGAACTCGACGCTGGGAGTGAAGCTGGACGCCGCATCGTCGAACTTATCCTCCTTCTTCTTGTCGCGGCCGCGACCCCCGTGGCCTAGACCTGACATCTTGAAACCGCTGTTCGGTCCCGGACTTGGCGGTAGGTTGAAGTTGTAGAGACTGCTGGGAGCGCTTGGGTCCGTAGGCCGCGAGTTGCTCGAGGCTGAGGACAGAGGAAGATGATAGTCCTCCTTGTCCTTAAGCTTGTGCTTCTGGCGGGAGAGAAAGTGGTGCTTCTTCTCTTTGCCTTCTTTCTCCACGGGCTGAGCCTCGGAAGCCTTGATTGTGGCTGTCGAGGAGTTTGCGAGAGAGTAAAAGGACTGTGAAGAGGAGTCCAGACTAGTAGTGCTGAAGTTCCCACGCTGGAGGCTCGAAAGAGCGTGGCCTATTGACCGTCCGGGACTAGGCAACGGTTTGTCCTTAGGATCACCGCCTTTGATACCAATCTTTCCAGGTCGGGAGAAGAGCTTGACCTTGGACTTCTCTGACTTCAGAGGCTTCTCCGAGGTCGTGGTGACAAGCGGAGGGGGTGCGTGGGGCTGGCCTTGTGAGGGCAGCTTGGGAGATGACTGGCCCGAACGCGGAAAGACAACATTTGCAGCTGCGGTTGCTGCGGCGGTATGGCTCCCCAATAACCCATTATGATAGCCTTGGTTCCCAAATCCGCTCTCTCTCGGCGCACTCGCTTCAGTCAGACTCAGCAACGGAGGACTCAGGGGACCTCCGCTTCCGCGCTTGTTAGACGCCAAGGTATTCTCATATTCCATTCCTGGTGCTGGTACCGTTTGCGATCGTTGACGGTTGTGTTGCAGATGCGGCGCATGCTGCGGCTGTGGTTGATACTGCTGCTGACCTTGGGTCTGCGGCTGCTGTTGAGACTGTTGCTGGTTCCTATGATGCATGATGGCAGCCTGAGCAGCGATCTGGCTGGCCGAGAGCTCGCGTCGGCCCGAGGGGCGCAGTGTGGGTGACGGCTGCGCCATGCTGCCCACCTGGGAGAGGTTCGAGGTGCTCGTCGAAGGCAGAGTCGAGTCAAACAGGCCTGCATTCGACGAGTTCTTCCTAGAGTGCCCCTTGGCAGCGGCCGTGAAGGACGCAACCGACGGCGACGTGGTCGGAGGGTTCTGTGCCAGGGGCGACATCCCTGGTCGTCCTTGGGCTTCGCTTATAGAGTGAGCGCTGGCGACGGACCTAGCGGCAGCCTGAGCGGTCGAGAGGGTGGGACGGGAGAAGTTATGTTGCTGCTGCAAGCTGCTGGTACTGCCGTTGGGTTGCGACGTGAAGCTCGCGTAGATCGGGGTCGGGTTGTTGCGCGCCTTGACTACGTTCAACGGGGTGGTGTCGTCGCTCGAGAAGGACTCGACACGCCTCGCTGATGGTCTCGGTGAGGACAGGGAAGGATTGACGTTGCTGTTATTGCTGCTGGAGGGCAGAGGAGAGAAGCTCCCCGGAGCCCTGGCCGGGCCGCGTGCTGGCTGCATTCTCGGGTGGATTCTCGTCAAGGGTGTGTCACATCTTAGACCGGGGCTATCGTTAGACCCTAGTCTTGTCGTTCTCGAATCGATCTCGAAGAACCTCGGAGCGGAAGGGTTGGATATCTAGGGGTCACTGTCCCCCCTTTCCATCTCCGCATTCAACGGAAGGGAAAATGATCGATGAGGAGTACAGAACGAAGAGGAACAGGATGGGATCAGTCAATGGAAAGATTATCGAGTTACTGTGTCAAAGGAAGGTTGCCAGGTTCCGGGAGGAAGTGAGAGGCAGATATAGGAAGTGAGGACAAGGGACAGTGCTCCGAGGATACAGTGAAGTCAAGGCCCGAGGCGTCCTAGTCTTTGGCGCAGTTCGTTGTGAGGCTGAAAGGGCTCCGGCAATACGAGGCAGCCTTGACGATCAGAACAGTGACATCGATGTCCGAGGCTTGGCTAGACCACCCAGCAGGGGTTGACTTTAGCGTCTGGAGCAACTGCAGATCGGCAACCCCGCAGTGGCTTCAACGCTACGGGCACCCGATAGTGCCGATAACGAACTTTATCTCAGCGTCCCTTCAAGCTCACGAAGCAGCTCGAAGAAGGCGTGCAGTCCTTTATTCCCTTACAAAGATAGGTGTTGTGGCCCTGAGCAAGCTTTCGCGTCAGTCTGCCACCTCTACACTACATACAGGGACGAGCCGAACCCCCTCCCACCATGGCCACCTCATACAGAACCTCAGCAGATCCCTCGAAGCAGCACGCCTTCTCAGCAACATATCAATCAGCAAGCAACGAGCCCTTCTCCCTCTCCCAGACCTTTCCGGTGCCAGATGCCGAGAATGTGCAACAGAGAACGAGCTACCTGGCCAACCTGAGAGCGGCAGTCGTGGACACACAAGAGAAGATCAACAAGGAGCTCACGGCGCGGATGGAAGAGGACAAGGCTCGAGACGCTACAGGACCAAAGCTTGCTGATGTGGATGAGGCCAAGGAGGAGGAGAACTACGGCGAGGAGGTGGTTGAGGACGAGGAGGAGTAGGGTAGATGGAACATGGACGAGTCCGACTCAAATCAACAGGGGCAACCGGTGGGCGAACACAGCTTTGTTTGGGTCCTGCGGTGTCCAAGCTGCATCTATCCCTATCTGGGTATCAACTTGCACCACCAGTTATTCCTCATGCAACAACTCCACTGGTATATTATGCGCCCGTTCAACAACCTCAACCACCACTCCTCCCCCAACCCCCGACTTGGGCAGCCAACATCCCCCCACCACCACCCATGCCACCCGGACCAGGCCTCGCCCGTCCCAAACATCCATAATGCAACACACTATTATCCGGCAACACAGCGACCACGCTGCCCCCGAGGCGTTTGTGACAGACTCCACAGACCCTCTCCTCCCCGACAACGACCCTCCTATTCCTCCCTCCCTGGCCCCCTGGAATTCCGTCACCCAGCAGAAGCATCGCCTGGCTCGTCACCAGCTCCGTCTTCCTCAGCCCCGCCACGATCCTCGTCTCGTTGACGACGCTGTTGGCGCTGCGCATGCGGCCGCGGAAGTACGACTCGAGCTGGGACACCTGCAGGGTGTCGGGGATGAGGGATAGGGTCGATTCGGCGGGGAGGCGAGAGCCGTGTTTGGAGAGGAGGTCGAGGGCAGGAGCGAGCTGCACGGGGTGGGAATTGGGGGGCGTAAGGTAGAGGGAGAGGAGGGTATGGTAGATTGATGGTTGGGGTTCGTCATCCTCTGAGGGAGAGGAAATGGAAGGGGTGGGTTGGGCTTCTTGCTGGAGGTGGATGCGGTTGCAGTAGCTGTGCTTGTCAGTATCAAGTACGAGTGAGAGAGACGGAATTAAAGGTGGTTGTGGGCTCACTCTTCGGCCTTTGCGTAGTCTTTCATCTTAAAGACGTACAACTCCAGAGCCTGCTTGTGCTGCTCCATCTTGCTGAGAACTACTGCTTGCGCTTCGTAAAAGTCGGGATCTTGGGGGCCGCCGTTAGCATCAAAGCTCAAACCTCGCAGGCTCCAAATACACGACTTACCATCCCTGGGTATCAGGTTAAAGGCCCTCAACCGCCCATACGGCTCACTGGTCTGCAAAAACTGCACCAGCCTCTCCATCAGCTTGTGCCACTCCTCATCGCGCTCCTTCTCCTTCAGGTACTTGATGAACAGCTCCACCAGCTGATTATGGAAGTCGGGCGTCGTGTCGTTCAACTCCATAATGATGTGCTCGAGATACTGCACCTCAAGACCGACATCGATTGTCCCGAGGAACTTGATGACTTTGTCTCTCGGCAGCGTCTCCGCGTTCTCCGAGTCCGCCAGAAATACCTCCATCGCCAGCTTTGGATCTTTCTTCAGGGTCCACTCCGAGTACTCCAGTATCAGGTCGATCATCTCCGGCGGCAGATTCTGGAGGTACATGACCGTCTTCTGCGGGCCATGCAATGTCGGCGCCGCCGGGTCAGGCTCGTCAGGGGAGCCGAAGCGTTTGAGGAGGGCCAGGGCTTGCCCATGCAGTTTTTTGCCGTAGAAGAAGTCCACCAGCTCGTTGTACCGGTTGTGCTCGAGCAGCTTCTCGTTGACTACGTCCGGGTCGCAGAAGTTGGGGATGCGGAAGAGAGAGCCGATGAGTGTTGGCCGGGCGTACATGTAAGCCCGGAAGAGGGTGGTGTCGATTAACCTGAAGGTGTTCTTGATATCCTCTTCCAGCTGCTCGTCGCTTTCGTCTGCCTTGGATGAGAAGAGAGACTTGAATGCTTCCTCGGTTGTGCCGCTTTCGGATTTGCGTTGTCTCAACTTGCCAGTTACCGGATCGATGACTCTCTGCAACCGTACTCGCGCACCGGCAAGATAGCCAAACAGCTCGGCTACCGCTGCCGCTGTGTCCTTGTCCTTGTCCTCTTGTGCCTTATCGTCCGTGGGCTTGCCCCTGACACTGGCTGCATCGTCATCCTCCGCCTTCCGCGACGATATGATAGACGCTGTTTCCGGGTTGGCTTTGCGGTGTCCGCCCATGAGATACTTGGCGAAGCCTCCGCCCTTTTGTGGCGAGGTAGCAGCCTCTGCAGAGGGCTCTCCTTTTCCGGCTTTGTCCCCATTGGTGCTTCCGTTCGTCCCTTCATGTTCGTCCGACTCGTCGTCCTTTTCCTCCGGAAATCCAGATAGGGCACCAGATATGATCTTTGGGAAGAGCCTCAATACCCTCTCTGGAGGCGCATGTACATCGTCCTCGTTGAACAAATCCATCGACTCACGGTACTTCTTCTGCCCGAAGAGGACCTCGGCCTTCGACATCTTGACGTCACGCAGTGTCTCCGTCTTATTCTTCAACAGCGCATCCTCGAGCATGTTCAAGATGCTGATGGCCTCATCATACTTACCATTCTGCACCAACTCTTCGATCTGCGAATCGTAGTCCGTGGCATCCATCTTCCACACCGCCCGGTCACTGAGCACATGAAATCCCTTCCCCGCATGTGCCAAACTGACCGTCGGCGGAGGAAAGTGCAGCGCTGACGCGCCAGGCAGGCTGACAGTCTGCAGTAGGCTCAACGTATCCGGGTTCCGCACCTCGAGGCTCCCCTTGGAAGGCGGTTGCAGGTCCAGGATATAAGGGTAGCTATACCCGATATCCTCCGGCGCGGCCGGCCACGGCACCTGGCGCTTCTCGATCGCCTTTCCCGTATCGGTGATGAACAGCGAGTTGATATCCTTGGCTAGCAGCATCTCCCCGTCCGCCAGCTTGGCCGCGAGCGGCTTGGGCATGTACCCGCCGAGACCCATGTAGCCCATGCCCGCGCTGCTGACCGCGCCGAAGCGCCCCGGGCCGCCGCCCGTACCGCCTATCGCGCCCGGGCCGACTATGTCCTCGACCGCTTGGGTCTCGACGTCGACGATGACGAAGCCACCGTTCATGCCGCATACGACCTTTGTTGCGCTCGCCCAGGTAACAGAGCGGATGGACTCGGAGAGGACGATCTCGCCTACCTCCGGACCAAGCTCGCTTTCGTGCCATGCCCACAGGAGCAGGCGCCTCTTGACGGCAACGGCCAGGCGCGAGATAATCTCCGGTATACCCGTTGCGGCATCTTTGACGATGTTGCTCGTGACAGCGAAAGTCGAGGCGTTCTTGGTGCGTGCTAGGGGCGATTCGAGTGGTTCGAAGGTTTGAAGGTCGTGCAAGGAGACGGAGTAGTTGGACAACGAGACGAGGGTGTTCGCTTCTTTTATTACGGCTAGCTGCTCTATAGCTCGTGTAGAAAACTTCTCAACTTCACGGAGGAGATCGGTCGGTTTAGGGGCTGGACCGGTCGATCCAGTCTTCAAGCTGGAGGATGGGGTAGTTTCGGGCTGTTTAGAGCTGGGTGCTGCGGTGCTAACTGTAGCTGCTTGTACCGACAGTGCTTCTGCGCTGCCATCTGTGGGCGGTGGTTGTGCAGATGCGGGCGACGGGGGAGGCGGCTCGTTGACCCGGTAAATCCTGAGAGAGCCAGTGTTTAGCCCGACCAAGACCCTGTCGCCTGGCGGTCGTGTTAGCAATGGCTCCAAGACGCGCTACCAAACATCAAGTCCACCCACCATAAGCAAGAATAGACTCGATCTTAGACTTGTCCCTTTGTCTGAGCTCGATGATCGGTCGAGCTGTGAATGCGGAGAGCATGGCCCGGTTACAGCGCCCAGCTCAGGGGCTGCCGTGCTGCTATGGTAGAACAAGAGGCATGTAGTCTTCCGCCTGTGTTAAAGCTGGCCACACAGCAGAGATCGCAGCTCCAATCGTAGTGGTGATGCTTTAACGTCCAGTTAATCATTTATAGTTGCGGGCAGACGCGGCATGCGCTCGTCGCTGCCTCGGGTCATCCCAGCCAGGGTCGCAGCTCCGAATCCACAATGACATATGCAGTCAAGCCACAACTGAAGGTACGTATCAGTTCTCACAGACGCACAGACATTCGAGGCTCACAGCCTGTGGCGCATGAAACCGTGCCTTTTCCAGCTACCTGGATGGCCGGATGGGTCAACGTGCGGTTCCACGGCCTCTTATTGGATAAATCTTGAATCCTAATGCCAGCCCTGCGAATGATGCCATGGGCAACCCACCTGTGACTTATTAGGTTGGATAAACGGCGCAAGCAGCAAGGAAGTTAGTTGTTAGCCTCTCTACTAGACTAGTGGAGTGGGATTAACTGCCCAGTGACTTCATGGACGACTCGCTCACGAAACTTTCGAAGCAACAGTCTTCACCATAGATCGCCAGCAGCACTCGGAGTTCCCTCCCTCTCGCGAACCACCCCTCGATCTCCGCACCGGGAGCCAAAGTCAACCAACGTCAGTGGGCGAATTGACCGACAGGAGAGGGACACAAGGAGGAGATATCGAGGAGTACGAGCTGGTCGCCCTCGAGAAGAAGGACACCCACGAAGCTTCAAGAAAACAACTGCGAAGACTCAAGAGAGACGAGAAGCGTCGCTGGCTCGACGAGCAGGACGACATGAAGTTCTCACACAGCATCCAGTTCAATGCGGTGCCGGACTGGAGCAGCCACTACATCGCTTATAGCAACCTCAAGAAGATGTACGTGTACCATCGCCATCTCCTATCCTGGTACGTTTCTGACGAGCTTCCAGAATATATCAGCTCGAAAAGGCCGTCCACCAGTCCGCCGGCGGAGACGCCGAATCCCGGCCTCTTATCCAGAACGATGACCCGGATACCATCTTCATACGGGCACTAGACGTCGAACTCGAGAAGATATCCTCCTTTTACTCGGTAAAGGAGCGCGAGCTCTTCGAGGAGGCGGACCAACTGCTTAGAGATCTTGGGACCTTCGAAGAGGAAAACGCAGGCTCGGACGAGACGCTACCCCCGCCGACGACGCGAACAGCAAGCCAACCGAACACAAGATACGGCCGGAATCGAGCTGGAAGCCTGCAGAGCGTTTCCGAGGATGGCGCAGACGACAGCGACGACGGCGGCGACGAGACAACGGGTCTGACGCAGAAGCGACGCACCAGCTTTGGCCGGAGGAGGTCTGTCGCAGGCCCGCCAACGGCGACAGATATGACGGCCTCGACGGAGCTCACGCGGTCCTTCCGCAGACAGAGCGTCACCTACGACGACTACGCCGAGCAAGCCGTACTCTTCTCGTCCGGGATCATGCTCAAGCGGAGGATCATCGGCATGTTCGTTTCGCTCTGCGAGCTCAAGTCCTACAGCCAGCTGAACCGGACCGGCTTCCGCAAAGTCTTGAAGAAGTACGACAAGATCCTTGACCGCGAGCTGCAGAGAAAGTACATGGACTCGTTCGTCAACTCGGCCTATGCCTTCAGCCCCGACACGCTGGAAGTCCTCGAGGGCTACATCTCCAAGATGGAAGACGCATACGCCACCATCGTGACCAACGGCGACAAGGAGCTGGCCAAGCGCGACCTGCGCTCCCACCTGCGGGAACACGTCGTCTGGGAGCGTAACACCGTCTGGCGCGAGATGATCGGCATGGAGCGGCGCCACGAAGCCGCCTCCCTGGGCCGCACCCTCTTGGGCAACACCGATCCCACCCGTCTCCTCCAGGGCGACGACGAGGCCCTCCCGCCCACGACGGAGATCAAGACGCCCATCGGACGCTTCACCTGCCCGACGTGGCTCGTGGGCAGCACAATGTTCTCCCTCCTCACCATAATCGCCATCTTCATCGCGCTCCTCTATATCCCCATCATGCAGGCGCCGGAACAACAGAACTGCCTGGCGATGCTGATCTTCGTCTCTCTGCTATGGGCGACCGAAGCGATCCCGCTCTTCGTCACCTCGCTGCTCATCCCCTTTCTATGCGTGCTCCTCAACGTCGTCCGCTCCGACGACCCGCCCTATGTCCGGCTCGACTCCTCGGCGGCGACGAAATACATCTTCTCCGCCATGTGGACGCCCGTGATCATGCTCCTCCTCGGCGGCTTCACCCTCGCGGCCGCCCTCTCTAAATGCAAGATCGACAAGCGCATCGCCACCTTCGTCCTGTCCAAGGCGGGCACGCAGCCGCGCACCGTGCTGATAGCCAACATGCTCGTCGCCGCCTTCGCCTCCATGCTCATCTCCAACGTCGCCGCTCCCGTGCTCTGCTTCGGCATCATCGAGCCCATGCTCCGCAACCTGCCGGCGGGGAGCGACATGTCCAAGGCCGTCATCATGGGCATTGCCCTGGCCTCTAACATCGGCGGCATGCTCTCCCCGATCGCCTCGCCGCAGAACGTCGTGGCCATTAGCATCATGAAGCCCGCGCCCACCTGGGGCCAGTGGTTCTACATCGTCATCCCGGTCGGCATCATCTCCCTCCTCCTCATCTGGGTCCTGCTGCTGGTGTCCTTCCAGCCCGGCAAGGGCACCGTCATCGTCCCCATCCGGCCCGTGCACGACAAGTTCACGGCGGGCCAGTACTTCGTCGCCGCCGTGACGATCGGCACCATCGCGCTGTGGTGCGCGAGCTCCAAGCTCGAGCACGTCTTCGGCGACATGGGCGTCATCGCCATCATCCCCATCGTGCTGTTCTTCGGCGTCGGCATCCTGACCAAGGAGGACTTCAACAATTTCCCCTGGACCATCATCATCCTCGCCGCCGGCGGGCTCGCGCTGGGTAAAGCCGTGCGGAGCTCGGGCCTGCTGGACACTATCGCGGGCGAGATCGGCGTCCAGGTCAAGGGGATGGGGCTGTACGGCGTGCTGGTCGTGTTCAGCAGCCTGATCCTGGTGATTGCTACGTTCATCAGCCATACCG
>Ga0209127_100746_pt1 | contig 11027 bp, 17 predicted proteins | sample LakSupMetagenome_FD_187469 | JGI IMG/M metagenome (GOLD analysis project Ga0209127, IMG submission 187469) | Freshwater microbial communities from Lake Superior, Canada - Sta WM archaea (SPAdes) (version 2) | ecosystem: Environmental > Aquatic > Freshwater > Lake | place: Lake Superior, Canada...
AGCCTCGACCAGTTCGCAGAGACGCGTATATTAACCCAGCCGCTTAGATTAATTTCATCCACCTGTTCATGGACGAGCTATAGCCCGCTCTCCCTCCCAATACTTCGCAATGCCTTTGCCAGGCGTATCGAGCTAGACTACCTATTATTATCGGCTTCTTTAGTTGTTCGCTTACCCTCCCGTCTCCCGTCCTGAGCCTTTTCATTTCCGCAAGCGTGGTTTTGGTGTTCTCACCACCTTTCTCCGTCTGTGGTCATGCTGCACTGATGTGTGGAGCTAGCGGCCGGTATCCCCTTCATTTCGTCTTCCGAGTTCCGCTCGACTATCATCTATTATAGCTTCATGGTCTGCGAGCATACCATTGACTGACGGGCAGCGCTCGTCACGCGCTGAGGCTCGTTAAACACCCATCGTCATGGATTGACGCGGCTCGACTGGATGTATCCTGTTATGGTTCCTTGATATTTCCGCGCGCTGCTTGAGATAAAGATAACAAGCGAGACGGGTAGCCGTATCATCTGACCATCTTGAGTGGTCTGGTTCTTAATCTGTTGCTCGCCAGCTAGTCGTCCAATTAAGAGCTTCATGGATTTGGCGTGCGGCCCCCAAACCCGGGCCAACCGGATTTCAACTCGTCGACGAGAGATGTACGAAGGTACCTGGCCAGTGCCGGACGAGATTATACTGGATCGAGTGTAGTTTCCGATCCAGCCTCTCTGCCATCGACCTTGCATCGATCGTGGCCCTGGTTCCTGACACTGACTTCTCCACCATCAACCATCTGTCAGAAGGGCCAACTGGTCCTGTCATCGTTGGACTGTGCTTCCACACAGGAGCAGACCACTGGACTAGTATTCCGGACGCCGAATCGCTGTCTCGCTGACGATGCTGTTCTCTGTGCTTCGGTACGCATGTCCATATGTCCGTCGGACAATTCTCAACCTCCTTTCATCTTGGAACAAGCAGCCGCCAAAACAAGGTTTGCCTGCAAGCAAGAAGCTGTTCAGTACAGGTCTTGTCGGGATGGCCGTACCTGGATTGCAGGACAACGCATATTGCATGGTTTCACTACCACTCCTTTACACCAGCTCGCGGTTTGTACCACAACAGCTGTCAAGCTGACTATCGGATATCCTGTCTTGTCTTTCCCAAAGTCAGCTTTCCAGTTCCTCCTCCCTCAAGCGTCACGTATTTTCTCCCGTATCCTGGTCTCGGATACAGAGCCACAACCTTCACATCGGCCTAGACCTGGTCTGGCGAGACAAGACTACGTAAGCCCGGCCCTGTAATATCATCACTTATGCTACGCAAAATGCTCAGGTAGTTGCCGCACTATCTCGCTCAATGCTTCAGTCCTCTCTATCCTCTGAACCTAAGAGCCCGAACCTAGCTGCCGTGACTTCGCTCATCCTCTCATTGCCCACACCCCACCAATAGACTCCCGAGACATCCATTCGCCCTGGACCGATGCTACTGTTCTGGGCTTCTGGAAGGCGCGCAGAATGTATCGTAGCATCGGATCTGCAGACGCAGGCGGCTGTATGCACAATGTACCCCAGCCCCGTCGTTGTCGGAATGGCAAGCCGACGGATACACCCTGGCTTGATTATGTCAACAAGCAGGAAGGCTCAGGTCCTGCTTCCTTGTCCTACACGTGCGCTGCATCACGGGACGCACGGTTCCGACTTCAGCTGACCTTTTTCCAAACACACTTGCGAAACTTCAATCCTCGAGTCCCGGCCGGCCACTCCGTCGAAACTTCAATATCCAGCCTCAAGACGCCACCGCAGCACTTCCACATAGATCAGGTAGTAGCTGGCGTTTATGTTCCGGTCCCCTAGCTCAGCGACGTAGCAGTGAGCGATGCTCGTGTTCCATCACTAGTCTCGACAGGCCCTGCGGTCCGATGTGATCTCCGTCCAGAGCCGTACCAGATCTACACATGTAAGTCATAGAGCTAGCGCTACCTACCTGGGTGGGGTAACAGCACCATCGCGCTGGCCGTGGTTCGTTCGGAGACCGCACGCGCAAGACGACACGGTCCTGCACGCCGTGGGTGAACCTACCACTGCCACCCATCCGCCCCTCTCATCAGCAAAATTGGGGGAACTGCATAGCAAGAGAGTGGTGGGCAGAGAAAAAGTGTGGCCCAAATGTGGAATGCGTGCAAAGCCCGAGCATCATGAGACGAACTCAGAGAAAAAGTTCTGGTCTGGTCGTCTTTTTCCATACTCTCCAACTTCCATACATACCAAACCTCTCCACTCTCCACTGGATTCCCCCCTTCTCACTCATTCTCCAACTTATCTCTCTCTCAAGGGTCCCCCTTCCTATTCTTGATTAACCCGGATCTGTATAAGGCCACTGCCGAGTGCCCCTCAGCCATATTGCAAGACACCGCATGCAACCCTCTTCCCTCCTTGCATGCCTTCCAGTTATCTGCCACGACTGCCCTGCTCCCCGGATATACCTACCTAGAGGCGGAGGTACCTCTCTTTAGCAAGATCACAACAATACCCTCCCAAACTTCCCCTTCCGTCAGGACGGCGGCCCTCAGTTCCTCGACCGACGCCACCCACCCTCCCTCGATATGTACGTACCACACTTTCGCCTCACGTCCGGTCGGGTCGGGACATTCCCGGAGAACCCCTTCTCTTTTACCCCAGATTTGGCCCTCTTTCTCCCACACTGCGCATCCATCCATCCCAGTGAAGTAGCATCGCCAGCCTCCTTCCCCGGACAGTTCTCAACTTCAGCCAAAAGCAGTAGTACGTCACTACCACTTCTGGCAAAAAGAAAAGAAAGTAAAAAAAGAGAGAAAAAAAGGAACCGCAACCTCTCTCAAGTTTTTCTTCTTCTTCTTCGTGCCCCACCCCATTCTATAACCGGAAAACCTGGCACCGGCTCCCGATGCCGTCAAACACGCACGTGTTGTCGACGGGTACGTACTGCTTCGTGATGATCTTGATCACCTCCTGCGCCACCATGCCCCCCGTCAGCGCCGACACGTTGTGCAGCTCCCCGCCGCCCGCCCGCGCCACCTCCCGGCTTGCGTCGGCGACCCACCGCTCGACATTCGCCGCCCCTGTCACGCGGCTTGCGAGCTTGCCCGCAACCTTGGCCTGGATCTGTTCCGCCGTCATGGGGGTGGCCACGTGAGACGTCGCGCGCAGGGCGAGGTAGATCGGCAGCAGCGAGGGGGGCGCCATGAATGCCTCGGCGTTCCTGTCGTTCTCGAATTCCTGTGCTGTTGTTGTGGCGAACTGTTAATATAATTTCCTCTTGTCTCGTCCCCCCTCCCAAGTCTGGACGGTTCGATCTCAGGGGTCTCGAGTGGAATAGAAAAGGGGTGGCGGAGTGGGGGAATGGTCTGATCTTGCTATGTTGCATGCTCGCAAGGGAACACACAAGCGAGATATGATCAACCCCCCCATTGAAAAAGCAAGGAGAACCACTTACCAGTAACCGTCGCCAGCCGATCAGCGTCACCATTTGCCCCTCCTGACGCGTTGATGAGCTTGACGAAGGCTGCGTTCTTGCAGAACAGCTCCACCTCGGCCGGGTCCACGTCTCGGCCACCCGGAGCGGCCTGCACCAGCTTCAGCACCTCGTCCACGTCCCTGCGCGCCTTGGCCTTGTAGAGGTTCTGTAGCTTGATGTAGACGTCCGACTGCGCCTTCATGTCGGGCACGTTACCCGGTACGGGCAGGCAGTTGTGCTTCTCGTAGAACTGCTCAACAGCGTCTGCTATGATCCAGAACGGGGAGGTTGCTTCTTGCTAGTTTGGCCTCGTCAGCGTCTCGTGGTCATATAAACCGGTCGATCTCCTATGGAGACGTGAGGGGCCCCAGGATTTGACCAACCGGATTCGCTCGCTTGTACTCGAACACCTCCCTGAGGCTCGAGGGCAGGGTACTCGGCGCCACCGTCTTGAGCACAGCGGCAACGGCCTCCTCGAAGTTCTCCTCGCCACCCTCGGCATTGTCCCTCCTCTGAGCGTCCCGCACCAGGGAGCGGAAAGCGGTCTTTTCCGCGTACGTGGACGGATTCGCGCCGCCGTGGGTCCCCTTCCATTCCTCGAGGTAGTGCAGCAGTATGGCGACGAAGGGCAGGTGACCGTGCTGGTGGGCGTCTAGACCGTCCATGTCCCTGGTCATGTCCCGCGCCCACTCCGCCAGCTCGGGCCAGGGCGCCAGCAGCCTCAGGTCCGTCGTCGCGGTCTCGTCTGGGTGGGTGTCGACGATCGGGAAGGCGCCCGGCAGGTGCAAGCGGAAGTACGAGTAGAAGCCCGCCGAGTGTATCGCCACCAGCGGGGTCTTGTGCTGTCGGCCGTAGGCCTCGAGGAGGCGCAGATCGTCCGGCTGTATCGGGAAGGTGTACATGATCATCGTGAATGTTGGCGAGGTGGCGAGGAAGTCCTGCAGGTTCAGGGGGCCCTAATTGTTTTCCACGAGTGTCAGATCTAACCGCATCTGACAATCTCTCCATGAGCATCAAGCGAGGGGGGATCGGGCGGCGGTGGTGCTGGTGGTGTCTACCCATACCTCGCTCTTCGGGTGCCAGTCGCCTTGGACCTCGGGGTTCAGTTCGAGGAGCAGCTCGGTCGAGCACTGGGAGCGCATCTTGCCTAAGGAGCTCTCATCCAGGAAGAAGTTGACACCTAGGTCTGCTTCGCTAACCACCGTGCTATCCACGATCGTAAACCGGCCGATGCCTGTCCGTCGCAAACGTCAGCATCATAACTAAACGAGTTAAGTATCTCATGTGTTTCGCGACGGGACCATACCTGGTAGTACGAGGTTCTTCAGCGTCTCTACGCCAACTGTCCCGCTTCCAGAGTTGAGAAGAAGAAGGTTCGCAGACTCCAGAGCAGCTTGGCCACTCGCCGCCCACAGCCTGAGCTGGCGATCATACTTGCGCTCCTTCTCCGACGGACCTTGAAGGACCGGCGGGGTCTGTGTCATCACGACCTCGGTCATTGTGTTCTATGGCCGGTTTATCATGGTAGAAATGTGGATTGAGGTGTGTTGGTGACACCGGAGCCTCCTGTTGTATGAAGGCGAGCAGGATGTCGTCGGTGTTGGTGAAGCCTAGTGCTCAGTGCTTGGCGGCTCCGGAGCTTCCTTAGCTTGCCCGCTCAGGGCGGGGTCGAGCTCCGGGATCTCAGCCACATTCGCGGGGCTTTCAACGGGACCAAGCGCCACACTAAAAAGCCGTTCTTTGTGGCTTAGTCTAATCTGGGGAAGCTCGTGCATGTACCTACTCGTCCAGTTACTATGATCGACAAGAAGGATGAATACATGTGCTACCAGCTAAGATCTGCACCTCGTTGAAAGAAACACCTTTGACAGGAGACGCCTAGAGAGTACTCTTGCAATGCCATGTCATCAACCTTCTCGGAAATACCACACACCGCCAACAGTAGTAATAGCATTATCCACCCACAACTCCCAAAGGTCTATTATAGCATTATGTGCCAAAACACACAAGCAACGAAGCTCTATCTACACACAACCTCACAGGACACGTCTACCTACGCCTTCCCCTCCTCAACCCTAGGCGCCTCAGCAGGAGGAGGCATCCCGCCCACCTCTCTCTCTTTCTCCTTCACCTCCTCTTCCTCGAGCGCAAGCTCCCCCCTCAACTCGGGCAAGAACCGATCGATCCTCTTCCACGTCTCGTTCCAAAGCTCCGCCTTCCCCGGGTCCTTGCTGGGCGGCACCAGGTACCCGCTACTGCTCATGAAGAGCAGTATATTCTTCAGGTTCTCCGGGACCGCTTCTTCCTGTTTGGGGGGTTAGTATTATCACAGTAGCATGACCGCCGCATTTTATTGGCAGAGACAAGGAGTGATCAAGACTCACGAGACTATCCCCCTGCCCACTATTCATCAACCGGTCCATAATCTCAATGATTCTCACCCAAAGGTCCAGCATCCCCTCCCACTTGGACAGCAGCACCAGATACTGCAGGAACACCTTGCACAGGAGGCTCGCGACCTGGACCCGCGTCTCCGACATGCCGTCGCGGTCCGAGGAGAAGACCTCGGGCTTCAACAGGCGTAGGATGAGCGGGAAGAGGACCTCCCCGAAGATGGCCGTCCACTCCTCGTGGTCCGACGACGTCAGCTCCGGGGAGAGCAGAGAGCGCTGGAGCGAGGTGAAGGCCAGGTGCCGCACCTCCCGGCAGGGGTTGGTGCATTGCGTCGTCATGGCTCGGAAGATGGGGAGCCAGTAGGCGGACCAGGCTGCTTAACATGTCAATTGTCTGGGTGCGAGAAATGGTAATGGGGATGGTGAGGGGTGTGTACCTTCGTTGCTCTCTAGGTGGGACTGCTTCATGAGCTGCGGAATGCGGCTGGTCATGCTGTAAATGATGTTCACGGCCTTGACGCCGCGAGCAACAGCAGGCTTGTCGCTGCCCGGCTTCTCGCTCTTGGCAGGCCGCGTCGCCTTCCGCTGCTGCGGCGTCTGTTTCCGATCGGTTCTCTGCTCTCCGGAAGCGGCCGCTGACGCGAAAGCGTTGAGCAGTTCGATGGCAGCCTCGTAGTTGTCCGCGATGATGGCCGGCGGCGAACCGGAAACGCCGCTCTCCAGTATCTCGAAGACGGTGGGGGCGGATGCGGAATAGATTGCGAGTGTGTTCATAATAGCCCAGAAGTCGGGCGAGGTCATGATCTCGTTTCTCAAAGATCCCGGATTCTCGATACAAAGCTTGAGGCCTTGAAGTACAGGCGACGAGGTCTTGTGGAGGAGTTCCTCGGAGAAGCTCGAGATGCTGTGGAGCAGCACCGGCACGCGGACATAGTCGTAATCATATCCTGCCTGCAGCAGCCTGAAGAGGTAGAAGCTGGCGCGGCCGACAAGAATGGGGTGGTAGCTGGAGACGTCCCGTAGAACTGCCTGCAGGACGTCTACAACCCGTTTCCCAAGGAGTTCGGTCGTATTCTGGTCTCGCAGAGCGAGGATAGTGCAGAATTCGAGGATGTAAATCATGGCCGGGTCGTACACTGGGCCGCTTGGCCGTAGCTTCTGGCCATTTGACGGAGAAGCAGGCACGTTGTCAGTGTTCTTAACTGTGATGACAATACCAGAGCCGTGATCATCCGGTATCTCCCCCAGCAGCGCTTCGACTAGTGCCTCGACGCTCTCTTCGGGGAGATTGCTGATATTGGCGAACACATCGCCCATGTGGCACGCATTGACGCAGTCGACGGTACACAGTGTGCTCTCCAGTTCCTCGTCTGACGGTTCAGGAGGGTCGTCCGCGGCATAGCTCGATATGTAAGAGGTGAAGGCGGAGAAGAAGCCTGACTCATTCTGCTTCGCGGCCCGGTCAATCACCTGATTAGGGTTCTGCAACGGGATCGGGGGAAGGGCGATCTTGGACGCGTCTTCCGAGAAGAACGGCGGTATCAGGGAGTTGACAAAGAGGTTCAGCCAGATACGGATGATGTACCCCCAGCTCTTCCTGATGACATGCTCATTCTGCGTCACAACACGGAAGAGCACCAGCGTTGCCAGCTGAGCCCTGAAATCCCGGCCGAGCTTCACGGCAAGCTCGCTGACCATGACGCTGTTCTCGCCAACCTGTACTTCGGTGTTGAGAGACGTGTTGGACAGCGTCTCGGTCGACAAGGTCGTCATATGGCTGAGGCAGTAGATGATCTGGTCCAAAGCCTCGGTGTTGCCGTACTTGGCGGCGATCCTGGCGCATTCGTCGAAGCCAGTCACCACTCTTGCGTAGACCGTGTCATCAGTCGCAGACATGAAGACATACGACAGGGTCGCCACAATAGGCTTCCACGTTGCAGCAAACATATCCTTGTCGTAGATATTGGTATCGCACAGAATCAAGGGCCCAGCGGCCTCCGTCTTCAGCAACAGCTCCTTCCAGGCGTAGTCAAAGGCATGCTTGTTATCGTGTTCGTCCGGGAGAATAATCTCGTTGGACTTGATGGCATCGAAGATATCTTGCAGAAACTGTGGCTCAAAGTCCTTCTTGCCGTTCTGACCGCGCAGGTTTCTTGCAAAATCTGCGATGGTCATCCTCTTCTCGTGCTTCAGATTGGGGTTGTGTTGGTCGGTGTTGAGGATGATGATGGCGTATGTGAGAATGAACGCGGCGTCCTTGTCGGCCACGTCCTCTATATCCTTCCCGGCGCAGTACTTTTCCGAGAAGGAAGAAACGATGCGCTCGATAAGCGGAGCCTCGCCGGGAAGACGGAATGACTCCAGGAGCACCCGCAGTGCTTCGTCCACCCGCTTGCCACTGAAGTCAAACTGGTCCATGAAGGCGTCAAGGATGGCCTCGTTACCCTTCTTCGAGAGGAACTCGCCGAGGATCTTCTTGTTGACTCTGGACGTCCCCTTGAGGAACTTGGCCACCGCCACTGGATCGTTCAGATCCGCGATGACGCCCTTATCGTGGAGATAGGCAAGCCCCCCCTTAGGGCTCTCGTTAAACTTGCTTGTCCCCTTGACAATGATCTTCTTCCGCTGCCTCCGTTGTCTGAGCTCCTTCGGATCAGGGTAATCCTCAGTTACGGGCTCGTCATCGAGTCTCTCTGCAATAAACTGCACAAATTTGAGAAGCGCGTCGAGGCAGAGGGGAGGGACACTGGTCGTGCTCCAGGTAGCCGAGTCCGGAAGGGCATTCCTAGACAGCAGCCCGATCATATCCTCGCACAGGTCCGCGCGGTCCTCGTCACAATCGTAGTTGACAAATAGCTCAACCATGAAAGTCGGCATCCGTGCTAGGACGCCGATATTCTCGACCATAGCCTGCCGCGCCTCCGGCTTGCGTGTCCCTCCCTCCATGCCTAGTTTTTGGCGGTCCTTGACTGGAACCGGTGTCGCTCGTCCGCTACCTGTCTGTGACGGTGGTGGCTTGACGAGCTTCGGCGCCTGTGGTATGCCAGCGTAGAGAGACGGGTCGATGCCCGGCTCTCGGGGAATGTCGACCGAGGGATGTAAGCACGCAACGAGATAGGAGAGGTAGAGTTCTTGTTGCAACTTTAGAACACCACGACATGTCGATAGAAGGGTGCCGGCCACAATCAGGGCCTCTTGGAGGATGGCCATATTGTCTGAGCGGACAAGTTGGAAGAGGTGCGCACACAGTTGGTCCTCTGCAATGGTCGCCAAGGCCGGATGCCTCGCAATCGAAGGTCCAGCAACTTCAAGGGCAACGTGGATGATCCGTAAGGCCATCACCCTCATCTGGTCCGGATGTCTGTGGTCGTGCGGATCAAGGAAGTTTACGAGCACGCGGAAGAGTTCTCGGACAGAAGGAAGCGAGTATGGCCGGAGGTCGACAGACACCGAGTCTTCGGCACTTGAACTCGTGCTGGTCCGCGTAGCATCCTCAGTGCCACTATTACTCGGCTTCTCGGAACTCGAAGACTGCCGCGGGTCGGCAGAAGTTGGAGTCGCTGTAGGTTCAGGGGTGACCGGCACGTCCGTCCCGTTTGCCGCCGGGTCCATCTTGACGTTATCCATGTCAGCATCCGTCTGCTTGTCCAAGGCGTCGCTCTCATCTCCGGCTTCCACCTCTAGATGCTTGAGGTCCTCGAATATGATCTGGCACATGCGGACCATGGACGCCTCAGCCGTCCGTCTCAGCACCTCCGAGAACCTCGATCTGGAACATATCGTCAGGCCCCGTCCCATCATGTCACACACACTCTCGTCACTGAGGATGTCTCCGCCAGGTCCCGAGAGCATGTCTTCCATCAGGTGCAGAATCATAAGGAGCACGACCTCCTCCTGCGCAGAGTCGCTAATGTCGAACTGGCAGTGCGTTATAGCGGCCGACAGAGCTTGTAGTGCCAAAGCAAACCGTGGTGAGTCGGGTGCGATGAAGCCGTATGCGAGGAACTTTCGTATGGCGCGAAGGGCAAGAACAGTGACTGGAGCAGCAGTTCCCTTTGCCTGGATAATCTGGAGGAAGGGGAACAGGAGCACGAGGGCGTCGAATTTGTGGATGTCTGCGCATGTTAGCGACTACTATTCAGCGCTGATGCTTCAAGAGTATCAGAGCCCGACTGTACCTTTAACACCGGTCAACTCCTGCCGTAGCCTTCCAAAGCCCGATATCAACGGATTGTCCTGCATGCTCTTGCCCTTCTTGCCTCGTAGGCCCCATCTGTTCGCCGGCCCCAGGTCGCCTGTAGCATCGCCGGATACCGCAATCCCAGATGGGTCTTTGCTCCTGGGCCGAATAGCAGAGGTAGGAGGACCGAGCTGGACCAGGTTCGGGCTGCCACCCAGTATCGCTGACACGGACGAATGCGGCGACCGGGCGTACTTCTGGATAGCTGATGTGATGGCAATGCATTCCGATATGACCAGTGACACTGGATCGACAGCAACAGAGACAGGCCGACTCCTGTATTGCATGCGGGACGAATGGGCGAAGCGTCGAGAATGCGGTGTCGCAGGAGTCGAAGGTATCGGAGTCGAGTGTGTAGGCGCCGGCGTATCCATGTTTGCCGCTTGGGCATTTAGGAACGCCATGATTACGTTCGGTGCCTGTCGGTGAGGAGGGATGCGCAATAAGACTCCAAGGTGACTGTACGTAGTCTCGTAGCGAGGTTGAGCCTGGTCTTAGACTTTGGGGGACCTGCTTGTTGCAGCCACAAACAAGAGGTTTCGGAGGACCATAAAAGAACGTGTGTAATGTGTCACAAGAGTATGTTTTGATCACTTCCGCATGATGGTCTATTGTTGCACCACAGCATGCGTGTTGTTTCCAGACAAGGACAGTAGACCTTGAGGACAGTGAACAGCGTATAGATATCCCAAGGCTGTCCCCAATTGAACACATGGAGCTTCATCCAAGCCTTGCGGTTGCACTGACGTGCAGCGGTCGCGCTAGCGCAGATCGGCTAGCGTGGCAGAAGGAATTAATATTACGTAAGCTTCCATGATGGTTGGGGGGATCAGGGGTCATGCAAGAAGATATGACGAAGTAGGGCTACATGAGAACACTATTATTGTAACTGCAAGGAGTAGTTTCGAAGATGA
>Ga0209127_100747_pt1 | contig 11017 bp, 10 predicted proteins | sample LakSupMetagenome_FD_187469 | JGI IMG/M metagenome (GOLD analysis project Ga0209127, IMG submission 187469) | Freshwater microbial communities from Lake Superior, Canada - Sta WM archaea (SPAdes) (version 2) | ecosystem: Environmental > Aquatic > Freshwater > Lake | place: Lake Superior, Canada...
AAGGAGTCAAGAACGAGCTGTTTGAGCTTGGCCTTGACCAGTTTGTTCGCAGTCTGATGTGAGCGTCCGAGGATGGGAAAACGCGGCTTTACGAATGCCTCGACAAGCCCTCGACTGCGGTAACGAGTGACCACAAACGGTCTAAGAGCACTTGACAGAGATTGGAAGCCCGGACTGTACAAGGTCCGTCTCTTCACAGACTCTACCAGTCTCCTTAAACGTGGGACCAGCAAGAGCTTGCATATGGGCATGATAGCCGGACCCGCGCTCAAAGGGATGGGCATCCTAGGCTCGTCAGCACACGCCACTCAGACAGCTACTGCGACCGAGGCTGCGGTCGTTGAGAGGGAGAGGGATTGGCCACAACCTGCTAGCCAATGGGCGACCAGCCACTGGGCGACCATAATGGTGAGTTGAGGATATCTATTTGCAAGGCATGCGACGGTCTCAGTTGAGGGCAGAAACGGAGGCTGCATGGTCGCCTAGTTTGGTATGGCTTGGAGGAAGCTCCTGCTATGGTAACCCGAACCCTCCAGTCGAACCAGGAGGGGCTCCAAAACCATCTAAGTACGTGAGCCGCGGCGCCCCACCACTTTAGATCCCTGTCATCCTCTCCACCGGTTCGTTATCGCTGTGCATAATCTTGTCGCTCGTGAACCCCGTGCGGAGTCCACCTGAGGGGCTCCCTGGCACCCGACACACTGACAGCATTGACCCTACTGTGGTATTCCTTGGAAGCCTCGCATCGAACAGTAACTTGGATTCTTTGGATAGCATCGTTTACGAAAGCACTTGCTATCTCATATCGTCGACAAACACATACTAGCACAAAGAGTGGGATAGATAATCACTCGAGAGAAGCGAACCCTCGGATCGACCGGTCGTTGTGCCCAAATCCAGCCTGATCTGTGTTCGGTCCTGTTGTCTTTCTGTCGTAGCCTGCCCTGCCGCTGCGCCAGACATCGGACGAGGATTTCTTCTCTCGATCAAGAGTGAGCAATCAAAGCCACCGAGGGAGACTTCCCGCCCGGGCAGAGTGACAAATAGGGGCCACGGGTGTATAGCGGGCCAGGTGATACCGCTCGCTCCTAGTTTCCCGTTGGTGTCCCCGTGAAGGTAGCTCACGTCTTTGGGCGCTGCCTCACTGGCCGACGTGACACCTTCTTCGGATATATCTTTGTTTTTGAGTCCAGAAAGCAACCCTCCCGAACCATCTCTCATCAGCTTTCAGAATCTCCCAAGCGAAGCCCTCACAAACCCCCAACCCCCGGATACTCAACCACATCACCACCAACCAATCAACCAACCGCGACCATGGGGCTCTCGTACAACACCTACCTCTCCGGTAGCAAGATCTACGGCTGCAAGAACTGCAAGACCCATCTTGCCAACCACGACGACATCATCAGCCGCGTAAGCACCCTTCCCCCAACTCCTTCCTCCAAAACTACCCCCTTTCCCCTTCCCGTAACTGACACAACGACGCGCCCAGAACTTCCGCGGCCAGCACGGCAAGGCCTTCCTCTTCCACACGGTTGTCAACATCGACACGGGCGAGCCCAGCGAGCGCAACATGACCACCGGCCGCCACATCGTGCGCGACATCACCTGCCGCCAGTGCAAGGAGACGGTCGGCTGGAAGTACGACAAGGCCTACGAAAGCAGCGAGAAGTACAAGGAGGGCAAGTTCATCCTCGAGGCCGAGCTCTTGTGCACCGTCAGCTGAACGTGGCCGGGCGGCCGGCGTGGCCAAGAGGATCGGGCGCCGGCTTGTTGTTGCTGGCTGCTCGTGGACAGGATACAGGATGTGGCATGACTGACGAGAACTGTTTGTGCTGGAAACTTTGTTTTGTGCTTTACATCTGGCGGGGGGAGCATCACTGCGGTTTATCATGGCAGGCGTTTGGAGAGGCGTCTCCTGGTGTATTTTGAGCTTTTGGTTTTGACGCTGGTAGCGCACGACGGCATGGCTTGTAGAGTGGTAGCGATAGCAAGACCGAATTGAGATGGCTATCAAGATACTCAGATGACTTAAGTGACGGTGACCAGCAGAAAGTGGGACTACCGGTGTGCATGAGCACATTGTTAGCTGCAACCGGGAACACGGACTGGCAAGTGAGAGTTGCGCTGATGCTATTCAAAACGTGCCCAACTCTGTGTATGTTGGTGCCGCTATATGACAAAATGCCAACGACGAGTACTCCAAAGCACTCCAATGCAGACAGAACCCAGACATAACCACGAGCTCCCATCAACGCCAAAACAATGCCGTATAGTTTGAAGAGAAACGCATAGCAACCCTAGTTATGCTCGATGGGCTCCTCGGGCAACAGCTCCTCGACCGGCTCCCGCGCCTTGAGGAACTCAAACGGCGGCTGTACCAGGCCGTTGAAGAGGAAGGTAAAGTAGACCAGCAAGGCGAAGCCCACGACCTGCAGCCACTTGAATGTCTCCCAGCCGAGACCCAGCGAGACAATCCAGATGAACAGCGTACGGCAGGTGTCGATGGTGGACCGCGAGGTGGCACTGACGGTTCTTGTGACCGACAGTCCAAAGAAGTTGAAACCGCTGGGAGGGAACAAACAGTTAGCCATGGACGTCCTTTCAAGTATCAGCCGGTGAAGACAGGAGAATACTCACCCAATGCTAACCATAATGGCAAGACTGCTCAGCGCCACCGCTCTGTTATGCGTGATCTGCCTCCACCCCTCAACCATATCAAACGGGCCATACCTCCCGGCGTCGGTCCTGCCGACCGCGAGATGCAGCACCACCATGCCCAGCACGGTAACCAGAAACCCAAACACCCCCTCCCAGCCCACGATGACAATCGGTTCGACCTCGCTCTTCTCCAAGATCCACTCCTCCAGCACGAACTGCGTGGCCGTGAAGATCTGCGCGCCCGCAATCATCAGCACCCCGGCAATCGCCCTCAGCGCATCGGCGCCGACCTCCTTCCTCGACAGAACCGCTCCCCCGTGCGCCTCGACCTTCTTCGGGTCGGGCCACAGCGCCCCCGCCAGCCCCACGACGGCCACGCCCGTCACCACGCCCACCAGCGACAGCCACTGGAAGAGGTGCAGCCTCCTCTTGAGGAAGACGACGCTGAACAGCCCCACGAAGAGCACCAGCGCCCCGCGCGTCATCTGGTATATGCTCGCCGCCACCAGCAGCAGCCCGGCGTTCATCAGCGTCGTGCCCAGGATGTCGCACACCGCCGGCAGGGCCAGCAGGAGCACCCTCCAGCCCCTCAGCACGTTCTCGCCCTTCCCGGCGCCGCGGGGGCCGGACGACGAGCCGTTGAGCGCCGTGTGCGACCGGATGCTCGCGGCGTCCGTGTCGTCTGTCGTGGGCAGGGCCTCGTAAGGCTGGGTTTTGGAGGCGCCGTAGCGCTGCCAGAGGGCCATGGCGCCCACGACAAGCCAGCAGCCCATCTCGCCGACGAACATTTGCGCGGATTGCAGGACGGGCTGCTCGAAGGCGTGCCGGCGGGAGGGGTCGGGGTCGGCGCAGTTGCGGACGCATTGGTTGTCCTGGACGGAGGGGTTAGCTACTTAGTCTTGGTGGCCTCTGGGGAGGTAAGATGGGAAAGGGGAGGGGAGGCGGACTTGGTATTTGGTTAAGAGGGTGTTGCAGACGCCCGTTAGGAGCATCATGCCCACCAGGAGGGGCACGGCGGCGCGGGGGGCCATGGTTGCTGTTGTTGTTGAAGAACTGGTGAAGGTGATGGAAGTAGCGGTCGAAGATGGGGTTGGGTTGCCTGAGACAGGCAGTGGTCTCGAGAGGCCGGGTTTAGGTAAGGCGCGGGGGATGCTTCAGCTGTGTCCGTAAGTAGGTCTGAATAAAGGCTGATGCAAAGGATGTAGGTGCTTGTCCAGCAGGAATGAGTCCCTTTCGAAGGATGACACAATGCAAGACCGAGTCAAGCAGGCGCGTCGTTCTTTGTAGGAGCAAGCCTCGGATACGCTGGAGGTTGCTGGCCGTTTCGGGTTGTCAGATGGTCGGATGAGATAGGGAACCTCTCTGGGGTGGACCCGCTGGTTCGAGTCCATTTACTGTGGCTCGTGACGTCGCCCTAGCCACGGGGTCTGCACCGCACAGCGCATCTGCTCACTTCAGACCAAGGCCTGGACTTCGCGGTGATATTGACGTTGGAACACGTAAAAGTTTAATCTATAATTTCGATGCGTGCTATCCTGAGCTGTCCCCGCATGGCTGTTCAACCCCGTATAATAACAGAACGTCCAACGAGCCGGTGTGCTGCTCGTCCCAGAACGCCAGGCTATGAACACTTTAATCGTTGCTCCATCTTGGAGGTATCTCAGTCCCTCAATGCATTCGAATGCAGTTTCAAAACAGTAAGTCACAGAGCGCAGCCCTAGCCGTGATTCTTCTCGGACTTTCCAAGCCCAAACGCCTTCTTGGCCATGCTCTGCTTCTCTTCGTCCGGAACCTTCTCCTTCGGCTTCTTGGCCCTGATGTTGTTGTAGTGCAGGATACCCTGCTCCCTGTCCCGCGCCAGCTTCTCCTTGTCCTGATCAGTCAGGGGCACGCCCTCGATGCTCTTCACGTTTTTGCCTTCGAGAAACGACACGAAGCCTCCGGCCGCCGCGACCATGCACGCCAGCGCGACGAACAGACCAGTTGACCACGACGGGCGGTCGTACCTGTTCATTCCCCACATGAAGCCGGAGAGGACGGCCTGCAGGAAGGTGTTGCCGATCATGGTCCAGACGAAGAAGTCCATCTTCCATAACGCCGTGGGCGGTGCCCGGTATCCAGTCAACGGCGCCTCCGGGATCTTCTCAATGGGATACGGCACGCTGCTGAGAGGCACACCTTCGGGGATATTTCCCGGGCCGACATCGACGGGGAGGAGCTCGGATCCCTGGAGACGGAACCAGTCGCGTTTGAGGCCGGCCAAGCGGCGCAGGGCTTCCTCCTGCTTCAGAACGCGGAATTTGAGGAGATAGTACCAGTCGCGAAACCTCCACGGCGCCAGCCCGAATCCGGTAACGCAGAACAGCGCGTTGAGGATCTGCGAGTCGATCTCGATCCATACGCGGCGCGGCGAGTTGATGTCGTTGCAGGTGGGGTGGCACATGGCGGGAGAGGCGTTACAGAGCAGTAGGAACAGCATGCCGCCCCAGGCGACGACGTTCAGGCCATACAGCACCCAGAAGAAGCCCCAGAACGTGGTAGAGAACTTCCACGCGGTGATCAGGCCTTGCTTCGTCGACTCTTGCCAGCTGTACTTGGGCGGGAAGTGGTAGCCGTTGCCGAATGGCTCCATGAGCACGGCGTCGTTCGTTCTCTGTTCGGCAAGCGAGGTATGCTCCGAGGCTGGTTGCTTTTGCGCATCTGACGTGCGCTCGTCATCCACCACACGACCGTTTAGTTTCTTCTCTGCGTCACCCTCAGTCTTGGACGTAGGTGGTGGCTTTTGATACAGCGATCCAGCCGTGGTAGCATCTGGAGGATTCGCACTTAGGATCGGAGCCAGAGGGGTGCCCGGCGACTGGGCGGATGTAGAGCGGTGCAACCGGCCGGTTCTATCGACAGAAAGTACGGAAGCGGCGAACTCTCCAGTCGTAGCCATAAACCCAGAAGGAGGGCTGGATTCTTCGAACTGTTTCGACAACCGCCGAATACTGCCTCCGAATGATGATCTTGAAGCACCGCGGCCTCGCGTCGAAGGGGTGTCGCTTGTGCGTCGGATGGGGGATGTAGGCGGCGTAAAGGAATCATGTCGATGCGGGCCTGTGGCGAGCGCCGGGAACGGCTCGCTTGTTGGGCTAGTCGGTGCAGCCATCTTGGCCGACCGCGGTCTGATACTGGAGATGGAATGCTTGATATGGCTATTCTCCACTCGAAGAGGGCAGCGACAGCCTAGATGCACTCAACAGGTGGGCGTCTCGATGGAATTGTCAAAAAAGGGGGGAAATAGTTGAGGATCGACGTATTTATGATCAAAAGCGCAGACAGTTCGCACCAGAGCAGCTGCAGTAACGGATATGAGATGGTCTACTGGGTGAAAAGAAGTGTTTCCAGAAGAGGAGCGATGTCTAGATAACAGTCAGGGAAAGAGCTGCATTGAAGAGAATGGTGGATGACGCTTGCATGGCTTGTCAGCAACCATCTTGGCACCTTCTGCGCTGTCCTGGCCGTTTCGAATCAGGTGTTTTGGTTAATTGGGTGGGCCGCATTCCACGTCCCCCGTCATAGTGCGACCTGGGACCCTTGCGGAGGACTGCACCCACGCAGGCCACGGCCCTTTCACGTCCCGTGTGCCGTGCGGGAACCGGTGATGTCAGTTCGCAAGTTTGCACCTACAAACACGGGAGAATAGCAGGTTCCTGCCGATAGTCGCATAAACACATCTTAACATTCACAGGCTACGTATAGCTGATGACTGTCATAGTCGGAAAACAAGACTCACAAACTCTATTTCATGAAGGTTATCGTCTGGATGTCCACGTGTGCAAAGCCCCAGCAATACGAATACGTGTATGTTGTACGTACATACAGTGTAAAAGTCTATGCTACGTACCACTTTTTAGGAATTTAAGCTCGTCGTTCTGGACCGCTCTGACAGTGCAGTGGGTCGGTCTCAAGTGTCCCGAAGCTCCAAGGTAAATTTTCCGCTGGGCGTGGACCAGTCATGTCCCATCTTCACGGTCGGCACGAGGTAGCGCTTTCCACTCATATCCCGTTTCGCGACTTTTACATCGACGAAGATGGCGGCGGACTCACACCTGGAGGCCCTGGCACAGACAGTACTCTACAACCTAGAGCACCAGCATGACTGGACCGAGCTGCGCATTCACCGGATACCGGGCCTCTCGCGACCTCTGATATCGGGTCTCCCGCCGCGCCGGCTATATGTCCATCCCGACGAGCAGATCGAGATCATCATGGCCGAGAAGACCAGGGAAGAGCGCATCCCGCAACCCCCAGAGTTCGAGTGGGTTCTGCCTACTCACCTGGCCGAGAAGTGGTCCATCAAGGCCTTCGCCGAAGTCTTTGACGCCGTCGATCCCATTCCGCCGTCCGACAACCCGCAGGAGTCTACCGATCTGGAGGACGAGGACGCGCAGTGGAAGCAGTGGAGGGGCCAGAAACGCGGCAAGAGGATTCTTTTGTCAACCGTCCAGGATGATTCGACTGTTACATACTATCTGATGCACGATGGCATCGTGAAGCCCCGCCAGAACTAAAGAGACTACGCCTTCCCCACCGGGCATTCCGCCTCTTGTTCGTGTCCAATGGCAAACAGAGTGTCTTAAGGTCTGAACACGACCTTCTGTACCTTCATCTGGTCGAACAGGTCGTAACCCTCCACGGCATCGGCCAAGGGCATGATCTTGTCGAACATGAAACTGGGACGACATCAGCAGCCGCAATAGGCTCGATGCTGTGTTGCTGCCGAACGAAGGACTGAACGTACCTGAACTTGTCTTGGTTCCTCGCCAAGACCTCGAGGGCTTCAGGGAAGATGGATCGCACCGGGCACCGTCCCATCTGGACTCTGAAGTTCTTGCTGTACTCGTGTCAGCCTCGGATCAGCTCTTGTTACCGGAAAGATGCTCTTACGCGTAGGCTTCGGCGCCGGACCATGGAATCTGCGAGGGAATCAGTAAGGAGTCTCTGTCGGTGCCGGCTCGTCGCTTGGAAAGTGACTCCCGTTACCTCTGCATTATGAACGCCAATACTGCTTATAACACCAAAGGGCCTCAAGAGATCATAGGCAGTCCTCAGAGCCGGACTAAGGCCGACCACTTCGATCACCGCGTCTGCACCACGGCCCTCCGTCACCTCCTTGACTCTCTTGACCATACCCTCCTTGTCCTTGGCAAAGTTGAGCGGCTCAGCCCCAAGCTTCTTCGCAAGTTCGAGACGGCTCTCCACGCTGTCGACAGCAAACAGGTGTTTCGGCTTGTGCTCCAAGGCCGAGACTATGGCGCAGAGCCCGACCGGTCCGCACCCGACAACCACGACCGTCGCGTCGCCGGCCTTGAGCGGCTCGATCAGCTTGAAGGCGTTCTTGGCGCCAAAGTAGCCCGTGGGGAAGATGTCGGCCATGAGGATGAGGGCATTATCTTTGATCTCAGGCGGCGCCTTCATTACCGTGCCGTCGGCGAAGGGGACGCGCACGTACTCGGCCTGGCCGCCGTCCAACTTCTCGCAGCCGAACAGCGTGGAGCCGACGCAGCGCGAGGAGAAGCCGTTGCGGCAGTAGAAGCAGTCCATGCAGGAGACGGTAAAGGGGCTGACGACCTTGTCGCCGACCTGGATCGTCTTGACGTCGCTGCCTACCTCTGACACGGTACCGGTGAACTCGTGGCCCATGATGAAGCCTGTCTCAGACTTTTGGTGGCCTCGGAAGGTGTGGAGTTCTCTGGGATTCCGATTTAGCCGTGGTGAGCTTGAAGGGAGGGAGGAGTACGAATGGATCATACGAGCCACATAATGCGGTTGCGGAGACCTTGACGATGATGTCCTTTGGGTCGACGACTGGGTAGGCGTATATTAGCTCCAGCTCATTGTCGGGCAGGTCATGGCACCCTCACTCTGTGGTACAGGCCGGTCCTCGACGGCCACCTTCTTGGGGCCGTGGAAGACGACCGCTTTCATAGTCTTTGTGGACATGTTTATATAGTTATATCACCGGTATTCCGAGTTATGCGGTCGATTCCTTAAGATGAAAGTTACTGTCAAGCTCTCCTTCTAAGCCATTTCGTATACGAGTTCGAGTCCGCACGGCGATGACATAACGTTATAGGTCCGGCGGGATATATTCCCGGTGCGGAGGCGGCCCATGGAGGCCGAGGCACTCAGAAGCGGAGATAGTGGCCCGTGGTTGGCACCACTTTACTCTCGAAGAGTCGAGACTCATTGCTGCGACTTGTTCTCAAGACTAGCAAGCAGATGGACGGCCTTATCCATGCTCTCGGATCTTCAACAGAAGCTGTTATTGTATGCCACGCCGGCAGCACAACACCGGCAAAGCCGCGCCGTCTACCATTGACGACTTACCACGATACCGCCAAGATCGTGGTCAACTTTAGTACTCCCGTGATCGAACCGGAGCGAGATCCCGATGTCGGCCACTAGGTCAAAGGGAATTTGAAAATGAGGAGACGACCCTAACCCTTTACCATCACTCGGCGTCCTCGAACAGGTTCATCCGACCAACTAGCGTCAAGAGATCCCTAAAGACATGGTGAGCAGATGTGTCAGCCGCAGATATGAAGGCCATCATCCTATTGAAGCCTACGAAAGGATGAGGTTCTAAACCGTTCGACATATCACAGCGGCCACTTTTGATGGCGCGAGCCACGACACGTAAGCGGTAACGCGGCAACCCTGGAGAAAAGAACCCCGTCGAAAAGGGGCTGAGAGGCCTGCAAGAAGACGGGATGTATCTCGCCAGTCTGACCAGTCTAATGACGCGCTATGCGAGGGCATGACGGGATTGGATGAGGCTGAAAAGAGTGGTGGGATCAGAGGGAATGGGTTGGGGGGACACATAGCCACTCGGGGGTCACAGACGCAATTCGCTAGCCCTGCCCGCAGCAGTCTTCCGACCGTTCCTGACCAAATTTTGGGGCCACGAGGGAACGTGGCTGCTTGCCAATGACGCTCCTTGAACTGTACCAGAGACAGCGCAGTCAAGAGATGGAGGCATATTGTAATGTCTCCCTGAGAGGTAGCCTAGACTTAGACCTCTCCTGTCCGCCCGTCGTCCCAGGATTCGCGGGATCACGAAGTGAGAGACTACAGAGTCCCTCCCGCAGAGGTTATATGTGAAGTCCTGTTGACTTATCAAGGAAACGCGCAGGAGCGGAAGGATCAAGAGAATCCTGCTAACCCCCGAGATGCGCGCTTACAAGTGGTGACAGAGCCATGCAGAATCAGTGATCGGTCGTGCAGGAAGTTCCCGTGGTAGTAAGGTGGTTCAGATTTGGGGTTTGTTGGCCAGCTAGCTGTGTCTCGGCTGCCAACTGTCGAGATAGACGAGAGGCTAATTAATCAGAGAGATATTGGCCCCGGATCTTGTTTGACTTTTTGTTGTTCGGTGCCCAGGAATCCATCCGCGTACCTGCACTTTCTCCAAGGCAACTGCAGTCTGCATCTCGTGGAGGCCATTTCGGACCAATAAGGTTATGCGATCTCGAATGGAAGGGGCCTTTTCCGTGCATCCTTCCCCCTGTCAGATTGCCGTAGGATAACAAGGTAGCTGAATGAAGCCAATGTAAGTTCCGCAATTTGTCGCATGACGAACTATCATCTTCCATCTGTTGCTCAAGTCTCTTCTCTCTCCACGCCCCAGATCCAGTGCGGATTTTAAGGTACGGTACCTCAAAGATGGAGGATTTACAGAGGACCCCGTGTCCCCAGGCCGAAAGACGGGAACACCCCGCTTCCTTGTGGGGTACTTCCCCGTGATTTGACCGCTGGTCCAAGGAATTAGCTTGGTCTAAAAGAGCCTCAGAACAGGGTTAGCACCCCCAATGTCGGGCAGCGACGAACTTTCCCAAGATTGATTGACTTCGAAGAGGCCATACATATGTCGCTTGAGAGCGCCGAAGGTGGGAGGGTCGACTTCTGACCGACTCGACTGGACCCCTGGCACCTGTTGGTTCCTCGCTGTGCTCTCCCCCCTTCCATCTATTCTCGTGGACCGTTCGGCTGCTTGACTCGAACCTATCCATCCTGCCCACACTACAAAGTACTTGCACCCAGATTTGGCAACACACGGAGCTGTTTTTATCCCCCCGCCTATCCACCATCCGTGCCTCTCTCCCTCTCAAGCTGTAGTCGGCGAGGGTCAGAGACACAGGTCGTAGTCAAGAAAGCCAGCGGCGGCATCCGATAGGTCGGTTTATCAGGTTGTCAGACAGGTCAGCTTGCGGCGTCGAGGATCCCGCTTCCCGTGTCATGTCAATCGACCGACAAGAAGAGGCTCAGCTCTCGGCTCCACCATTCCACCAACCATTGACCATCCCATTGCGAC
>Ga0209127_100748_pt1 | contig 11003 bp, 7 predicted proteins | sample LakSupMetagenome_FD_187469 | JGI IMG/M metagenome (GOLD analysis project Ga0209127, IMG submission 187469) | Freshwater microbial communities from Lake Superior, Canada - Sta WM archaea (SPAdes) (version 2) | ecosystem: Environmental > Aquatic > Freshwater > Lake | place: Lake Superior, Canada...
TAGTGCGAGGTCGCCTGGTCGGGCAACAAGAATGACAAGACTTACGTATGCCATGAAGCCAAAGAAGTTGACGTGTTCCTCCATTGCCTTTGCATCAAATCCTCGGAGATACCAGTAATCGGGGGCCAGCGTTAAACTGATTTGGTAGGCACCAGCGAAGGCGATCTTCATCTCTTTTACCAAAGAGACGAAGTTGGGGGTGTCAGCCAGCTTACCACCACGTTTATCTAAAGCAGGATATTCCCTACGGGATGGATGTCAATGGACATTCAAGAAGCCTGAATTGGTGGTTAGAACGTACTAGTCGAGGTCCACACCTTGAAAGCCCCACTTCTTCATAAATGCCATAAGAGAAGTGATGAACTTGTCGCGGTTCCCGCTGCTGGAGACCAAGTCGGACCAAGCCGTGTGAGTAGTAGTGCCCGGATCAGAGAAATCGAAGCCGCCGATGGCTATCCATGTCTCGACTCCCTTGGATCTTAAGGCCGTGAACTGAGGATAGAGCTGCTCATCAGCAGCATCTCCAGGGACAATGACAAAACTGCTGGGGTCGAATTTGGCAAAGGCAAAGTAGAGGTGCGTGAGGCCGTCCAAATTAATTTGTGACGGCGAGATCCGATTGCAGAGTCGATCTCGAGTGTTGGAGGCCTGGTAGTATCCGAAAGTCCGGTTATGCGTAGAGCCGGTACCGGTGCCACATGAAGGGGGAGGAATGGTCTTGCATAGGCCGAAGTCCTTTTGGCAGGGCGCCATGCCGTTCTGGACTGTTGGATTGGGGTCACAATGTAGCTCGTCTGTTCCGCACCAGCCGTATGCGGAGCAGCAAAGGTTCATGCCACATTTTAGATTTCCGCCCGCGCTGTAAATGCCACACATGGCTATTGTGAATTAGTTGGCGGTGTTCGGGAGTCATTGGTTTGTTGACATACCAGTAGCGTTGCAGTTCGAAGTGCAATTGCCGTTTCCACAGAAGGTTGGGCCATAGCCACATTTGCCATTTGTGCCGCAGCAACTGGCAACAAAAGTCAGCTCTAGTACGCGTGGCCATAGAAGTGTCAAAGGAGCGGTACCTATCATCAGCGCAAGGTGCGCCGGGACCGCACAACAACGCATCACGTCTCTGAAGATCTGAAGCGGAAGACAAGCTCGGTGATGAAAGTGCCGGAATAGCAGGTGCGCGTTCCCGGGTTTTGATGTGCCGGAGATGACAGCGATATGTCCCGTAGTGCAAGTGAGGTGTCTATCCTACGATCGAGGGGGCCACGTTGATACAAGGGGCTGGAAGGCCTTACATAGTAGGCGGACCCAGAAAGGACAACGGCAAAAAAGGCAAGCATTACAAAAACGGATTGAGGTTATAGTAAGGATGACGCTCGTCGATGAGCTTTAAATTTCTGTGAGGCGTCCATGACGAAGTACGGCTGAACCTTCTGAAGTCCCAATTGCGAACGAGTTTGTTCAGTATACTGCACGGGACTTATATGGTGAACATGGTCTTGCTCGACTTCCGTCTGACGACCTGAATCCCACATCCCGTTACCGACCGGTATCCGAAGTGCAACAGCCGAGTGCCTTGCTCCTACGTTCGTTTTGCCCCCTTTCCCCTGATATGCGACCCTGTTGTGGCGGTATTTGATGCTGAACCACAGCGCTGGCGTGACGGCCTCCTCCTCGGAAATAGCGTAGTAATATTGGCAGACACGCGGGGTTTAAGTAGCTGCAACGAGGGATAGCGCCGGCTTTGAACCCTCAAAATGAAGCAAGTCGGAGTTATGAACCTTAAGAATAGCACAATCAGACAACTCTGTAAGCTCTCCAAGAAGAAGGTCACATTCCCAGGAATAAATGCAAGTCTACCTAGCAGGGCCTGAATCTCAGACTGCAACGCAGCAGCGCGCCGGCACGTGTTCTTCGGTAACAGGCGATTTCAGCGGCTGCATATACAACAGCCCACCAGAGCTGCCTTTTTAGCCCAACGGAGCAAGCTTTCAAGTGCAGACTTGTCCCCCGGATGACTTTGGAGAGCTTGTTTTCTCCTTTCTCGCGTCTTCATTCATTCACTCCGCCATGATGTTGAGAATGGGGCTCCATAGAGCACTTACCCTAAGCCTTCTCTTTACAACGGCTGCTGTTCACGCCGCAAACCCTCTCGCATCTCGGCTATGGACCCTTGTTGGCTGTGACGACGTCGATCTCGACGGCATAGTCTCCAATGCAGCCGACCTAGCAGACGCCGCCATCTCCGCCATCAACAACATCATGTGAACAGACGGAGACGCTCCTAACATCGGGGTCGGCGACGGTTCATCCGAGTGGTACGATGCAAGGAATGCCTTGCTCTTCTGGGGGCTGCAACTCGGTGAGACCAAGGATGGCAAGGTTGAGTGGAGCGATACCGATAAGGAAACTCTAGCACTCGTGAAGGGTAAGGGTTTTGTCAATACCTACCTAGTGTGGGACTGGAGTCCGTATACTTAACATTCCGCGCTACAGGTAAATATCAACAGATTGTCACAGGTCTGACCACTGGCGATGGGTATTGGCAACCTGAATACAGTTGGGTCTTTTGCAAGGCTTAACAGCAACCGTATCCCTTCGTCGAAGTTGTGTACGCCAAGCAGTTCACCAATACCCTACCTGAGGATCAGGCCAATCAGCCATTGAGTGATCTCCGTAAGTGAGAGACCATTTGCCTCTCAGCCATCAATGTCTGACGGAGCACAGTCCCTCAAAACCCAGGATATGTCTATTATCCTCCTGCTGGCTACAACCCCGAGGGGCTAAGTCGAGTCATGATGGTGGGCTCGGACCCCAATGTCTGCAGCCTTGCGGCTACGGATGACGGGGTCGTTGGTGCATTCGTATCTCGCCGGCCAGAAAACCACAAGGTCAACTGGCTGGCACTCTGCGACGACTTCTACACGTACCCGGAGACCGTCAGTCCCAACATCCCGGAGGATGCCGACAACCTCAACCGGTACAAAAGTCAAGCCTCTCAGCTGCTCCACGAACGTGAGTATGGTTCGGGCATTCATTTTGCGACAAGCGCTGACATGTCCACAGTGACGCATTTTCGCTTTCCAAACGGTAAGCCGAATCTTCCCTCTCCCCTGAATCATCATCTTATCATAACTGACACGTTGCGCAGAGATTATCGACGTCAATACTCAACTGAGAGGCATGGCGAGAACTAGCACCTTCTATGGCATGCGGGGCTGTAGTGGCCTTGCTGGTTTGTATGATGGCGGGAGCAGTGAGCTCGCCACGCAAAACGCCGACAATTACAGACTGTTTGCCGAAGCATCTTACCTCCAATCGCGGAGATGGGACCCGGAGGCAACGAACTAAATGAGATCCATGGGTGCCTACCATCAGTTCTGTGTAATAGGCCAACTAGGAGAAGACGGGGAAACACGTCGCATGGAAGGGACCAGCTGTCCATAGACGACCGCGGGTGCTCAAGTCACCGCTATCAAATAGTTTTGACGTGGAAACCCAGGTTACGTTGTAAGAGAGGAGCAATTGTCAGACACAGGAACCCAAGATGGTACCGTACAAGTACGTGCTGCAAATTGTGACTGCTACGCCGTTGTTCACGCTTTCAACATCTTTACACGATCCCGGAAATAGTAACAATGGCTCACAGCATCCAACTTGAGTGTGGGCATGCTCCTCCTCTCATTGAAAAGACTCTGGAAAACTAAGCACACCTCACCGTCTACTGATTCGCCTCAATAAACTTGACAACGTCGGCAACTGTACGCTCAACTCCCCCGGGCAACCACATGCAACAATGTCCCGCATTCTCATACAGCAGCCTAGTCACCTTCTCGGGCGCAGCTGCCTTCGCCTTCTCATACATCAGCTCCTGAGTAGGCACGGGAACAATGATGTCGACAGCCGGGATGATTTGCAGAGTGGGGATATCCCTCCACGCGGCGTACGAGACCTGTCCATCGTAGCTGTCCGAGCTGTGCCGCGTCATGGTGGCGTGGAGCCTCGCGCGCTCCACCGGGTCCTCCACGTCGTTGAAGAGGTAGGCGGAGAACTCGGGCGGGATCGCCGCGAGGTAGCCGCCGGGGACCCGCTCCCCGCTCGCGGGTGAGCCCTCGATGAAGCCCATGACGCTGCGGAGGCAGTCGCCCTCCTGGGGCAGGAAGGACGCCATGGCCACGAAACCGAGGACGGATGTGGGCTTCCCTGCGGAGGATCTGGTGGCCTTATCCAGGCCCTTGAGGGCTTCGGAGCCGGGAAAGCCGGCGTAGGAGTGTACTGCTAGGACGACGTTGCGGGGACTTGAGGGGGAGTCCAGGGTGGAGAGGATTGCGGCTCGGATATGCGCGGCGTCGTCTTGCATGGTTGCTGCTGGGAGCCGGGTGCCGTCGTTGGCGGACAAGAGAGGGATTACCCTGGCATTGTAGCCCTGGGTCTTGAATACTTGGGCGAGGACTTCGTATGGGGGAGGTTGGGCGAAGGAGCCGGGCACGATGATGATTTCGATGCTGTCCTTGTCTGACATGATGAGATGGTTGAACCGGTATGGATATATTTGGAATCGACTGCGCAACGATGTTGTTCTCTAATAGGAGTTTCAAGTCTCAATGAGGACTTGGATGAGTTGCTCGGGTGCCTTACACTTGGCGTGCCCTTTTTATATGTTTTCAGTAGTAGAGGCACCCCGCTGGCACTCGTTATCCGCATCTTTTGAGCTACAACCATTTCAGGACACCTGTTTAACTCCGAGGCCTAAGCCGGGATTCACTTACTAATAAAAGTAGACAGAAGCTAGGTAACAGCTTCTAGTCTAAACCTAGAGCGTTGCTAGAACAGTCGTCTGTACTTCCCGATTCGTCTTTTGTCAACATCTTATTGGTCGGCCGAACGGTGGGGATCAAGTGAGAGCATCGGCTGACCAATCGGTCATTCTTGGCGATGGATCAACGAGCGCCGCGGCGTTGCGATGAGTCCGGGGAAGTTGCTGTATACTGATGATGCCAACATTGGTAAAACGACATGTGCTAAGCCTGCCTTCGCAGCTTACTGTCGGTCTTGAATCCTCCAAGTCAAAGTCCGAGCGACGAACGCCGCGGGTTTATGAGGGACTGATACCCGGCAGAAAACCTCTGTGAGCCTACCACAATAACGTAGGTACCTGGTATTATGCGTGCAAGGGGTTATAAAATTAAGTCAGCGCCAGAACCGAAAACCAGGAGCTCTTGGGAGGAGACGGGTATCCGGGTTGCCGGGCTCTCGATACCCAACAGCGACAGAAAGGTGGGGAAAAAGGCGGGTCTGCTTAGGTCAGCCCAAAGGAATGCCGTCTCATCTGGGTAGTGTCTATTCTGACCTCAACCAATTCGTCGTGATATTTGTTATGTAATCCAACGACTGAATGTTGGCATTTGCACCTATATACCTTAGTCTATACGCAAGAAAAAAAGAAAAAAAAACCAAAGGAAACATTAACAGACGCGAGACACGGAAAACATTGATTACAAAGCCGCAACCAGCTTCTCCACCGCCCAGGCCCCCAGCGCGTCCAGGCTCCCCATGCCCAGCAGCTCCAGCACGCTGATGTCGAAGCCGAACACCTGGCGCCACCAGCTGCGCATCTCGATGGCCACCAGCGAGTCCATGCCCAGCTCCGCCAGCGGCACGTTGGTCTGCAGGTCCGACTCGGGCTTGAGGATGAGCGCGCACAGCTTCTTACCGATCTCCTGCGCGAAGAGGGCCGCCGTGGCGCCGTCCTTGAGCACGGCGGCGTCGTGGCGCGCCGTCGCGAGGAATGTCTTGAGCCCGCTGCTGCTGCTGTTGGCTGCGCCAGCGCCGCCGCCGTCGCTGCTGTTGACGTTCTGGTAGGCGGCCATGCGGATGTCGCGCTTCCAGATGGAGCGGTTGTCCGGGCTGTTGAGCGGCAGCGTCGAGGCGAGGCCGAGGACGAAGGCGTTGCGGGCTGCCGCCATCTGTGCTGTGCTGGCGGCTGCTGGGTCGTCGGACGGCGGTGGCGAGAGGTGGATCGCGGCCCGCACGGCTTCGAGCAGCTCGTGCTCCTTGATCATGTAGGCGCCCGTGGCCTTCATCGCCCGGCGCAGGTTCTCGTTGTTGGAGATGACGCCGATGCCGTCGACGGCGCCGATATCTATGGCCGAGACGGCGAGCCCGAGCGAGCTTCTGTACCGCGCGAAGGCGTCGAGGAAGGTGTTGGCGCTGGCGTAGTTGGCCTGCCCCGGCTGGCCGATGACGCCGGAGATGGAGGAGAAGAGGACAAAGAAGTCGAGCGACACGCCCTGATCCATCGTGGCGCTGTGCAGATTCCATGTGCCCCGGATCTTGGGCGCGCAGGCTTCGGTCCACTGGTCCAGCGTCATGCGCGAGAAGCCTTCGTCCCGGAGGACCATGGACATCTGCAGGATGCCCTTGAGGTTGGGGGCGGCTTTGATTGCCTTGGTCACGTCGGCGAGGTCTGTCACGCTGCCTTGGACCAGCACGACTTCGCACCCCATGCTGGCCAGCTCTCGGATGAAGTCTTGGTCCTCGGGGCGAGTGGATGCCCCCGCGGTCCGCGAAAGGTACACGAGCCTGCGAGCATTGTGCTCAACCAGCCACCTCGAGACTGCCCGCCCGAGGCCGCCTAGGCCGCCGACGAGCAGGTACGACGCTGCCGGGTCGAGACGCGTCTCGACCGTCTTGGTGGCAACGGCCATGTCCAGCCTGATGTCCTCTGGGCCCTCGCCCCGGATGGACACGACGATCTTACCCATGTGTTCGCCTTGTTGCATGTAGCGGAAGGCCTCGTGGATTGATGAAGCTGCGAAGACCTTGATCGGCCTGACGGGCGCAATGTGACCGCCTGCGAAACATTCGATGACCGACTTGAGGAGTCTGCAGGTACGTCAGTCACAGTGTAGTTGGACGCTTAGTGCTGTCAGCGACTTACTCTTTGCAAATAGACCGGCGCTTGAAGCATATCTGGTCCAGGTCAACGCAGCAGTAGCTGCGATTAGCGAGGAAGACGTCCATATCGAGCTTTCCGGACCCGAGGAGATCCCGCTTGCCGATTTCCACCATGGTGCCGAACTCGGCGACGCACCGCCACGTGGCGTGGAGCAGCTCGCCCGAGAGCGAGTTAAGCACGAGGTCGACGCCCTTGCCCTCGGTCACCTTGTTGATGCCGGCGACGAACGAGTCGTCTCGCGAGTTGAAGATCCGGTGCCTCGGGATCTGGAACGTGTCCATGAGATACCGGACCTTCTCGTCGTTACCCACCGTCACGTAGATGTCGGCACCGGCCATGCGAGCGAGCTGGATGGCGGCAATTCCGACACCTCCGCATGCGCTGTGGATGAGCACCGACTGTTTCCAGTGTGTCATTTGTCAGTTATCAAGGGAACACGGAAGCAGGTCGAGAGGAAGAGCTTACCTGCCCGCGCTGGAGACGGCCGATATTGAACAGCGAGTACATAGCTGTGGCATACACGCAAGGCATCGTGGCGGCATCGTCGAACGAAAGCTCATCCGGTATCCCCACGCAAAGCTTCTCGGAGGTGATGATCGACGTCGCAAACGAGCCGCGGCTGAAAAGCATGACACGGTCGCCGACACGCATGTCCTGGACTTCGGGTCCAACGCGGGACACAATCCCGGAAGCCTCGAGACCGAAACCCTCGTCGGGAACCTCGACGATTCCGTTGGCACTCAGCACGTCCTGCAAACATCTTGTCAGTCACCTTCATTCTTCACTGTCTTCTGTGTGGAACTTACCCTGAAATTCAGCCCGGCACTATAAGTCTGCACCTCAACCTGGTCGCCCTTCAGCGGCTCAGAAGACCGCCTCGCCCACTTCAGCGCCGAGAGCAAGCCGGCCCTCTCCGTCTCGAGAACCACCCTATCGCTCGCCTCCGTCGAGACGAGCTCGTCGGCCAGCGCAAACGGGTAGAAGCGGCCCACGCAGACCGCCCCGTCCTCGCCGATAGCGTACTCGAAGTCAACGCCCTCTTCTCCCTCCCGGCGCGCGTGGAACCTGGCGAAGACGTCGGCAATCCGGTCGCCGGCGAGGCCGCCCGCCGGGGAAACGTCGACCTCGCAGGTGGCGAAGTCGACCCCCAGCTCCGTGCGAATGGTGCGGGCTGCGCCGAGGACCTGGGCGTAAGCCGGGTCGCGGCAGGGGCCGGATTGCGAGGGGCGGGTCACCCAGAAGACGCCCCCTTTGCCGATGTTGCTCGTGAGGTTCTTGAAGGCTTCGTAGCGGGCTTCGTCTAGGTTGTCGAAGAAGGGGGCGTCGATGTCGAGGAACGCGATGACGTCCTGGTCGGCGGGGATGGCGTCCCCGAGGACGTGGCGCTGGATCATGTGCCCGCGTTTCTCCAGAGAAGTCGCCACCGCGTCGATGCTGGCCGAGGCCGAGGCGTCGAGGGTGAGGAGGGTTAGCGCGGAATGCGGCGTCGGCGCCGATGCCGGACGGACGACCATGGTGTTGCTCAGCTCGCTGCTGACCGTAGCTGGGGCGTCGAACCCGGCTGCCTTGAGCTCCGTCTCCCAGCGTGCCAGATCCACGTACGGCTCATCATGCCTGCCGTCAGCCGCGCCAGTCCACCATGAAGGCAGGATGCCGCAGATGAAATTGATCCACTTGGAATCCGGCCAGAGCTCTTGAAGCACCAGAATCCCGCCGGGACGCAGCAAGCTGCGCACATTGGCCAGACTCTGGGCCAGACTCCCCGTCGTGTGGAGAACGTTGGACGCGATGACGAGGTCGAACTGCTGGTCCCGGAAGTCCTGCTCGGCGAGGTCCTTGCGGATGTCCAGCGCGGCGTACTGCATGTTGGGCTGGTCGCGGAAGCGCTCCTTGGCAGCGACCAGCATCCCGGACTGGCTGTCGGCGAAGGTATACGACGAGTAGCGGACGACGCCGCCCTCGTGCGACAGGGCCTCGAGGTTGGCGCTCGTCGCCGCGCCCGTGCCGGCGCCGAGCTCCAGGATTCGCAGGTTCGGCTTGCTGTGGGCGAGACGCGCAAGGAGCGGCGAAATATCGTACTCGTCCTTGAGCGCGTCCACCTTGGTGAGAGTGTCGTCGGACAAGAGGATGTCGAAGGGGCTCAGCTGCCCCCGCGCCACTGAGGTGGTACTGCCCAGGACCTTGAGCATGGCCAGGGCGACGGCCGCGACCGGGGTCATCGACAGGCTCTGTACCAGAGCATTGGCCTTGTTGAAGAGCTCCCAGTCCTTCATGCCGCGGATCTTGCCGTCGATGGAGGCCCCCTGCCGCTGGATCCACGAGCTGTAGAGCTGCATGTGGGGCAGCTCCGTGGTGATGTCGGCGAGCCGGCGCTGCGAGTAGGCGATGCACAGCTGCGTCAGCTCGGCTAGGATGCCTGAGAACGGCGATACGCCCGCTGGTGTTTGCACTAGCTTTGTCAGGTCCATGAAGTCGACGTGTGGGCCCCATTCGTAGCGCGCGGTGGTGTGTGTGTCTCGCGAGTCGGCGTCCCCTTCGCCGGGAACAGGCGATAGACGAGCACCGCTCATCTGCAGGACGGTCTCGCCGTTGGCAGAGCAGTGCGCGGTGCCGGTTATAGCGCCGAGTCGGCTTAGCGCAGCGGACGCGAGCAAGGTGATATCGTCGGCTGCGCAGCGGCGGACGCTGAGATGCTCGATGCTGGTCGGCATGACCATGCCATGGCGGTCGTGATACCCCTTGGTTGCGGCAACGCTGAGCAGCTGCAGGCATGCATCGATAGTGACGGGATGCATGTGGTAGTAGCTCTCGTCGCCATGCTGCTTGCGGACAGTAGCTGTGGCTGTCCGGTCAAGCGTTCCTGCCTGGATGTCCTCGAGGCTCTGGAAGTGAGGGCCGTAGTTCAGACCCGCCTCTTGCATGATGCTGTAGGCCTTGCTCTGGCCCAAAGCTCTGGGGACAGGAGGTAGGTCCTCCGCAGGTCCCAGTGCCGACTGGAGGGCTCTGACCTGGCCGGTGCAGTGCTTGTTCCAGGACTGGCCGTTATGCGACGCGACTGTGAACTCCCACCACCACTGGCTATCAAGAGAGTCCGTCAAGCGGTGCGGGTGGAGGGTCGTGATAATCTCCGTCGGCTTGCCCTCGGTCAGAACCAAAGCGGTGCTCACAATAACATGCCTCAGCGCGTAGCCATCCTCGGCGCCGGCGACTTGACGAACTGCCTCACCTGCCAAAGCAACGTATCCGGAGAAGGGAAAGACCATGTCTTCGATGATCTTGTGGTCGCGCACCCAGGGGGCGTTATCCAAGTGGAAGATGTTTCTCCATGCCGGCTCCACGTCCGTACTCTCGGCCAGACGAGCACCGAGAAGGTCATGGTACGCGTGCTTCCGGTGGCGCCATTCCTTGGACAGTCGCGATTCGAACCAGTAACTGTCTTGGTGAGTCCAGGGGTACCTAGGCAGGTCGGGAAGCAGAGAGCCGCTGCCTCGAGGGATGACAGCTTCCAGGTCAATGGGCACGGCGAGTTGATGGAGTTTTCCATAGGCTGTCAGGAGAGACTCCATGCAATGCTGGCTTCGGCTCATGACGGACGCGTACGGCACCGAGTTGGAGGGCTGTACTTGGGCCGTGATCTGCCGCAGTGGCCCGGCCAACGCTGAGTGCGGCCCAACTTCCAGGAAGGCGGCATTCTTCCCGATTGAGTGCTCGAGAATGCGAGAGACGGCCGTCGCGAAGAGGACCGGCGACTCCAGGTTCTTCCGCCAGTATTCTGGGCCCAGGCCGTCGCCGTCTTCCAAGAGCTTGCCAGCGACGCTGCTGAAGAACGAGCACTTGGTGGCGCCTCGGGAAACAACGCCGTGTGTCACGAGCAGAGATTGATAGTGGTCGCCAATCTCGGCCATATGATGCGAATGGTATGCTTTGTCGACTTTCAGGAGCCTTGCCATTACCTCCTGGCCATTCGGCGGAGACTGCTTGATGGCAGCCACGACTTGCTCCACCTTCTCAGTGTCGCCAGAAATGGTGATGCTCTTGGGCGAGTTCT
>Ga0209127_100749_pt1 | contig 10995 bp, 7 predicted proteins | sample LakSupMetagenome_FD_187469 | JGI IMG/M metagenome (GOLD analysis project Ga0209127, IMG submission 187469) | Freshwater microbial communities from Lake Superior, Canada - Sta WM archaea (SPAdes) (version 2) | ecosystem: Environmental > Aquatic > Freshwater > Lake | place: Lake Superior, Canada...
TAGGAAATCAGTAATACATCATCAGACATCGTGATACTGACGGGCTTTGCAGCTTTGACTCTGCAGGAGGGCGCAGAACGACGCTTTCTATCCGATCAGCCTTCATGAGAAGGCTCTTCCCTGTCTGCACTTCGTCCCAAAGTGAACATACGTCTGTTGCATTGTATAGCATTGCTTGGTAATTTGCCCTAAACCTGGGATAGCGATACTCAAGCAAGCTAGGTCTTCAGTCGATCCGACCTCTGCTCCTTCCAAGGTCTCTGTCGCCGTGAGCCGTCGGAAATAGTCATTCGCAGTCAAGAGGAATCCCATGCCTTTCTGCAGTCATATATAAAGGAGAGGCTAGCCGCTTTGTGACCTCGCCCTCTGATCATCTTCAAGTCCAGGCATCGAAAAACGCATCCAAAACACTCGCGTCCTGGCTGGACACATTGAACATGTCTGAGGTACAGGGGAGGCGGCCGCAGATGGCGCCGCATACTGTGTGTTACGGGTACGGCGCTGCTGCATATCCGGGAGAATCGGCGCAGTAATTCTTGGGGCGCCGACGGAGACGTCAAACCCAAAGGGAGTTTGCTGGGGCAAAGCTCCCTACTCCGGTACGCGCCAGTGGTTATCTGTTGTGATGTGCGATTGGGAACCGTCAACGACATCGTGGCCGGCTCCGGGAGAGAACCAACAAATGTACGCAAGGAGCTGCTCCTATCTTTGGAACTTTGCACTTGGAGCTAACCAGTTTATAGTCGGCCTGGTGGTAACGCTTGAACATGTGCCGGAACCATTCGGCAGTGGAGGATACCTCGTGCGGGACGAAGATGGTAACGACGGCGGCGGGACACTCAGCTTTGGAGGAAAAGCAGCTGCCCTTTAACGTGAAGGAGTCGTGTGTTTTCTGTCCGACGCAATAAATTGGTATTGGTTTGGTTCTTCTGACTTTGTCCGCCCGATGGAGAGAGGAGTACATGTATCTTACACTGTCACAAATGTGTTTTGGGTCAGACTGGGTAGAGCGGCAGTGGGAATTCCTCTGCAACTCGTTCAAAAAGGCGACAAGAGACAAGTCACTCCTGCGATTGAGCCACCTTCTTGGAAACCTGGTGTCTCCAATATCGTGGCCTAGGTAGAGGTGTCTCGCTCAGAAGATCAAGCGAGCTGGTGTGTCAATGTCACCTCTCTTACTGCCGTCTGCCGCTCTCCCGTCTCTTGGCGATAACTACCGGAGGGGAAGCCGGACGCGGCCCAACTCCGTTCTCGGCCTCAACGCTTGCTTTCATTCGCCTGCATTCAGGGAAACACAATACTTAGGTTTAGACTTAGGTGTTAACGGCACTTCAGACCCCACAGATAACCCAAACATTGATTCTTCAAGTCAAGCATCTCCAGGTCGCAAGCTAATTTACCGACCGCTTTACCACCCACGAAAGCGCTTACAACCCTTATACAATAGCTCCTGCGCTGAGCATAATGGGCTATGGCTGCTGCTCTAAAGGGGCCGCATGTACAGCGAATAAAGGCCTGACGCAGCCAGAACAGCAAATGAAGGACAACATCCGGGATCTTGACGAGCATGTCAAGGCGTCGGCATCACTCCCAAGGCAAGGCCATGACCTTGCGAGCAGCACGGCCACACTTCGGGTGGCGGGTGGCGAGGCGAGTGCTGCATGCCCCAGCCAAGTTGGTTGCACTCCTCCTGTTCTCTCTTGCCCATCCCAGGAAGCACTTGGATCTGGGGAGAAGAAATGCGAGAAGAAATGCTGCGACCTGGGACCGGCGAATGAACCCGTCAGGCAAGTTGAAGGAGCGGACAGCAGGGTGGGGGACTGCTGTACGACGCTCGAGAAAGAGGGGATACCGACAGTTATCAGATCTTGCTGCAGCGACAAAGTGGCCAATGGGGCTGGCGATGCCTCCTGCGCGGTCCCTGATGAGATTGATAATGGGATAAACTGTAACTCAGGAACGGGGTCATGGATCTGCTCCTCCAGTACTAGCACCACGGAATGCTGCAACGGCAAGTCCTATGCTTATGGGTACTTTCGCGATACAGGACACTGACAACTTCTCCTGACAGACAAGTGCATCGAGGCCGTAGCAGCAGTCGAGTGCAGGGAAGTTTGCGATACAGACGACAAGGGTAAGGTCCCCTACTAATCAAACCTCCGGACGTATCACTGACCGCCGTTCCTCTTAGGCTTACTCGATGACGAAGGTGATATTGATAAACAACGATCGCCATGTAGCTTGCACCTCCAGACAGCTTTCGAAAGGTACAGCACCTATCTGGCGACCGCTAAGTGCATCTGCCGGAGCGTCCTGGAACGCGGGCTTCGCCCAGCTTGCTGTACTCCTCGAGGTGACAATGCAACGCAGAGACAATCCTCTCGAGACACTCGGCTTCAAAAAGCTGGGGCGGGCACAGCCGACGCCGCCATAGTAGGGAAACCGCAAGGTGTCGGCTGCTGCCAGAGCACAGCGACATGGACGGCTCCTTCGGCCTGTGGAGTTGATGATAATGGTGGTTCCAAGGACAATAGTCGACGACTTCTCCAGTCGTCAACAACATGCTGTGCCAGTGACAGCTCTCGACCCAAGACCACGGATGACATCCTCACGGCGCCGACCAAAAACCCGGATACTGATATCGAGAAACAATTCCAACCGGAGCACGTCTCGCTGGCTGTCCAGGGCATGACCTGTTCGGGCTGTGTTACCAAGCTGGAGCGTGTCCTGAACGATTCGGTCCCTGGGATGTCTAATATCCGCATCGACTTCGTCATGGGAAGTGCTGGGTTTGATTTCGCACCATCAGCATTGCCTACTTCCGATATCATTCGTTCTATCGAGAAAGCCACTGGCTTCCGGTGTACCGTAGTCAACAAGGTCGATCAATATTTGGATGTATTGGTCCCCTCCAAGGCGTCTCTTACAGCCCTCCAGGATGTATCTGTTCCAGGGATTCTACAGACGACTTCGCTCAACAAACGAGTGATTCGAATCGCGTACAATCCTACAGCCATCGGAGCGAGAACGCTGCTCGAGACGTTGGGGGACTTGACCGACGGTCTGGCGCCTCCACCAGAGGATCCTTCCCTAGCGAACAGCCGGAAGAAGCTGCGCGACACGCTCCTCAAGACCCTGGCAGCCTGGGCCCTGACAATACCCGTCCTGGTGCTCGCCTGGGGCCACCTGTCTCTCAACCCGGCCACCAGAGCGACAGTGCAGCTCGTGCTCGCCACCCTCGTGCAGCTCATCGCAGTCCCCGAGTTCTACCGGCCGGCCGTGTCCTCCCTGATATACAGCGGCGCGGTCGAGATGGACATGCTCGTCGTCGTCAGCATCACCGCCGCGTACCTGTACTCCGTCGTCGCGTTCGGATTCCGCCTCGCCGGCTCGCCGCTCGAGACGCCCGAGTTCTTCGAGACGAGCGCGCTGCTGGTCACGCTCGTCGTGTTCGGTCGGCTGGTCGCGGCGTATGCCCGGATCCGGGCGGTTGCGGCTGTCTCCGTGCGTTCGCTGCAGCCGACTTCTGCTGTGCTCGTTGAAGGTGGTGCCGAGAGGGAAGTCGATGCTCGCCTGCTGCAGTTCGGGGACCAGTTCAGGGTGTTCGGCGACTGCAAGATTGCGACCGATGGGCGAGTGATGGAGGGGTCCAGCGAGGTCGACGAGTCCATGGTCACTGGCGAGAGTACGCCTGTTGTCAAACGCGCCGGTTCCGATGTCATCGCCGGGACCAGGAACATCTGGGGCACAATGACAGTTCAGCCCACTCGTCTGCCGGGGCACAACACCGTGACGGATATTGCGGACATGGTAGAGCAAGCGTCCAAGGGTGTGCCTAAGATCCAGAGCCTCGCCGATCGAGTCGCGAGCTATTTCGTGCCGGCCGTCAGCGGTATCGCCGTCGTTGTGTTCATCGTTTGGATCATCATCTCTGTGAGAGCTAGAGGCGACACTGCCGGACAGGCCGTTGCACACTCCATCACATATTCCATCGCCGTCCTCGCCATCTCTTGCCCTTGCGGTATTGGGCTGGCGGTACCTATGGTCCTCGTCATAGCCGGTGGGATCGCCGCTCGGGCGGGAGTGATCATCAAATCCGCGGACGTGACGGAGAGGGCTCGCAAGGTCACGGATGTGCTGTTCGATAAGACGGGGACATTGACAGAGACTGACCTGGATGTCCTCTCCTTCGACGTTCTTGCCTCTGAGACGCACGAGGCGTTGGCGGTAACGAGGGCGTTGGTTCAGGGTAACAAGCATCCTGTTTCTGTGGCAGTAGCGAAGTTCCTGGAAAGTAGCGGAGAGAAAGTTGCACCATTGGCCCGAGAACTGAACCTACGCATCATACCCGGAGCGGGTGTCGAAGGGGTTCACGACGGCGCAATCGTTCGTGGAGGGAGCCCGCAATGGACCGATTCTATGGAAAATCCATTGGTCAAGCGCCTGATACAAGACAAGATGACTGTCTTCTGCGTCACCAAGGACAAACAGCTCCTCGCTGTCGCTGGGCTGAAGACGCGCATTCGTCCGGAGGCGGTGTCCGTGGTCGACCAGCTCCAGCGACGGGGCATCGCGGTGCACCTCGTTTCGGGCGACAACCACGCTGCCGTGCACTCTGTCGCCGCCGAGGTCGGCATCCCGGCCTTGCACGTATCCGCAGCCTGTACGCCGGCTATGAAGCGTGACTACGTCGTGAAGCTGATGGCGAGCGAGAAAGGCAAGACGGTAATGTTCTGCGGCGACGGTACCAACGACGCGGTGGCCGTGGTGCAGGCGGACATCGGCGTCCAGATCAGCGGGGGGGACGAGCTGGTGACGATGGGTAGCGAGGTCACGCGGGGAGCTGCCGATGTCGTCTTGCTTGCCGGACTGCAGGGTGTTCCGTTCCTGATCGACCTCAGCGGGGCTGCGTATCGGAGGATGGTGTTTAACTTTGTGTGGTCGGGGGTGTACAACCTGTTGGCCATACTGATGACGTCGGGGGCTTTCGTGACTTGGCGCATTCCGCCTGCGTACGCTGGGCTGGGAGAGGTGGTCAGTATCCTGCCGGTTATACTGGCTGCAGTCACACTGTTGGCGGTGAAGCTCCGAGTCTGAGCTTTTGGGATGGAACGGTTTCAGGGATTGGTATTGGGCATTGGTAACAAGACAGGCCTGCTTTCATTATTTCGTAGAGTCCACTCGTTAGGTCGTACAATGCTAGAACGCGTACGTGTGCCTTGTCACTTCAGCCCGCCGCTGAGAAGAACGCTCTGTCCTGTCATGTAGCCCGTCTGGCAGAACATCAAGACCACATTAGCCACTTCAGCAGGCGTACCCAAGCGTCCGACCGGTATGTTCCTCACATCGCCCGGCGTGCCCTCGACAAACTTCTCGTCAGGTATCATGCCCGTATCCCCGATCATGGCAGGCGCAACGTCGTTGAAGGTAATCCCATCCTTGGCGTGCTTGTTAGCCAGATTCTTCATCAGCCCCGTCAGCCCAGCCTTGCTGGCCGCATAGTGGCACCCGTTGATACCGCCGCCGTGAGCGGCGATCGAGGACACGAAGATCACCCGGCCCCACTGCTTCTCGGTCATGGACGGGATGGCAAGTTTGCACAAGATGAAAGATGCGCGCAGGTTGACGCTCATGGTGTGGTCGAACTCCTCGAGGGAGATGTCAGCAATGTTGGGGATCCGCTTGCCGTAGCCCGCGTTCGAGATGAGGATGTCCGGCAGCCGGTCGTGGTGGTCTTCGACGTCGGCGTACAGCCGCTTGATGTCGTCTTCCGAGGCCATGTTGGCCTGGTAGATCGTGACCTTGGTGCCTGGGCAGCTGTCGCGGCGCTTCATCCTCAGGAGCTCCTTGAAAATCTCCGAGAGGCGGTCGCCGTCGGACCAGTATGTCAGGGCCAGGGATACACCTTGGTTCCAGAGGGCTCTTGCGCAGGCGGCGCCGATGCTAAGAGAGGAGTTAGGGGGACATACTACTCGAGGGTAATGGCCGGAATTACATACCCTCCTGATGCGCCTGTTATCAAGGCTAGCTTTCCCCTGAGTTCATTGTTTTGGTCGTAGCATGACGTTGTTGATGCTGAACTCGGTGTATTCTCCTCGCTGCGCTGTCTCTTGAGTGGAGAAGTCATAGTCTAGATCCGAGGCAGAGAGCGCAAAGAATAGTGTAAGCCTGAATTGCTGACAAGAAAGAGAAACGAGGTAAAAGTCAGGCATCAACGGCCAGATAAGGTGAAAGACAGTTCACAGCCACTGAGTTGTCTCAATCGGTGCCTCAGGGTCGGCACATCACATGCGGGGCCGGAGCTGGGTCCCGCTCACCCCTCCGAACTCGGGACATTTGGAGCCGGCTTTGGACTACTACCGGCCCGGAAACCCGAAATTTTTCGCCGCTTCCACCGCCGAGTTTTACCACCGGTTTACCTCGACCCCGGACTTCCCTTCCTTCGTTTCCGGAAACTGCTTTCTTCTTTTTCTTTCCCGGGATACTCAGGTAACTGGGCCTTCAGATACATTTACCAAGAGGACCAGCCTGGTCAACCGCAGGGCGCGCTCTCTGCGTCTGTCTGTCATTTCGCGACTCATCCGGTCCGTTGATAACGCTGCGCCCGGCATTTTATCACCACTTGCGGTATTAACTTCAGTCTGTCTGAATGTATGTGGTCAAGCCCCAATCAAAGCTCCAACCCCTCCTGGGCTACAGGAACTCGTATTCCGAGCAGAATTTTACTGACACTGCCACAGTGAGAGTGTGAACTGTGAGCATCTCATACCAGCTCAACTGGGTTGTGGTTCGAGTCCCGCTCGCCGTCACTTCGAGACATCCCAATTGCAAGCACCACATAAAAGGTGGAAGCCGGCGGCCCAATATCATCAGATCTCAGTCAATCACCTCACCTTCCTTCGAATTATCCTTTGACTCGGTCACTGAAGTGAGATCAAGAAGCCGAACCACTTGCACGACAACACAAGATTCACAAGAACATCATCACATCCAATATTCAACATGGCATTCCCACCAGCCAACCACACCTCCCTGCTGGACTTCAGCCAGCCAGCTCCCCCTCCACCAATCGTCTCCTTCCAGCCGCCCCCCATGGAAGCCCTCAGCAGGTACGACCGCAGCCGCCTGCCCACCGACCAGTACTACAACATCCCCCAGACCTTCCGCGACGCAATGATCGTCCGGCAGCAGGTCTTCGTGCAGGAGCAGCGCGTGCCCATGCACTACGAGTACGACGAGGACGACCCCCGCTCCGCCCACTGGGTCCTCTACTCCCAGACCGCCGCCGCCCTCATCCCCGTCGGCACCATCCGGCTCGTCCCCTTCCCGCACCCGGCCCACCCGGTATCCGGCGGCGTCTACGTCGACGGCACGCTGGTCGCCGTCAACCCGGTCTCCGCCTACCCCCCGCCCACGGGTAATAGCGTCCCCGCGGACCGCTCGACGACCTACCACAACTACAACAGCAACAGCAACGGCAGCGAGCCGTACCTCAAGCTCGGCCGCCTGGCCATCGTGCCCTCGCACCGCGGCCGCAGGCTGGCGGGCGTGCTGATCAACGCCGCCATCGACTGGGCCGTGCGCAACTCGGCCTACTTCAACCACGAGCATGGCCCGGAGTGGAAGGGTCTGGTCCTCATCCACGCCCAGAAGTCCGCCGTTAGGGTCTGGCGGTACGCCGGGTTCATCGAGGACGAGGGGATGGGCAGCTGGTGGGAGGAGGGGATGGAGCATGTGGGCATGTACCGGCGCGTTAATGTCGATGTCGAGGAGGAGGTCCGCGCTGCTGCTCCTCCGCTCTCGGCGGGGGGCTAGGCGACGTCCCCGCCGCTGATGCGGGGGAGGGAGGCGGATTATGACAATGAGGCCGAGATGGGGGACGAGTATTGGGGCGCGTTGGGTTACGATGTGTTGCCTCACGGCAACAATGACTTCAGCACGTTTTGAGGGAGGAGAGGCGCACGACTTGCCTTTCTGTTGCGGGGCGTTGGAAGGCTTTCATGTTCTGCGATGAGTTTTCTTTGCGGACCGCATGAGATCACCGGCTGCTGTCGTCGGTTGACATTGCGGCTGACTGGGTGTCGGAAGCTGCATCTTTCCTGTTGGTCTTGTAACGCGTTGACTTTGCATTGATGGTTCTATCCGCAGAGAATCCTGTCTACCGACCTGTTGCTGGACAAGTTGACTCACGGTTCAGGAGGTTCTGGATTGTGCTCCCGCTCGTCTAGGGTTGGCTGGAAGGGTTGCGGAAGACAGTATTGGCTCGTTTACGTGGTTTTAGGGTCCCCACGTCTAAATGACGGAAGTGCATCGAGATGCGATGGCTTGACGTTACCTGTGTATATTTCGAGGTAGAGATATGATCAATGACCTCAGCAGACCCTCTAAGGGAAGGCAGAAATTACACATACTCAAAATGTCACTGATGGAACATGCCTTTGAAAGTGATGTGTTTTCAAGGTTCTTGAATTGCTCGTAACCGAGAGCCCCTTTTCATCGCCTTAAGTGACAAGAATGCCGTTGATGGAAAAACCGCGTCCGCAAGAGTCCTAAACGCGCGAAATGCATCCCTTTGCACATATGCCGGAGAAGTTCCCTTCCCTCCCGCCAGATACGCACGGTTTCCCAAAGATAGCAAGAGCAGCCAGCCAACGGTGGCAGAACCAACTGACCACCGCCAGCGAAAACACATCCCTCCCCCATTCGCGACAGACACGAACCAACTCTTTACCGGTTGGACTTGGCCACACGCTCCAGCTCGTCCTTCTTCTTGATCGCGTACGAGTTGCTGCTTCCCTTGGCGGCGTTGATCAGCTCCTCAGCGAGGCACTCGGCGATGGACTTGACGTTGCGGAAAGAGGCCTCGCGGGCACCGGTGGTCAGGAGGGAGATGGCCTGGTTGACGCGGCGGAGAGGGGAGACATCGACGGCCTGGCGACGGACGGTACCGGCGGAGCCGATACGGGTGCTGTCTTCGCGGGGACCGCAGTTGACAATGGCGTCAACGGCGATCTGGATGGGGTTCTGGTCGGTCATGAGGTGGATCTGTGCGTTCGAATGTTAGGCCCGGCTCTCGCTCAAATATCGTACTATAATGTGGTAAACTCACGATCTCGAAAGCGTGGGCAACAATGCGGACAGCCATGAGCTTCTTGCCGTTGTTGCGGCCGTGCATCATGAGCGAGTTGGTGAGGCGCTCGATGATGGGGCACTGGGCCTTCCGGAAGCGCTTGACGGCATAGCGACCGGCGGAGTGAGGGATGTAGACGGGAGAGCGGATCTGGATGTAATCGCTGCGGGAGATGTGTTAGCCTTCTGTATCTGCCGCGTCACATAGCAAAGCGCATCGTGTCGGGTTCCGTTATAAGTGCCCGGTTGCGCCCTCGCAGTCTCGTTTCCTCCAAGGTGCCCAATAACCAATCTGCTGTCCCACTCAACCCCCCTGATTGCGTCCATGAAAAGAGAAATCGCTGGAAGCCTTACGTCAAAGAGATATCCCGGATCTCAACGTCCTCGTAGCTCCAGCGGTTGAACAGCTTGATGCTGCCAATCTCGGCGACGACCTCCTTGGGGAGGACCTGGTAGCCGGAGACGGCCTCGACCTCGATTTCGCCGTTGTCAGACATCTTGTTGCTGGTGAAAATGCTGACGCCGAAGGGACTCTCGTGGGTGGTTACTAGGTTGTCGTGATCGAGGTGCAGTTCTGAGGTCCAATCTTCAATTCAAAGTGGTGCGAAATTTTTGGTCCCGCATGCGAACGAGTTCGGGGCTCACGAGCGGTGTGCCAGCTGTCAAGTGGGGCAACTCCTGGGTGGTCCCTTCCCAAAAATTGACGTTAGTTTAGGGCAAGACCCCAGCGGCAACCGGAAGGCGGCGAAACGGACGACTGATGACTGCCCAGACCAAAAAATAGTCCCCCGCAAAAGCGACCACCAAGTTTGTTCCATCTGCATCGCCATCCTCCCCAACAGCAGAATCAATCATCATGGCGCCCGCAAACACTGGAGCGAAGAAGCAGAAGAAGAAGGTGAGGACGATCTGCTGATTATTGATCGATACTTGACGAGGTGACAGCGATCTAACCGATTTCTTCATTGCTGCAGTGGTCCAAGGGCAAGGTCAAGGACAAGGCACAGCACGCCGTCCTGCTCGACAAGGCCACTTCCGACAAGCTTTACAAGGATGTCCAGTCGTACCGTCTCGTCACCGTCGCTACGCTCGTCGATAGACTGAAGGTCAACGGCTCGCTCGCTCGCAAGTGCCTGAAGGAGTTGGAGGAGAAGGGTCTGATCAAGCCCGTCGTCACCCACAGCAAGATGCAGATCTACAGTATGTGTCTTTTGACCGAGTGTGATTTCGAAACGAGTGGTCCACTGACAAGAGTTCGACAGCTCGCGCCGTTACCGCTGCCGAGTAAACTTTCCCTCAACATGACGACGTCGGCGTGATACCACATATTACGGAGTTTTGACGAGGATCGTTCAGGGGCCGATTGCTAAGGGATTTCGCAACGGACACTCGGAAAATGGCTGTCCTCAGGGGAATGGACATTTTTTGACGGCAACTTGGGTGTACTTAGGGATCGGGAAGCGCTCCAGGTCCTCTAGTCTGAATCGCACCAACCATCGACCAACAGATAAGGCCAACCACATGCCTGTTCTCGATCGCTACAGTGATTCACTCGAGGCAGTGTGAGGCAGGCGCGGTTGCGGTCGAGATTACTTCCTGAGCGCGAGCAATCGAAAAAGCAGTAAAAAGTACTCTCGGGCACTGTCCCGCGATGCCTGCGCTACTGTGAACAATGTGCCTCAATGTGTCTTAGCCATGCTGGTGGTAAGGTCGCCGTCACTCAAGCCTGAACCTTGCGACAACGTCATACCCATCCGCCTTGAAGTAGCACTTTGTCAGAATCGGTATTAACTTGATCTTCATATCACGCTCACGAGCAGGAGCAGGAGCAGAAACAAGCGCTGTGGGAAGAGACAAGGTAACTGG
>Ga0209127_100750_pt1 | contig 10995 bp, 8 predicted proteins | sample LakSupMetagenome_FD_187469 | JGI IMG/M metagenome (GOLD analysis project Ga0209127, IMG submission 187469) | Freshwater microbial communities from Lake Superior, Canada - Sta WM archaea (SPAdes) (version 2) | ecosystem: Environmental > Aquatic > Freshwater > Lake | place: Lake Superior, Canada...
CGACTTGTTCACATCTTTGAGTCTGTGGCGGAAGTTTCAGTCCTCTGGGTTTAACTTCTTTGACTTTGCTATCCCATCCTCGACAAACCGGAACTGTGGGCGCTTCCTTTTCGACCTTTTGCCAGCTCTAGAGCCTCCCTCGCTTACTTGTTCTCTCGACTCTCCCACCTGCCCACATCTTTCCATTCCTCCGCATCCACATCCTCCCGGACAGCTTATTTCTCGGAGCTAATAAACTCCAACGACACAGGACCTCTCGTCACAGACCCTGCCACCCATCTGTTAAGGCAGTTTTAGAGGTACGTTACCACAATTTCCTCCCCCATCTCCATCCAACCTTCTCCAGGATCTTCCGCACCTTCCTCTCCTGCTTTAAGCTTTGGACGGAAACGACGGTTCGAAGCTTGCGTGCTTGGTCGACACCCTCTCAGATACCTAATTTCCAGGTTTTACACTCTTGTTCCCTCTCATCTTCTTGCCTGCCTTCCCGCACCCTTACCCCCAAGAAACCAACACTCAACCCTGTCCGTCACTTTCCTCCACTACCCAGCTCTATCCCCCGCCCATCTTGACGATTATCAAACAGCCAGCATTTTGCTTCCTGCGAAGGTCTTTCTCCGCTACTGGAAGTCAGGACGTCTTGAGTAAACAACAGCCGGTGCCATTACCACTGAATGGCTTCATTCGTCCTCAGACATAGCAACTAGCATCATCAACAGATCCCAGTCAGCAGATTGAGATTAGGTCAGATCCAGAGAGCTCGGTAAGTTTGCCTTATCCGATTTTCCCAAGCGGCATCAAAACGCCAGCTCTGTTGCTGCCCTTCCCAAACCAAATCACCTCCTTCCTACTACTTGGCACGGTTTGAAAAAAGCTTGTGCCCTACAGACGCTTCCATCGCTGGCAGGCTCATTCCTGCCTTACAAACTAACCTGTTGGTCGTTGCCTCAGGCTAGCAAACTGCTAGGCCAATAGGTTAACTGGAGCAAACCCAAGGAAAGGAAGATAGCAGGCACGACCCGGCTCTAGGAGCTCCTTCCTCGCCTCATCTATCATTACCCCAACTTCACGTCCCATACCCGAGTTAAAATACCCTGTCCCTCCCTCGCATCCTCCACTTCTAATCCTTCCCTCCGACATCTCAACCCTCAACCCAAACCCCCCTTCCAACCTTTGGCTTCGTCTTGGAGCTTCAGACAATCCAAAGCCTCTCAACCCACCGATCCTCGACGGAAACCTCACAACCTATCCAGAACTGGTGAGAAAGAGCCCACAGTGGTAAGTGACGTCGCGTGTCCTGCTGGTTCCAGCGGGCCCAACTGGCCTTCTCGGGCTTCGATACCCGGCACCCTTTTCATCTACAGGCTTGTCACGGCCGGCTGTTTCGAGACCGATACACCAGACCTTCTTTGGGCCTCAGAGAAATCAAACGCCTTTCCGCTCTGCACTCGTTTCATGAACATCTTTCCATTTTCCACCTAGTCCTGGTCACCCCAGACCACCTCCAAACACTCGTCCATTCCCGAACCTTGTTACTGATATCCAACTCGCTAGGTCCTCTTCATTTCTTCTCTCTAATCCCGTCAACTTCGTCAGTACAGTTCGGAAGATTCGTAAGTATCACCTCCATCCTGAAGCAGATCGAGATACATCTCTCGAATCGATTCGACTCTGACATCGAAATTAGCATCTCGCTCGCAATCATGAGTGCCTCCGGCTCTGCCAGTGCTGCTCAGCCCAAGGGCTCTCCCCGCCGTAGCGAGGCTCCGGGTGCCGGCGGTCTTGGTCGCTCTCGTGCCGGCTCCGCCTCCGGCCAGGGAACTCAGCCCCAGGGCTTCGACCGTTCAACCTATCCTCTCCGCGACAAGGAGGGTATCAGCAAGCGCCTCGACCTGCCGGCCGAGGCATACTACCATGCAAGTTTAAATACAAGTGCCGAGTGTGACTTGTGCTGACAACCGGTTAGAATGAGGACACGAAGCATCCTTTCGCCAAGCGCCCCGGCTACAACTCCTCGGGCAAGCCTATTGCCGTCAATGTCAACCAGTTCCGCGTGACCCGGATTGGCGCTGCCGACGTCTATCAATTCGACGTAAGTTGATCTGTTTCCCCCGAAGATCAACATGACGCTTACGCACTGCAGCTGGCTATCTCCCCTGTCCCGATCAAGCCCATCATCATCGAGAAGATCTGGGAAGCTCCCAAGTGCCAGGCTGCCCTTGCCAAGCACAAAGGCTCGTGGATCTACGATCGTCGCAAGCTCGCCTGGTCCACCAACAAGATCAAGGAGCTCCGCATGACCATCAACATCGACGAACACAAGGGCCGCGAGTCCAACGACAAGAACACCTTTCATGTCATCCTGCGCAACACGGGCACCATTCGGCTCGCCGCTCTGCGCGCCTACCTCCAGGGCGAGCTGGACTGGGACAATTCGGTTCTGGAGTGCATGAGTAAGTTCCAAAGTTCCCCGGATTATGCTACTCGCGGATGATTTCTGACCGTCTTGTGCAGACTTCCTCGATCATGTCATTCGCGAGACCCCGCAGAAGTCGATGAAGATGATCAAGCGCTTGTTCTTCCCGCGCGACTCGAAGCGCGCCGATCTCACCAACGTTGTCGAGGTCATCCAGGGCATGTACGCCTCGATCCGCATGAATCAGGTATGTCGGGCCAGGGAGCAAGGCGTATTGTGACACCCCGCTAACTCCGGTGCAGTCCATCAAGGAAGGTGGTGTTGGGCTTGGCATCAACGTCAACGTTGCCAACTGCACTTTCTGGCTCTCCCAGGACTTTGAGCAGCTCGTCCGCGAGTACATCCGAGCCTATCAGCGCAAGTGGGATCAGACCGACTATCGCGAGCTCGCAGAGATGTTGAAGCCCATTGTCACGAAGGACGAGCAGGGCCGTGTGCGCTACGAGATGTCGGAGGCTTTCAAGGTGATCACCAAGCTCTACCGGCTCAAGTTCCATGTCAAGCACCGCGGCAAGGAGGACACGGACAAGGAGTACACGCTCAAGCGCTTTGCGCATTCTCCTCGCTATGGTCCCGACGGCGGCAATGCGAAGCAGTTCACGTTCGAGAAGAAGGAGGTGGGCGGCTTCTTCCGCACCGTCACTATCTACGACTACTTCTTCGAGAGGTATCACGTCGAGCTCCAGCTCTGGAAGCTTCCTATCGTGGAGTCGTCGAGGGGTGGAGCCTACCCCATGGAGGCGTGCTATGTCCCGCGCTACAACCGGTACCCGTTCAAGCTGTCTCCGAACGAGACCAGCAAGATGATCAAGTTCGCGGTCCAGCGCCCGCCTCAGCGTCTCGCAGACATCATGTCCAAGGCTCAGGCTCTCCAATGGAACCAGGACCCTATCCTACGGGAGTTCGGAATCGCCATGGACAAGAACATGGCAAGGGTCAATGCCCGCCATATCACGAACCCGGAGATCCAGTTTGGTGCGGGCAAGCACAATCCTCGGGACACTGGCCGTTGGGACTTGCGCGGCAAGAAGTTCTTCAAAGCCAACCCCAAGCCTCTGACGTCGTGGGCCTTCGTGGCCGTCGAGAAGTCTATCGACAAGCCTGGCATGCAGAACTTTGTCAAGGCCTTCTGTCAAGCCTACCGTGGCCATGGAGGCCGCATCGAGAAGGATCCGCTGCTCCTTGATTATCCGCCCGGTGCTCAGCATCATTACATCTGCGAGGATGCCTACAAGCGGTGCGGCAAGGAGAACAAGGCCACGCCGCAGATCATCTTCTACGTCCTGATGGACCGCACCGCCTGGATCTACGAGCGCATGAAGAAGAACGCCGACTGCCGCTGGGCCTGTCTCAGCCAGATGATGATCATCGACCACGTCCGCAAGGCTCAGCCGCAGTACTGCTCCAACGTGGCCATGAAGGTCAACGCCAAGCTGGGCGGCATCACGTCGAGGATTCCCGGCGCCACACCGAATGCGTCGGCCTTTTTCAAGGTTCCGACCATGATGGTCGGCGTCGACGTGTCTCACCCGGCTCCGGGTTCCAATGCTGCGTCCATGGCCGCCATCTGCTGCTCCATCGACAAGGATGGAGCTTACTTCCTGGGAGATGCCCAGACCAACGGGAAGCGCGTCGAGGTGCTGCTTCCTGAGAACGTCCGCAGCCTCATGCCCGGCATGCTCGGGGCCTTCCAGAAGCAGAACGGATGCTGGCCTCAGCACGTCTTCTACTTCCGCGACGGTGTTTCTGAGGGTCAGTTCTGCCATCTCATGGAGTACGAGATCAAGGCGCTGCGCGCGGCCTTCAAGGAGGTGGGTGCCCCGCCTCCCAAGGTCACGGTCATCGTGGCCACCAAGCGCCACCACATCCGCTTCTTCCCGGAGAAGGAGAAGGATCGCAACGGCAACCCGCTGCCTGGAACGCTCATCGACAAGGAGGTCACCCACCCGTTTCAGTACGACTTCTACCTGTGCTCGCACGTGGCTATCCAGGGCACGGCTCGTCCCGTCCACTACCACGTCATCCACGACGAGGTCAAGATGAAGCCCGACGATCTCCAGCGCATGATCTACCATCAGTGCTACCAGTACATCCGTGCCACCACGCCCGTCTCGCTGCATCCGGCCGTCTACTACGCCCATCTCTGCGGTGCTCGCGCCCGCCAGCACGAGAATGTCCCTACCAGCGACCAGGTGCCTCTCGTGGCCAAGAACTGGGTCACGGGCCACAAGCCAGGCTGGGGTGCCAAGATCCAGGACCCGGCCACCGCCACATCTCAGATGGATCCGACCCAGTCTGACCCCCTGCTGCCTATGGGTGGTGAAGAGGCTCGTGCTGACTCCAAGGCAGCCTTCGCAGCTGGAATGTGGTACATCTGAGAGGCTGGGGGGGTTCCGATCGGAAGGAGGAAAAGTGCGTGGTTATTGATGAGATGAGAGGGATGGTTCAGTTTGGGGTGACGTGCGATATATTATGAACCCTCTGGACCAAGATCTTGCACTTGGCGCAGCGGTTCTTACATGGAGCGTGCAACTCTTCCGGTAGATACTACTCTTCTCAGAGATCAATGAACAGCATTCATTCACCTCATGTTGCATCAGGCTGTGAGCCATCATACTGACCCTTACCATGCCAGGACCGGGACGTGTTCGAATTGCCAGTCAGGAGGTGAGAATGCCGGTACGGACCGATACACCTGGTTGATTATTCGATTCGCATGACACAGCACGAAACAACCACACGTATGACGCAGAACAAGAGAAAAATACGACTTGCGGGAAGGTAGAGCGTCGGTCGAGACTTCTCAGGGACCAGTGTTTAGTCAACAGTGAACATTTCAACCAAGGTTGGAGACGTAATGCGCTGCGGGGATGGCTCGCAGGGACTGGCCGCTTGTAGTAACAACCTAACCACCGCAGAACATGATTCGCTGCGCTACATGAACAATGCGGAAAATGTCCCCCACATCTCACGGCCGGGTAACCGAGGCCGAATACAATAAGTAATCATCAACCACGTCCCTTGAATATCAAACTCAATGCCCTCCTCTATGTCTAATACGTGTAGCGGAATCCAGGTTGAGAATCCTCCTGCGCGCACGTCAGCCTCTGATCTATAAAAGGGCGGGCCGGTTCTTCGGTTCACTTACGTCGCTGTCTTCGAGCTCCCTCTCGCCCCTGTCCGCCTGACCATTGAGACGCCGGAAGTTGAGCGTCAGAATCCCAACCAATATGATGTTGAGGATTGCGCAGGCCAGACATGCGTATAGACCGGGTCTGTAGTTGGGAGCGTCTTGCGACCTATTGCCGTCACATCAATATTTTGGTCGCTGCCAACAAACTCACACAGCCTGGGGAGTGCTCACCTAAAGACCAAGCTGCCGCAGATTCCTCCGATACCTCCGAAACCGACGAGAGTCGCGCTGCAGAAGGCTCGCTTCCACTGGCCGCGGATGTTATTTGCTTGGTACGACATGGTGGCAGGAACATTGGAGTTCGCCCCGGCTGTGACGAGGAAGACGCCAAAGTACCGCACGCCGGCGCTCTTGGCAAAGCCGACGATCGGTAGCCCGATGATGCAGAGGAGCATGTTGATGACGATGACGGCTCCCCGGTGCCGGTGCTTGTCGCTGAACCACGCCAGACCAAACATGACCATGCCGGCAAATGCATACGGTGGCGCCACCAGGCACTGAGCGGTCCCGACGTCGAAGCCCATGTTCAGCGTCAGGATGATGGGGAGGAAGAAGGCGAGCGCATATGTGATGGTTGTCGTGCCGAAGAAGATCATGGCATACGCCCAGATCTTCCAGTCGAGGCCGGCGCGGAAGAAGCTGCCCAAGTTGAAAGGCAGGACCTTGGCGTCACCGCGGTCTGCGTTGACGCGCGCGCAGATCCAGGCCCGCTCTTTCTCGCCGAGGAACATCCACGACTTGCGCTTGCTGTCGGGGAAGTCGACGAGCAGCCAGTAGCCGGCGATGCCCAGCAGGCAGGTGATGAGGCCCTCGATCACGAAGATCCAGCGCCATCCACGCAGTCCAGCCAAGCCTTCCATATGCATGACCTGCAGGGAAAAGCGCAGTGTCAGCGAAAACAAGTCAAGAAGACGCGCCAACACTGGAACAAGCGATTGAAAAGGGGAAGTCACTTACGCCGTATGCCAAGATGCCCGCGAATGCAGACGCTACGCAGCCGAGGAGGTAAAAGACCGAATAACGCTTGCCAACCTCATCTACCGAACACCAGTCAGCCCAGGTCATGGGGGTTCACGCCCAGGGGGGGGTTGAGGAGCCAACTTACAACGTGTGTACCAGGTGGAGAGCAGATATACGCAGCTGGGAAAGAAGCCGGCCTCGAAGATGCCGAGCACCACTCGAAGGGCCGCCATCTGCTCCCAAGTCTTGGCGAATCCCATGCCGATCATCACGGCGCCCCAGAGGAGAGTGATCAGAGCAAGATGTCCCCTAGGCCCGATCTTGCGGACTACCACAGTGGACGGCGGTTGGAAAACGATATAAGTGACGAAGAAGACGAGCGTGATGACTGACTGTGCCACGATTGTTGTTAGGGTCTTATCTTTTCTACACAAGCGGTACGAGGAGGAGGCTCTCGAATGGTCGAACATACGTATCGAGTGCCGACATTCAGATGCAGGTCCTTGCTCATGCCGGCGATGTTGGCAGATCCCAGGTTGGTGCGGTCCATGAGCGAGACGCAGTACATGGCGCCTACCGTCACGACGAGGCGGCGATCGATCCGGCGGATGATCTTGGTCTGTTCCTCGGGAGTGAAGTCGAAGTCGTCTACGCGCGTCACATCCGACTTGATGGCGTGGGCTTCGGCGTCGCTGCCCCCATGGCTGGCGTAGGGCTTCTCGTCTGTGGCAGACATGGTCGGCGATGTTCGCTGGCGGTAACTTTCGAACCGTGGTGGTCGCTGGGTATGACGAGGGAGAGACGAGGTCACCCCAACCTTCTCAAGTGAGGAGGACGTCCAGGACGTCTTAAGCAAAGGTCGACGACTCTGAAAGCGGACGTCGAGTTCAACGAGTGAGGCTAGAGCTCGGGCAATTGTTTGAGAGTAGGTAAGTACAAGCCTCTGATGCGAGTGGCCGATCACAGCCTGGTCGAGATAGGAAGATGCGACCCTGTTCTTATACTGCGAAACTGACTGCAACCTCTCGAGTCCCACGACGGTACCTTACCAAACCCATGCAGATCGGCTTGCCTTCAGGTGACGACCCACTGGTGGCCTGGCAGCATTCGCTCATGCCTTTCACCAGGGACGCTCGCATTGCCTCCCGTTTAACCCTGTGGACTGTCTTGGATCTTTGGATGCCAAGTCTTGGAGTTGGCTCAACCCCTCACCCGAATGAGATGGGCCGAGGCTCACAGTCCCTCGAAGCTCAAGAGCTCCTCTTGGAGAGGGCCTGTCCTGAGTGTTCACTCGCACGCTGACCCTGGACAATGGCCGGTTCTCGTCTTGTTTCTGTCTCGTTAGGGGCTTGGGCGACACCGCTAGCGACTGCCATCCCTCGGATCCGTTCTATACGCTAACGGAATGCCGCGCGGGGTAGCGTTGTGCGGGGAGCGCCATTGCCAGCGGGACCAGTTAGAAGCTTAAATGACGGGCTCGATCTAGGACTTGCCTTCCGCAATAGGGCGAGTCTCCGCGAGGTGGTGACCACGACTCGACTAGAAGTGGCTTGGCGAAAGGCGCTGGAGTCTGGACTATCGAGCCATCGTCATATCGTCATTCAGGCGGTCAGGGTGCGACGTCAAATTATAGGACTGATTTCCTCCTTGTACTAGTGTAGCCTTCTTCATGCACTTCAATCGCTGGGTAAAACATCGCACGCACGCCACGTGGATTAGCCCGGACACATTGGACGACTGAGTGTGTCGTTTGTCCTTCCCAACACCGCGGCTTCGGCGCTGGATCGGCGGGACACCCTGGTGTCTGGTGGTACAGGAGATCAACAAGCCTGCCCGTTCGCACTACACGTACGTAGGTACCTACGCGCGTACTTCCCCGGACTTTTCCGTCAATCATTACCTGCACCGGCGCCTATCGCATCGGGGAGTCACACATCGTCGCTGATTTGCTTGACTTAGCCTACTTGGCGAGCGATAAACCTCCGCAACAAGCCAACAACAGTGCTGGGCGCTCATTTAGCTCCGGCTCCTGAAACCAAGTTTGGACGACAACCGACATGCCACACACATCATAAGGAACTCACTTAGCGGCTTAGCTACCTATGATGCTCGCCCAACAAACATGCCATTGCCATCATCCATCCGCGCCATCCCCCGCTGGCATAACGCGCTGTTTTACTGTGATATGGGGTCTTGCCAAGCACCAAGCTCCCTCGCTCTCCCAGCTGAGCAGATGCCAAGCATGCTACGAGGTGGCCAGCCTGCGGGGAAGAGGCAAATTCTTCGCAAGCTCGTCGAAATTGCGATAATCTTGCGAGCCGAGGCATCATGGTTGTGTCCTCTTTGTGAAGTTGAGAAGGGTGCAGTCACTGCTGGAATGGTGGGTGGCTTTGCAGTGCCCCCATCCAAACCTCTGTCTTCCTCTCAGTCTCTTCCTTTCCCACTCCCCCACCCCTTTGCCATCACGGTTCTCGCCATCTGCAGACTATACGTTCTAGGCGAGATACTGCTGGACTACATGATCCAGAACGGTGCCCTTCTCCATCGGTCTGCCAGTCGATGCTTGCTACCGGTTTGATATTACCTCAAGCCTGATAAGAAAAGCAACCAAAGCCATGGCCCTAGAGTAAGTTAATTCCTGGACGAGCATCGAATGGATATGCTGGTGTATCCGGCACGGATAATGGCCATCCAGGTCTTCCAGACAGACTACGAATCCTGACGACAGGGAATCCTTAGCGGGGAGCCGTCGTTGGAAGACATTGCTAGGCGGCGTGTGTATCCAGCGACCTCCGGAGACTCGCAGCTGCGATCGAAGGGGCTTCAACAATGCGACCCCAGGAGCCAAGGACATAGTTGAATGTCTTGACTGCGCTGCCTATCTGGCAGCGTCAACACATCCAGTGCCGCTATATGGCGCTGGCATGATCGGCTATCGAGAGGAGATGATGCCAATCTCTTTGGGGAACCTCTGGGCTCGAGATCTGGAAGGTTTGCTGTTCGATTGCAGAACTGCAACAGCTTGACAGTCACGACTCGCAAGATAGTAACAGCACGGTTTGTCTTGCAGGTTGGTGTTGTGTAACAGACGTAGCTAATCTGAGCGAGCACTCACTTTACTTGGAGTCTAGTAGGTCTCTTCGCGGAGTTCTTGGTCAACTACGAGCCTTGACTCACGACAACTCGTCCCGGCTTTTGTCAATAGACGCTCTGCCGACCCTATTTATCTCCTTCACCATCTCTTGCAGGAGGACTCAGGGGCTTGAAGTGAAGAGGGCTTGGACAAGAATATAACGCCGTATCCTGACTTTCAGCGGTCTTCCTTTTCCTATCTGTGCACTCTGCACTGACTTTCCAAGCAACTCCTGAAGACCAAGTCTGTCGAGTTGCCATAACAAATCCAGACTGGACCGTACTTGCAGGTCTGTCACAAGGCGGTCAATATCTAATCATACCTTGCCAACCACATGGAAACTACTCAGTCCCAGACACGGCCTTCGCACCCCATGCTCGATATTCTCCAACGGTTACGCAGCATATGTCTTCTGAGCTGCCATACCTTGCTCGTCACGGCGCTAATCCTAATAACGCTGGTTTCCTGGACGGTAGCCGTGCGTGCCGCACTGGTGGACACTAGCGGGACGATTCCGTCGATGTATCCGTCTGCCTCGACACCACTATCCAACAGAATCGCCCTGCGCGTCGAATCGTTCATGGCCACCCTGTGGTTGTCGTTCTTGGGCTTGCTGTCGCTGGGCGCGGCAGCTGCCTGTCTGAGTTTTGGTCCGAGGGACCAAGAGCATGGTAAACACTGCAAGATGGTGTAGGCTGGGGCGTGTTGGTTGCGCCGCTGAAACTTCTTGGATACTTGACACTACCAGACTTGTCAACGAGAACTGGTGGCTTCTTTGCAAGCGTCCGCGCCGAAGCCAGTGAGACAGCGTATTGCAGATACTTGAAGAGCAAGGCAATGCGTCGCAACTGCTGGTGCCCTATCGTGGGAAGCTGAGCGTCACTCTGCTTGCTTGTGCAATCTGCTGAAATGAATAATGTACTGGGTAATCCTAGTCGCTCCAAGCAATCACTTTTCGCAATCCAGCATATATGTACCACGCATGGTGTACATCTGCTGAGCTACCTAAATGGACAATTCGCAACAAGATTCGAGACGCTACATGTGGAAGAATAGGTAGCATCTGGACAGTGCAAAAAAACCTACACGTAAGATGTCTTGTCACTCTCTCGACCTCGCTTTAGACTCCGACTCAGACTCTCTACCTACGTCTGTTTACCAGACCGATGAATTGAGCCTCAGGAACAGACATAGTAATACCTGGCGCTGGGATCGTACTATAGAATAACCTCT
>Ga0209127_100751_pt1 | contig 10992 bp, 6 predicted proteins | sample LakSupMetagenome_FD_187469 | JGI IMG/M metagenome (GOLD analysis project Ga0209127, IMG submission 187469) | Freshwater microbial communities from Lake Superior, Canada - Sta WM archaea (SPAdes) (version 2) | ecosystem: Environmental > Aquatic > Freshwater > Lake | place: Lake Superior, Canada...
TCGCAATCTCACGAATCTGTCCACGCGTTAAGCTCTTTCCCAGCGTTGCCAGCACTCACTCCCTCACCTTAAACCCATACTGCTCGCCCCTCTCCAGATATACCACCCTCTCACGAAACTCACTCTTTCCCACCTCCCCCTTGAAATCCTCCAGACTCGACAGAAAGACATCATAGTCATCAAAATGAATCGGAATGGTCACATCGGGGTTCACAAGCCTCATCAGCTTGACCCCCTGCTCGGCATCCATAGTAACCATCAACACCGGCAGCCCGGGGCCGGGAATCGTCGTCCCCCCCAGATGCACCAGCATGAGATCAATCCTGCCCTCCCTCAACCTCTCCGGAATCTCCCTCAGCTCGTCCACCATCAGCGTGTCCCCGCTGATATAGATCCTGTACCCGACATCGACCTCGCCCTGCCCGGCCTCTATCTGCGCCCCCGTCGCCCACCCCAGCTCCAGCACCCACCCGTTGGTAGGCGGCACCGCGCCCAGCAAGTCGTTGGCCTTCTCGAGGAGACCGCCGGGCGGGACGTGCTTCCCCGGCGTGGCGGTGACCTTCACGACGGCCTCGCGGGAGTTGGACTTGCGTCCCTCGGCGACGTGGAGCATCAGGCTCTCGAAGGGATCCAGGGCGTGGACGTTGGTGAAGGGCTCGGGCTTTTTGCCAGCGAGATTGTCCCTCGCGTGCGGGGTGGAGATGATGTCGAAGTCGCGGTTGAGGCTGTCCTCGACTAGCTTGTCGAAGTGGTCCTCGTGGTAGTGGCTCAGGAGGATGGCATCCAGGGCGGGCAACTGGTCGAGGTCGACGTGCGGGTCCTTGAGGCGCTTGGCTGTCACGCCCGGGCCGAGGTGCACGTGGTCACCTGCGTGGAGGAAGTTGGGGTCTGTGAGGAGGCGGATGCCGTTCCATTCTAGGAGGGTGGTGGCGTTGCCGATGAAGGTTATGCTGGCGTCCAGGCTGTCCTGAGTGGGAGGGGATGGGAGGGAGGGGTGGACGTGGATCTTGCCATGGGGGATGGAGGAGGGCGCGGATGAGGCTGTGGGTTGGGATTTGAGGAGGGGTTTGCGGTTGGTTGGGGCTAGGTGGAGGTGGCCGATTGTTTTGGACTCCATGGTTGGGCGCCGAACTGTGAGTTTCCAGGGACGAGATACTTGTAAAGTGAGGTTTGTGAAGGAGAGGAATGTAAAGTTGTTGTTGATGAGTGAGGTCGTCCAAGTCATGGGGGAATGATGATGTAATGGCCATGTCACCGACACTTTGGGAGATGTGGGCCAATGACGGCTTACAGCACGAGCTAGTTCAACTCTGACCCTTCTTCTGTCATAAACGCTTTCTGACCCGCGTGAAGCTTCAATCTACAACCGATTTATTGTGAATATTTGAAACTGCCCTACTGAGCATCAATGCATTACATCCGTCCGGTCTCTGAGCGTGCGATGCCGATCGGAGCAAGATGTGTCGAGACCTCTGTCAGACACCGGACTGGTTACAAGCGAGGTGAGTGCTGTTGTCACGGACTCACGGTGTCGATATTTAGTGGAAACTACTAGTAGGATCACTAAATCACTCTCAAGATTATTCGGGGTATCCGAACTTTGGGCAAGAAGGGGGCGCTTCGCGGAAGCAATGGAGTGAAGCTCTCGGCTCACGTTTACATCGGGCTTGGCCGAGACGTGGCTCAGCCCCTTGTCGCCTACGAGGAGGGAGATGGGCTGTGATTGAAACGCGTCACAGGCACTGTTATGTTCTTTTTCCACTCCGGACAACTCCATAAAAACAGGATCCAAGGACCGGGCACACGGCACAGGTCAACTCCTGGGTTACTGACTGAGTACGTCCTCCAGCTTTTCCGAGGCAATATGGTAAGGCACACTCTGGAAAAGAGTTTCTTTGGTTATGGCATATTCACCGGTCTCAGACTTCCAAAATGTCGCCGGAGTGACGCTATTGGACGTCGTCTCCTTTCGGACCGCCGGAGCTGATCTTATGGTGACACGAACCAACGTATCGTCCAAATCCGCCTACAGTAAGGAGGAACCATGGACTAACCAACGAAGTTTACGCTTACATGGCTGTCCCACGTGTCAGGGAGCTGCGCTTAGAACCCTTCCAAACGAGTTTCTCGAACGTCAAAGTTTACCGGGTTGCCTTCCGAACCGAATCCTGAGGTTCGATTACGTATCGAACTCATAATCCATGACGAGTAATGAGCCTGGCTTGGACAGCACGAATATAGATTTCCCAGGTACCTGGTCGCATAACCACGCTACTTTCGTTCTAGGTCGTTGTTTCAACTTCTCTCATCTATCCAGCCTTCCTGAGCTCAACACATACGACAAACAGGACCCAGCAGTAGGGAATCTGGGAATTGAACGATTCAAATCCATACAACTAACTGCCTCCTTTTCTAATGAACCGGTCTGGCAGTGCTACGTGTTGCTCCATTTTACTCGAGGCTCTGAGTAGACGCACATGCCAAGTCATTCTAGACGCATCCTGCCTGACACTCTCCAAACGTTTGTAGATTCTGGTCATCAATCATCATCTACAGACTTATAAGAGTCCCCTTGGACCGAGCTGTTGTGTATGGCAAGCACCAGCCTCCATAAAGAATCCTCGAACCATACTTCAACAACGATGGACGAGACATCCCTCGTATAGATCCTTGCCGCCAGTGATTGAGATCCGTTGAGCAAGGGGCTTTGCTTGTGTAACAGTACCAGACAGATGTGGGCGTATTTCTCGCCGGCTCTGAGGCTGACAACTGCCATGGCCTTCGTCGTAAGATAGTACGCCACTCGCTCGAAACAGTAACAAGTTTGGCTCTACCCGCCGAGAGCACAACGTTGTTCGAGTTGTTGCCTGTTATCTTAACGCATGGATCTGAAGAGCTCATGAAATTCCGAGGAGAAGGCATGAAAAGAGGACGCCACAAACACGGAAGTTCGGCCCGCACTGCGAGCAAGGCACGAGGAGGCAGTTCAACGGTGACCGAGCCGCCATCGCGCTGGGAGCTAGATTGTTGAAGACGTCACCCTTGAGGCCTACGTCGCCTGTCCACGAGGAGCTCAAGGACTGCGCCGTGGTCGAGCGACAGGTATAAAGACGGGGAAGCCTGCCCTTCTCGAGACGCTTCATCTTCTGCGACCACTCCAGACTCCAGACTTCACAAGCACAGCCGAACGAGCAGCACCTTTCTCCTCAAATATTCGTACTCGACAAACTTCAAAATGGTCAAGTTCGCTCCTCTCATCGTTGCCATCATGGCCGCCATCTCAGGCACATCAGCAGCCGTCGCCGCCCCGCCTCCCTTCAAGCAGGCTTGCACCTTCCCCTACGACGTCTGCGGTTGGACCCTGACCGACGGTGTCCGCGGTAAGTCATCGTGTCACTTGCCCGCATGCGGCGGTTTCAGCAGACAAGACTGACGTTTTTACCTTTAGCCTACGACGTAGAGGTTCTCCGCGCCGCCGCCAAAGCCGCCGGCCAGACAGTCGACCCCAACGGCGACCAGACTCTCCTCTACGACGCCATCTACAACTGCCAGGCCGGCGGAGCTATCGCTTGGAACCGCTACTGCGGCAAGGGGAAGTGCGACGCCGGTCTGCAGGTTCCCAACGCCAACTGTCGTGCCTAAGGGGCTGGCTCGCCCTTTTATTTGCGAGTAGGCTCTCGTAGGGTAGATCGGCAAACCAGGGCTTGATTTGGATGTAGTTCGTTTCGTCGACGGGCGGGGCGAGTTCCATTCCTCAAGACGGACCTGTCATAAAGTTGTGAGCAAGAGGTAGAATTGCTATGCCGCAATGGCTGGGTAAAGGGGACGGGGATCTTAGATTTTGCTTCTCTCTTTATGTACTCATCAGTTGGCCAACTTTTCACTCCTTACCAAAGTACATTTTATATTCATCTATCCTTACTTTGCTTCCTATGAATCTCTAGATGTCTCTGGAACATGCGTGTTATACTGGAGAAAGCAGAAACAGGTGCTGATTAGGGCACTCCACAGTTCTCTTGGACCATTGGGCCTTGGCAAGGATCAAGAAACCTTTCGAAGGGCCATGCTAGGTGGGCGTGTGAACGCAGCTAAATGGGCGTGTCGATCTGGCTAGGTGCGCGTTCCCATACTAGAGTCTAGATGCTAAGGGCCCGAGGAAAGGGGTGATGATGAAGGACTTCACTTAATGTTTCATCTTATCACCACTGACCCACATTCGCCCCGCGGCGATAAGGTCTCCTCCGCAGTTACTCGACAGTCGGGACGGAGGTACTGCCGACGCCACCAAAGAAAGATACATGGCTCCCAAGCTTTGAGGCGTTAAAGATTCGATGCAGCTAAGGGACTCAAGCTTCGTAGCTGATGGCTAGCTTCATTGCTTGTCCAACGGCCCGTGTCTTGGAGGGTGACTGACAAGGGCTATTGGCTTGGCCCGTTCAGCGAGGGCCAGTATTGGATAACCGCGCCATTAGACATGGAGACTTTGCTGTGATACGGAGTACGAGTACATACAGCAAAGTACCACACAGCACATAGTGGAATCGGCTTCATCAATATGAGTCACGCCGTCTACGCCGCAGGACCGCGTCAAAGTCAGAACCTAATATGGTCCTCGACGTCTTGTTACAAAAGTGGCCCTCGCGCCCTCTGCTCGAATTCGGTTCCTATTTTCGCTTCGCAACTCCAAGCTCTTCGATGCATCGTGAATTAAATTTTCCTCAGGTAAGACAGATCGCGTTTCCACCCGGACCTGGCACATTGCTGACCTGTGCTCCAGCAAACCACAAGTACCACAAGTTATTGTACATACATACGGCCCCGTCCTCCAAGTGGAAGGTGGGCATGTGCACCCCGCCTGTTTTCAATGCGGTGCGGTACCTACAGACTCACCACATTTTGGCTGCCAGTCAATGTATTCGTGCCGTTCCACAAGTGTGGAGAGCTGCAACCTCATCACTGAATGAGGGCATTTCCGACGTCCTGCCTAACATTGGCGTCACAAATGACCATACAAATATGTTAGTCGAGGAATATAGGAATGCAAGCACCTTACCGGGGCCAAACTGCGTCGTCTTTTAATTTGTGGACACTGAATCTGATTCAGCGACCAGCGAGACTAACACCAAGAGGGCAGGTTGGACACGTGGGTGGGCCGCAAGATAGGTGGTGATGCCAACCAGCTAACGACTTTCATAGGCGTTCAGACAAGAGCGGATATACGGCAATCCCCGCCATAACTTTTCACTCGCCTCTTGCCCGGTTGTTGGTGATCAGCACTCCCTTTCTCCTTCCTCTCTGGTTCAAGTTCCCAAGAGCAAGGTAGGCTCTTTCTCCCAGCCTTCGTGCTGAATGTGCAGCATGGCTACGAGCGAGCCCAGCCAGAAAGACATCCGGCTCGAGTCGTCCAGTCAGGTTCCCTGATGGTGGACAATGGATCCATTCCGTGTTTTAGACTCTATCGGCCAACAACAAATAATAGCCTGATAGCATATTTACGAGTTGCGACATAGGGGCAATTTACCATGTTACCGGGCATGAGCGATCGGCCGCTTCTCCCAGATAGGCATGTCGATAGACAAAGTGCGGTTATCGGACGGCGGTTATCTCGTCCTTTGCCACGCTCCTCGACACATGTGCCCCCGGCAGGGAGCACGGCATACGGCATACAGAATTCCCAGATTGCAGAGCGACTCGGATGGACCACTGCTGGTTCGCTGCCGACCGGAACAGCGCGCCCTATTGCTTCTCCGGGTTTTTGATCTCTTGCCCGAAACAGTTACACCATGTGTGATGATACCGCCACCTCGCACCCAGACTGGGCTCGCAGGATGAAACGGTGATAAATACCCGGCAGCCGCCCGCTTTAGGCCTTGGAAGCCTCTGTGTCTTGCGTTGCTGTCCACTGTGCCTCGACTGCGCCCGACAGAGTACCCCCAAGGAAACAGCGAGCTTCATTGCCAGCCATGGGCTTCACCTGGAGAGGCAAGACTTCGGAGCGGCCCGTGACCGAGGGCATCGCGCCCGTTGCTAGCGGGTCCGACTCGGTTGGCGAAATCGTCGGCGATCCGGACCAGGACCTGCGCAAGTTCAAGAAGCAGCACCAATGGGATCCTTTCCTCGAGGTCGACAAGCTCGACGCCGTTGAGAATGCCATCGAGACGGGTGATGTCGAGAAAGAAGCGGCTGTCGAACACTCACTGCTCGATGATTCGCCCTACCCCGAGGTGCGAGCATCGGTCAAGCCCACCGACGACCCGGACCTGCCGGTCAACACTATCCGTGCATGGACCATCGGATTCATCACCTGCACCATCGTCACGGCTTGCAACGTGCTCCTGGGCCTGCGCATCTCGCCCATCGTCATCCTGTCGAACGTGGTGCAGCTGCTGGCCTACCCGATGGGTGTGGGCTGGGCGCGCTGGATGCCAAAATATCGCTTCAGGCTCTTCGGCCACGAAATGAACCTTAACCCAGGCCCGTTCAACATGAAGGAGCACACCATCATCACCATGATGACGGCCGCGGGTTCCCAGGCCAGTTACGCCATCGACATCCTGCTTGCTCAGGAGGTCTTCTACGAGCAGTACTTCCACTGGGGTTTCCAGATTATGCTCATCATCTCGACCCAGGCCATGGGCTTGGGACTCGCCGGCGTCTGCCGCCGCTTTCTTGTGTGGCCGGCAGCCATGGTCTGGCCCGCGACCCTTGTCACCACCACGGTCATGAACTCGCTGCATGACCACAGGCCCTCGGATCCGTCGCTCAGCAGCGGTTGGCGCATCGGCCGTTACAAATTCTTCCTCCTTGTCGCCGCCTGCACCTTTGTGTGGGAGTGGATTCCCGAGGTCTTCGCCCAATTTCTGCAGTTTTTCACCTTCGTTACCTGGATCGCACCCAACAACGTCGTCGTCAACCAGCTCTTTGGTGGCTTTACCGGAATGGGCATCATCCCGCTCGGCTTCGATTGGGCCACCATCTCGGCCTTCCTGTACAGTCCGCTGCAGACGCCCGCCTTCGCGCATTTCAACGTCGGCGCTGGCCTGGTCTTTGTGTTCATCGTCTGCATCGGCATGTACTTTGGCGGGCCTGACTTCTACAGGTACCTGCCCATCAGCGACAACCACAACTACGACAACACGGGCGCGGTCTACGACACGTCGAAGATCCTGACACCCGATTTTACCTTCAACCAGACGGCCTACGAGGAGTACTCGCCCCTGTTCCTCCCAGCCACCTTCACAATGAGCTACGCTATGTCCTTTGCCGCGCTCATCGCCACCGTAACCCACGTCGCCCTCTTCTACGGGCCCGACATCTGGTCCCGCGTCAAGTCGGCCAAGACCGAGGTCCCAGACGTGCACCTCAAGCTCATGCGCAGATATCGCGAGGCCCCCGAGTGGTGGTTCCTCGCTATATTCGTCGTCAGCTTCGTGCTCGGCCTGATCGCCTCGATCGTTTACCCCACCCACCTGACGTGGTGGGCCTACATCATCGCCATCGTGATCGGCGTCGTCCTGATCGTGCCCGTCGGCATCATCCAAGCCATCACCAACCAGCAGACCGGCCTCAACGTCATCACGGAGCTTATCGTATCCTACATGCTCCCCGGCCGCCCCGTCGCCATGATGATGTTCAAGAGCTTCGGCTACATGATCAGCTACAACGGCCTGCAGTACGTGTCCGACATGAAGGTCGGCCACTACATGAAGGTCCCTCCCCGCTCCATGTTCGCCGCCCAGTGCTTCGCCGTCATCTGGCTGTCCATTGTCCAGATCTGCACGTACAACTTCCTCCGCGGCAACATCGAGGGCGTCTGCACCCCGCACCAGGCCCAGGGCCTCACCTGCCCCAATGCCCGCACCTTCTACAACGCCAGCGTCATCTGGGGCGTCATCGGCGCCAGGCGCATGTTCGGCGTCGGCTCCCTCTTCTCCTGGATCAACTGGTTCTGGCTCATCGGCTTCGCCCTCCCCGTCGTCCAGTTCTTCGTCGCCCGCCGCTATCCGCGGAGCGTCCTCCGCTACGTCTTCTTCCCGACGATCTTCGGCGCCGCGGGCATGATCCCGCCCGCCAACATCTGGTGGCTCGGCCAGTGGGTCGTCGTCGGCGTCATCTTCAACTACTTCATCCGCCGCCGCTGGCCCGGCTGGTGGACCCGCTACGTCTACACCCTCTCGGGCGCCCTCGACGTCGGCACCGCCCTCTGCATCGTGCTCATCGGCCTCGGCCTCGGCCTCGGCAACGCCACCTTCCCGGAATGGTGGGGCAACACCGTCTTCGCCAACACCCTCGACTACGCGGGCACGGCTGTTACAAAGGTCCTCCCGGGCGATGGGTCCACTTTCGGCCCTACGAAGTGGTAGATGGTGCTCGTTGCGGCGTGCTTCTCGTTGTTGCTTCCTACATCGCATTATACATCGTTGCTTCTCCTACGGATGTGTGATGCCTTGACATAGTTGGCACTTAGATAGCAGTCACGACCTTGGTAGTATGAGTTCACGAGTTTCATGTTACACAACGCCACCAATTGTGAAGTACAATATCTAAATGGTCCTAAACCATGATGAAAGGAAGTTGTTCCTACAAATGTTACGGGGGTTGTGATGCCTGTCTGCTACTTCGCTAGGCTTTACTAATCGACGGCTTGGACATGAATCCAAGTGCTAGTAGATACTCTTACGCCTCCTTAAGTCTCACAGTGTTAAGTAGTTAGTTGGCACGAATTACCTTGGGGTCATTTTGATGCACTTATAATACCCCTAAATACATGTCTTTTGAGCTCCGAGCTGTGACTAAGCTGTCTTACTGCTTACCGACACCCCAGCAATAAGATTAGGCAAAGTGGAAGGTTCATCTCCATCTGTATATAAGAGAATTCTCCAGACCGCGACCAACAACTATTGTTCGAAACAAGTGTATTGGGGCTTTCTTCCTACAACAAGCAACTGAACTTTACACATAGTTGTTGCGCATCTCACCTCCCACAAATCTCAATCCTCTCGCACCATTCAAATCGCAGTCGCCATCGACTTTCTCACTTGCCATCGACTTTCTCAGTCCACCCATCATCGCCCGAAATGCCTGGGCAGGGCTCACAGCCAACCTGCCCTGCACCATGGGACCGCTCAGACCCAATCCAACAAGAGCTCACCACCATCTTGAGCTCCCTCAAACACGACGCCTTGCTCATGGGTATTCTCTCCCTTAGCAACGACGGCGTCATGAGATCCTTCACGGCGGACCGCCATGTCGTCGACGCTGTTGGGCTCAGCCCTGCGCAGATCGCAGCGTACCTGGATCGCATGCCTTCGGCCTTCAGGCAGGATAATACTCTGCTCAAGCAAGCCGATGGCACAAAGGTACCGCGGGAACAGTGGTTTTCTCCCGATAAGGCTTTGCTTCCCGAGCCGATGAGCCAGGAGGTGAGGAAAGAGACGGAGCAGCGGACGCGAGAGGACGAGGAGAGGGGGCTTGGTTCGGTGAAGACGAAGCGGGAGGAGATGGAGGCTAAGGGGATGAAGTTTGCTTAGAGCGCTGGCTTCATGTTGCTACTAATCAATGTTCTCATGTTTATGTGCGCTCTATTTGAGTCCAGGAGGACCGGTCAAAACATCAATACTACTTCTTAATTACTGTTGGAATCACCAGGTGTGGTGATGCCTGTAGTCGACTATCAGGTATCGATAAACAAAGCAAACAAAGCAATCGCAAACAATGGGCGTTCAGTGGTCTCTATTCTTCTGTGTGTAAGGAAGGAGGCTAGGTACGGCCTCGACATGGCCCTGCAAACCAGTGGGCTCAATGGAAGGGAATTGTTGTGCCGAACTAGAGACAGATATAGATTCCCATTGGTAACTCACTTGCCGGGACTGGGCATCAGCTCAGCTTCATCCCAAGAGTGACAATCCACTTATGTTCGGCTTGAACTACTGGTATCAGATACGCACGCGAAGCTTAAAGCACCCTCGGCACCATTATGCACAAGACCGGAGCCGGACCTCCTCAAGACTCCGTGGGAATTTCCAGGCGGCATGCATCGTACATGGCAAAATACCGTCTCTCTCTTCAACAACCAGTGACCGGGTCCCCAGATTCCGAAACTTCCCTCACAGTCATACTGACCCAGTTCCAGGCGCAGGTGTTCGACTCCGGCACTCGACCGATTTCCCACAAAGCTAACGATGACTTACAATACCACAGGCTTGCGTCTAGACCACAGCTGCCAGAGCCTTCATGCCCACCCACCACCACCAGTCGGGCGCTTCAGTGCGCCCCAACCCTCCCCAACTCCCCAAGCCTAACTCGACTCTCTGAGCAATCCACCTCGTCGCAAAAAGCGGAACGCACCCTTCCCGAAAGAATCATCACAACCTGCACAAGTCACGAGCCCACCTATATATGCAACAAACAAATGCATCCTCACTACAGCGCACTCCATGACCGCGCAGAATCGCAACCGCCCAAACTATCACCTCTTTACTCCTATTATAATCGCGAAACAGACCCACAACAAAGTGTCATATCCGAGACACACTTATATGTAAGTACACGCTCCCAGAGACTTGGTGTGGTTGTTCTCTTTTTTCCCATTTCATTTTCGCCACTGTAATAATCCTTAACGGCGACGGGAACACTTATACTGGAAGTACAACATGCTAGTTCCCGGCGAAGATGTTTACTTGACAGCCAGCCGTAGCATGCAAATCCCGCCAGGATACCAATTGAACGAGACATGCCCTAGCTGTCGGCAGAATACGAAGCTGCAGTGGTTCTTAGCTAGGAGTCAGTGCCACCGTTGGTTGCAGGACATGATGGACCTCCTAGTCAGTGCAAGGATGCATACCTGATGCTCGAACGTCAACTTGTAAACAAAAAACACTCACGTCGTTGCACCAGATATTGCACTGACCTCCACACTCGTTGGTCCTTGGTTTCCTGCGTGGTACATGATGTGCGAATGCTTGCAGCAGGTATATCAACGACAATGTTGTT
>Ga0209127_100752_pt1 | contig 10973 bp, 8 predicted proteins | sample LakSupMetagenome_FD_187469 | JGI IMG/M metagenome (GOLD analysis project Ga0209127, IMG submission 187469) | Freshwater microbial communities from Lake Superior, Canada - Sta WM archaea (SPAdes) (version 2) | ecosystem: Environmental > Aquatic > Freshwater > Lake | place: Lake Superior, Canada...
ATCCCCCGCCAGCCGTACGCAAGCCCCAATCACTGGCACCAGTTGCGAGTTGTGACGAAGAGGCACCTCCACAGAAAGCCATAAGGTCTCGGCCACTTCTCCTCTCTTCATCAGGAAACAGTCCTTTTCCCAGACCATCCATTGCACTCCTTCATTACCTTATCCTTGCTCTTGCCAGTCCCTTTCCTCCTCCTGTGACTGACTGGAGTCCCCGTCATCATCATCACCACCAACAATCTCCATCATTCAGGTGCTCTTTTTGCCGTCTTCCGAGCCCCGCAACTGCCCAACCCGCAATTCCCTTCCCTCAATCATATTCCCCGAGCTCTGTCTCTTGATCTGCACAAAAGTTTCAGTCCTTCGAACCTCGCAACCATTTCAAAGCTCCCATCATCCGCTTGGAGCTTTTTGGAGCTTACCTTAGCCCGACATCGAGTTCTTCGAGAGCTTGCAGTTTCTTTGAGGTTTGCAGCTCTGTGCAACATACCTCGTGTCCTCGGAATACCTCGAGACCTCTCTGCATCTCACGCTCCCTACCTGTGCTACTCCGCAGCGCGAGGGCAACCGACGTCATCTCGTTCCATCCTCTCCTTTGGACAGGCTTGCCGAGCTTCGAAACGGTATTACGGCGACGCCCGTCTCCTTGAGTTCCAGCATTCGCCAGCTCAACCGACAGCAATAAGCCTCCCACATCTACCAACGAGGTCACGTCCATCTCTGCTACATTATCGATCACGGCAGCCCACATAGTTGTCTTACACTCGAAGCTATACTCTGGCACTCGACGTGCGTCCCTCCCTTAGTTACTGATAACTGCTTAGCTTGCCCACCATGGAGCAGCAGCAGCAACATCAGCAGCAGCAACCCCAGGCCAGCGGCGTTCCTGGTCCTGCCGGAAAGCGCCTGCATATAGCCCATCGACGAAGCCCTTCAGAGCTGACGCCGTTGATGAGCATGTATGCGAACCCGGGAAGTGAGTTGTCCCTTTGCTAGGCCTCTAACCTATCACCGACTTATCAAGTCGTTTCCAATACCTTGTTTCTACCCTGGCTCTCTGCAACTCTATCTCCTCAAGGCCGCATCATGACGAATTGCTGCTCCTCGTGTCGCACATGTACTAATCGTGCTTGTGTCAAACAGTGGAACAGCTTGCCATCCAGACCCAGATCGAGCTGTTGCAACAACAGCAACAGCAACTCCAGGCACATCAGCAATATGTCAACATGGGCATGATGCCTCCCAGCCAGCTTGGCCCCGGCGGCGGCTTCAATCCTTTACAGCCTACCATGGCCAATATCTCCCCGCAAGCCGGTTTCCAGTTTCCCCAGCAGCTACCACAGCAGGGTCTCTCGATGGGTGCTCCGACGCAACCCCACTCACATCGCCGTAATCAGTCGGCGCTGCCGAATATGAGCATGGGACCGCCTCCTGCCCCTTCCTCTGGAGCCTCGGGTTCGGCCTTTGGCAGCTTCGAGAACAATCACGGGCGGGAGAATTCTGGAGCTCGCGGCGGTCGCGGAGGAGGAGGCAATGCTGGAGGAGGTCACCAGCGACGACACTCCCTAGCACTGGCCGATGCGAAGAAAGCCGCCGAAATCGCTCAGCAGAAGCGCACCACTACTGCTTTCCAGTTCCCGGGTCCTGGCGCTTCCAGCTCCACTGCTGAAAAGACAGAGGATGAAGCCAAGGAATCCGGACTGAACCCGACCGAACCGTCATTCACTCCGGGTCCCCCAGCGTTCCGCGGCGGCAGAGGCGCGCACGGAAGAAGCCAAAGCATGGCTGTTGGCAATACTGGACGCGGCGGAGCTGGTCTTCGAGGCTCCATGCATGGGCCAACCGACTCTTCAGGCGGCCAGGGCGGCGACTTCCCTCGCCGTGGCGGCTCCGGTGGCCATGGTCGGACGGGCTCTCGCAACTTTGACGGTAACTGGCGCAACCAAAACCAGAACCAGGGCCAGGATCAGTCAGGCCAGAACCAGGGATTCCAGCCTGGCCATCGTGCTCGTAACTCTGTCAGTCACCAGTCGATGCAATCTATGCAGCCGATTGGAGCCTTCCAGTACCCTGGCCAACCTCAGCTGGTCCAGATGCCCCAGCAGATGATGATCTCGGGCTTTCTCCCGGGCCAGCAGCTCAACCCCATGCAGCTCCAGCAAATCCAGGCCTTGCAAGCAACGCAGATGAACGGCCAGCTTATGCATGGTCTCGGAGCGAGCCAACATGCTCCCCAGATGGCGCCGCAGCAGCAACAGCAGCAGCAGCGCAAGACGCTCTTTACCCCTTATCTGCCTCAAGCCACCCTCCCCGCCCTTCTTGGCGATGGGCAGCTTGTGTCTGGTGTCCTGCGCGTGAACAAGAAGAACCGTAGCGATGCTTACGTCTCCACTCAGGATGGTCTGCTCGATGCCGACATCTTCATCTGCGGCAGCAAGGACCGTAATCGTGCTCTCGAAGGCGATCTCGTGGCTGTTGAACTGCTCGATGTTGACGAGGTCTGGTCGCAGAAGCGCGAGAAGGAGGAGAAGAAGAAGCGCAAGGATATCACCGACACCCGGAGCGGTTCGACGAACCAAGGTTCTCAGTCCAATGCAAACGGAGACGACAACACCGGCGCCGATGGCAGCGTCCGCAGACGGGGCAGTCTTCGCCAGAGGCCCACACAGAAGAAGAACGATGACGTCGAAGTGGAGGGCCAGAGCCTCCTTCTGGTCGAGGAAGAAGAGATCAACGACGAGGCCAAGCCCCTGTACGCCGGCCATATTGTTGCAGTCATCGAGCGTGTTCCTGGACAGATGTTTTCGGGCACCCTTGGCTTGCTCCGCCCCAGCAGCCAAGCCACGAAGGAGAAGCAGGAGGCGGAGAGAGCGGCTCGAGATGGCGGCTCTGGGCGTCACCAGGAGAATCGTCAACAGGAGAAGCCCAAGATTGTGTGGTTCAAGCCCACGGACAAGCGAGTTCCCTTGATCGCCATTCCCACCGAACAGGCTCCGCGCGACTTCGTGGAGAAGCACCAGGACTATTCTGATCAGATCTTCGTTGCATGCATCAAGCGGTGGCCCATAACATCCCTCCATCCCTTTGGCACTCTTGTCGAGAAGCTCGGCAGAATGGGCGACCTCAAGATCGAGACTGACGCCCTGCTGAGGGACAACAACTTCGCGTCCGACGAATTCTCGGATGCCGTCCTCCGTAATGTTGGTCTCCAAGACTGGTCGGTCGCAAAGGAGGACGAAGCTGTTGTTTCTTCGCGTCGTGACTTCCGTGACGACAAGGTGTTCACGTTCGACCTTGATGGTTCCGTCGAGCTGGGCAACGCTGTTCACGTGAAGACTAAGCCCGACGGCAAGATTGAGATTGGTGTCCATGTTCCAGATGTCACCTACTTCGTCAAGCCGAACTCTCTTGTTGACCGCGAGGCCAAGAAGCGCGGTACAGCCGTGCATCTGGTCAACCGCTTCTGCGCCATGCTCCCACAGAAACTGTCGACCGAGATTTGCTCCTTGACCCCTGGCCAGGACCGCTTTACGGTGAGCGTCGTCTTCAGTGTCAACCCTACGAACGGTGCTGTCGCAGAGGGAGATACATGGATCGGACGAGGCATCGTCAAGAGCGGCGGCAAACTGTCCCTAGCCGAGATCGACCAGGCATTGTCGGGATCGGGCAATTTCCAGCACGAGGCTGTGCAAGTTCAGGATATCAAGACCCTCAACGTAAGCTCTACCCCCTTACGATGTCCATAGTATCGATATTAACACCATGACAGGCCGTTGCTCAGAAGTTCCGTGAAGCTAGACTGGGTGCCGAGGGCGAACCTATTGCTCCCCTGCGCCTGCTACAGCAGTTGGATGACGAGAACATCCCGGTCAAGCACAACATCTTCGACTCTTCAGCAGCCACTGAACTGGTCGAGGAGCTTATGCACAAGGCCAACGCTTACGTCGCCCAGAGACTTGCCGCAGCTCTGCCCGAGAAGGCTCTGCTCCGCAGACAGGGTCCTCCCAATCCTCGTCGCCTACAAACCTTCGTAGACCGGATGACGGCCCTCGGTTACGAGATGGATTCGTCCAGCAGTGGTGCTCTTCAGAACAGCCTCTTCAAGGTGGATGATCCTGATATTCGGAAGGGCATGGAAACGGCCCTGCTCAAGTCGATGCAGCGTGCCAAGTACTTCATCGCCGGAAAGACGGCGAAGCACCTGTGGCCGCATTACGCACTTAACCTACCCGTGTACACTCATTTTACCAGCCCAACCCGCCGGTACGCCGACATCGTCGTGCACCGCCAGCTGGAGGCTGTTCTCTCAGAGGGGGCCATTGAGTATAACGAGGACTTGGAAGTCCTCAGCAAGACGGTCGACGGTTGCAACACGAAGAAGGATTCGGCTCAGAACGCCCAGGATCAGAGTGTCCATATTGAGTCGTGCCGCAACATGGACAAGAAGCGACAGGAGACGAACGGGGACCTGATCAGCGAGGGCATCGTGCTGTGCGTATACGAGTCGGCCTTTGACGTGCTCATTCCCGAGTGGGGCTTTGAGAAGCGCGTGCACTGCGACCAGCTGCCGCTGAAGAAGGCCGAGTTCCGCAAGGAGAAGCGCATTCTTGAGCTGTACTGGGAGAAAGGCGTCCCTAGCTCCGCCTATGTCCCCGAGGACGAGCGGCCCAAGCTCAGCGGCGCTTCGCAGCGCATGTCTAATGCCATGGCTGCTGCTCGTCACGCCGAGGCGGCTGACCGGGCCAGGAAGGAGCGCGAGGAGGCTGCTCGCAAGCAGACGGAGACAGGCACCATCTCCACCGACGACGTAGATGCGCTCTTTGATGACGACGAGGATAACGCGTCAGACATCACCGAGGCGATGGCCGGGGCTTCCCTCGCAGAGCGTCCGACTCAGAGCGTTCCCGGATCGCCGTCACGGTCGTCGTCTACTGCGGCCGGCGCGCTTCACCGCACCCGATCTGAGTCTAAGGTGGCCATCAGCGAGGTGCCAGAGGCCCGCCTTACCAACAAGGAGAAGTATCTGAAGCTTTTCAAGCTGAGAGAGGAGGGTGGCGAATACATCCAGGATGTGACCGAGATGACGCGTGTTCCGGTCATCCTGAAGACGGACCTGTCCAAGAGTCCTCCGTAAGTTCTGATCTACGCGTGAATACCGCAGAGGACAAATGCTGACATGCGAGTATAGATGCTTGACCATCCGCTCGCTGAACCCTTACGCACTCTAGAGAGGTGCATCGATCGTCGACAGATGGAGGGCTTGGTGAGCAGCAGGGCCATGGAAGTCTTCAGCGTCCCCAGAAGCGACAGGGAGGGATCTTAACGGTAGACTGTTACCTGGATGTTGTGCCCGTCAACAAACACAATCTTAACAACCAATGCGAATACGCAAGAGGTGGACACATGGAGCGGACCGGACGACATGTGCAGCATGGAGAGATTAACACACAAACGGGCTGCACGGGGGGTTTTGTGGTGGCCGACTGGGTAAAAGGAGAGATGGAGGCTGCAGAAGCTAGGTGGATTTGTCGAAGACGAGGAGGCGTAATGCATTTAATAGCGAATGTTTCCTTCACTCCAATGTGTTCTGCTCTTACTCCTGTGTCCGTGGAAGCCCGGACCTGCTGTGTGGTGCGTGTTACAACACGCAACATACGGCAAAGTGCATGAAAGCTGTCAGCAGCACCCTCCATGCCGCCTCGGGACTTAAACGACGTACTGTAAGCAGGCCGGCTGTGTAGATCGGTGCAAGTTGCAGCGTCTCGAAGCGCGGCATGAAGTGTTTGAGACTTGGCTGCAACGGAAAAATCATCATGCCTATCCAGGCCACGTAGAGGTTTGTTTGTCCATGGCATCCGAAGCTGGAGTCTTGCCTTCTCGGGACCTTGGGTATGGAAAGGACTCGGTGAGTACGTAGTTTCGTTCGGCTGAAAGGCCTAGACTATAGACTTCATTTAGGGTTGGTCTAGACTGAGTGGTACTACCTACCTAGACTTAGAGATTGTTGGCCGGAGCCCGGGCCCGGTGGCCATGCCTTGGAGACATGGCCAAGAACATTCTTATTTAGCGGAGCTCCTTCAAACATCACTAGCAGTCTAGTACCTAGTAAATACCTTGGGAGAGCCCTGCAGTCAAGGTGTGGATGACTGGAAATGAAGGTATGCTGCGGATGTTTCGTAGGCCTTGGAGACACCTTAAAACACCTTAGTGTTGGAAAAGATACTCGTGGTGTTGACCTTGGAAAGGACCTAAACCTAACATGTAGGCTCCGGAAGAAACTCGAGTTCTGGAAGCTTTTTTCCTGCTCCGGTGTCCTTGGGCATTTCCCATAGTTCCGTCCGGAAAATCTTCCGAATACCTCCTCTCAATACGCTCGCTTGACTTTACAGGCCCTATCCAGTCTGATCGTCCTCCCAAGTGTTCGCTAGGGACAAACAGTGCTCGAAGCACGCTTAAGAGTCCCGCATGGAAAAATAGGCTCTCACCCGGGATCTCGAAGTGTTGCGGCGTGTCGCAGCGTATCGACGGCAGCGTAGCGGTCCGGCCGAATTGAAACAGCCATGAGACAGCACCAACGTCACAGAGTATCCCTGTCACCTGTCCGTGCCGGCCCTGCAAGACACGCTTGACAGGGGTTGAGGTTGCACTGGTGGCCCGTGATACCCCTGCCAAGCGACCCCGAGTTTAGCTAGAGCCGCTAAACCGACAGGGGCCTCACGCTCGCGCCATCTCTCTCTTATCGACGTTAAGCTTCCGAGACCTTCATCACAACGCCATCCCAGCTCTAAACGGGCAGATATTGCTGTCTGATTGGCCTGTCTTTCAGCCTCAACGTCCTTTGCTCCCCTGACCACGACCATCACCCCCGTGCGAGACGGGGGTACGTACCAGTGCTATGTGACCAGCCGACGAGAAACGAAACATTTCCAAGAGCTATAACGAGCTCCCGCGAGTCCTGTCATCTGAAATCTACCAGGTGCCGCCCGGAAATATCCTCCCCTTACACGTACCACTGTGCAGTATCCAGATATGCCCTGTCCGTCGTGACTCTGCTGCCGGAAGCTCTCGAGCCTGAGCGGGGCCATCCACTGATGCGAACACCCCTGGCCTCATTGTGACTCTCCACTCTCCTCCCACAATGCGGGCCACGGAAAGGTCAAGACCCGTGAAGGTATCCCGTCCCAGCACCTGGCGCACTTCCATCCTTGGCACGTCTTCTTTATCCACGGCCGTTTCCCGCCTGTCCTGGTCTTGTTTTACCTCCTTCTCTCTTCCTCCCCATCTCTACTTCGTCTCAGCCTCCGTTCCTTCAAGTCCAAAAGCGCTGGTCTGCTTATACTCTCCTTTAACCAGCATTCTGTCCTCTCGTTCAGGTATCGCTCTCTGTAATTCATTTTAATACATACTCAGGCTGGTCTTGCTTCTTTTCGTCACGCTCGACATTCACCATTACCGGACCAGAACAAGAAGAAAAAGAGAGAACAAGGAAGACCAGATTCAGTCACGAGATCCAAGATGCCTTCACTCGTCAAGACATTCGGAGCCGTTGTGGCCGGGCTGGCGGTTGTGGCCTCGGCACTGCCAGGGCATCCCAAGTTGACTCGCTCGCAAATGAAGATCCACGACTTCATGAAGCGTCAAGAAGCCGCAGCCGCGGCCGGAGGGTTGACAGATGTTGATATCCTGCAATTGTAAGCCCATCTCTACCATAACCCCTCCTCTTTCCTAGCTCCACCCACTAACAGAGCCGAATCCAGCGCCCTCACATTAGAATGGCTCGAAGCCTCCTTTTACCAACAAGGCTTCGCCAAGTTCCCCGCGTCCGACTTCCAGGCCCTCGGCCTGGCAGAGCAGCAGATTAACGACCTCCTCAACATCGGCGCCAGCGAGGCCGCCCACGTCGGCCTCCTCCAGAGCGCCATCGCCCAGGCGGGCGTCAAGCCCGTGCAGCCCTGCACCTACGACTTCGGCTTCACCGACGCCGCCGGCATGGTGGCCACGGCCGCCGTGCTCGAGAACGTCGGCGTCTCGGCCTACCTCGGGGGCGGCCCGCTCATCGCCGACAAGGGCATCCTCAGCACCGCGGCCTCCATCCTGACCATCGAGGCCCGCCACCAGACCTTCGTGCGCGTCGCCTCCAAGGCCGCCGCGGCCCCGCAGCCCTTCGACACCGCCCTCAGCCCCAAGCAGGTCTTCTCGCTCGCCGCGCCCTTCATCAAGTCGTGCCCGGAAGGCAGCAACCTCATCCTCACCGCGTTCCCCACGCTGACCATGGCCGGCGGCGCCGCCGCCACGGCCGTCGCTGCCGGGTCTACCCTCAACTTGGCGTCCGACGCCGCCGCCACGGCGACGTTCTGCGCCTTCACCACCGGCGGTATCCCCGGCGGCACGGCCTTCTCTCCCTTCACGGCCGGGACCGGGTGCACCGTCCCGTCTGGTCTTGCGGGTGTGGTCTACGTCAACCTGGCGTCTGCCGGTCCCCTGACGGGCGTGCTGACGGATGATATCATTGTCGCTGGGCCGATGGTGATGCAAGTCTCGTAGACACTGTCACGGACGGCTATGGACTCGGGGGGTAGTAGAGGGAACGAACTGTGGTAATGCGGCTGGATATACCTAACTTTTTACTCCTTTTTTTTTTTTCTTTCTTTTTTTCCGGCAGATTTGGGATGTTGTGGATGTTCATGTCCAAGGAACAAGACAGACAGGCGTTTTGTGAATAAACGGCCATTAGATGGACAAGAGCAGAGAGCAACCGCGATACCTTGACCTCTTTCGCTTCTTGTGGCTATTAGTAGAATAGCCTGTATATATCCATCATATACCTTTTCTCCGGGGACTTTTGGTTGCGATTTGCGAGTTGTTTCTTTTGGCTTTCGCAGCACTTGTTGTATAGGTTGAGAGCTCGTTGTTGGAAGAAACTCATTAAGTGCTTGTCTGAGTGCCCCTCTGCTTGGTGGGAGGTCGCAATTGAACCGGCTGGTTTCTGTATCTGACACATTATCGCAAACTGGTTCATGCGGGACAAAATATCGGGAGAAGATGTTAGATCTCCTAGGGCCGTCTGATCGACGCAAGCACTGGACGAAGCTTGTCTTCCCCACGGGCCAGCACACACTATAAATCTATACTACGCACCTGCGACTGTGGTAATGCGTCGTGCTGTGCAACGGGCGCATCCCAAGGTGATCTAGAAGTTGTCCGGCTGCAGGACATAGGCAGGCTTCCGTCTCATAAGCCATGAAAAAGAGGCGATGGGTGAACAAGATGAGACGAAGGATACTGGCAAATTCCATGTCAGGGGAGTTCATAATCCCGTTACCGACAACAATACATGGCCGTTAACATGATCAAGGTAATCATACCACAAGTGGACGACTGCCTCGAGCAGCACCACGGTCGATCCATCATTACCCGTCCCAAAGGCCGTGAGTCTGACCTTTCGGAAGTTCTCGGAGACAGATTCGGCCTGGGGGAAGAGCGGTGAAGGCCGGCCGCTCGGGAAGAATATCTCACGAGTGACGACTCAGGTCCGTGAGTCGGCGGATGTTGGTGGAGTGATAAATATTGACTCAATCCCAATAAGGGGGGGATTGCGGCTGACAAGGCTGGTGAGGCTGCGAGCTGAAAAGGTAAGGCTTCGGGCTGGACCGCGGTGTTGCGATATCGGCGAAGTGGGATGAACCAAATCCCCCTCGGTGACTCCGTGATTTACGGTGAGCACGCCGATTGCGCGTTTGCGGCGATCCGAATGAAATAGGGATCGAGCCTTTTTGTTCCAAGCTTCTCGTGTGGGATCCATGATTTCGAAGCGAGCGGCACTTGCAATAAGGTGATATACGTCACGGCTGTGGTAGCTCTTTCCAAGAGATCTGATAACTCAGAGTCAGAGCTTGCACGCGACCAATGGTGGACGATAGATAAGCCTTAAGGGTCGCACACGCTAAAACACCCCGCCGGATGGCTAGCGGGCTGCATGCATTGGGCGCGGGACTTTTTTTCAGATGTCAAGTCCCCTGCCGAAGGCGGAAACCGCGCAGATTCCATTGTCTTGTCTCTGCGCTCATCTGCTCAGTCGACGAATCACGGAAGCGTCCCGAAAGATAAGCTGAACTTCTGCTTGCCGTTGGAGGCTGGTTGAGGATCGAAAATATCTCAACCAACAATCTTCAGCTGGGAGCCGTGGGCTCTATCAAGAATTACGAGGAACATCCCACATGCGTCACTCGATGGGTTGACAGTCCTCACGGCATCAATGAAGACCGCAGCAGGGCAGTAGATCGACATGGTCAACAAGTTCTCATGCTGGAGGGTCACAATGAAACGTGGAGCAATGAACCTCGGAGTGACGAGTCGTGAGAAGCGAAGACCGGCGACATTCTCTTTCCAATTAATTGTCTAGACTCCCGGGGCTAGTTCCTCTCGACTGTCATGTCCTGAACCCCCACAAATGCTCCGTGGCATCAAACCTTCGCTAACCTAGGGGATCCTAGGGGTGGTGAAGAACGCCTGTCTCGATATGCGAGTCACCGCTAGCCTTCCCGAGCTACGCTACCCTCTCGTCACCTCTTACTCCTTCCCCGTCTTGACCGCCCGTCCTGCGTCATTGTATATAACGCAGAGTCTGCCCATCTTCCCACCAGATCCCAAGCCCTTCCTCTTCCCTTCCGTCGCCACCTCCCCAACCGTAAATATCTTCATCACCGCGATATTGCCTTTGCTTCAGCGCGGCAACATCCAGTAGAGATACCCATTAGACTTTCTTCTTTGCTATTCATATCAGAGATACCCAGCATTACCAACTTCATTATCCCTTACCATGTCGAACCTCGCTCCCGAGCCCGAGTTTGAGCAGGCCTACAATGGTAAGTACCAAGCGATCACCCAGGTGTAGCGTTTGCCCCTGGCTTACGTGGTGTCCCTAGAGCTCGTCAGCAGTCTCGAGAACAGCTCGCTCTTCGAGCAGCACCCGGAAT
>Ga0209127_100753_pt1 | contig 10956 bp, 3 predicted proteins | sample LakSupMetagenome_FD_187469 | JGI IMG/M metagenome (GOLD analysis project Ga0209127, IMG submission 187469) | Freshwater microbial communities from Lake Superior, Canada - Sta WM archaea (SPAdes) (version 2) | ecosystem: Environmental > Aquatic > Freshwater > Lake | place: Lake Superior, Canada...
AACCGAGAATTGACCTCCATTCCTCTTGCCTGAAGCGTGGAAGCCTTCTGACATCTCATCTGGAAGGCGCATTGACCGTGCCCGGCAGGTCAAGTTGGTGGTGGTGGCGGTGGTGGCATTTCTACGGACGGATGTGACTTGTCCATTTCGGGGTCTGAATAGGGAGTCTCACAATAAAGTCAATAAACGGTAAGCTACTGCACGACATTCGCTGCTAGAGCCAACCTACCAACAAAATTGGATGCTTCGCCCTGCAGGTTCCAAACCCGGCAGCCAATACCGTCCCTTGGGTCAGTGACTGTGTCTCAGCAACAGATCCTGCGGCCGAGATGCTGCTTTCCAATAGCATGAGGAGTTATCCGAAGCCGTGAATGCGGCCCGAGTTGGGAGTGTGTGGTAGCAACGCCAATTGGGGCCCGAAACACGGGAAGAGACCATCGGGGACGACCGACGGCTTTCCGAGACTGGTGAGGGAATTGATTTGAAGCGCTCAACGGTGATACCGGGAGACTGGTCTCGTCGTACATAGGTTGGTTGCTCGCCTAAAGGACGAAGTAGGAAAGACATGAGAGAACACAAACCTACTAAATAGAATAAGTGTAACAAGCACTGAACGCCCAATCATCAGTAATCTGCGCAGTATGAAGGGAAGGTACCCTCTGCTTGAGGTAGTGTCTTAAAAACCAGGATTCAAGACGTGCGCGCCTATCTAGCCTCACTCTCCACCTGACTTAATTCTAAGCTTGGTCGAGCCGACAATGGCTCTTTTCCTTCCAATCGGCAACACCGATCTGTCTCAGACCAGTTCAGATGTGCAGTAGCGGTTGGTATCTGGTGACGCATCTCTTCCTTCGAGGCACTGGACTTCCAGCCTCCCTGCGTCTAGCTGTCGTGCTCGATATGACGCCCTCGCCGCTCCACGGACCAGCTTTGGCACCGTCAGTGAGCGACCATATCATGTCTCCTTGATATTACACCCTTCCCAGAACTGACCAACATCCTCCCTCCCCAACCCCCGCTCATGTGGTCGTACGTGCGTATCATGGACATGCAATGGACTCCGTGCTCCTGCCTTCAGCGGCTCATTGCAGGTATGTGGCGATCACCTGCTTGGCCTCGTCCGACAGACGCTCGTTGGCAAAGTCGGCGATGGCACCTCCGTGCCGCTGGTTGGCCGACTTGAGATACTCGCCCACCCAGCTCTCCACATTCGTAATGTCGGCGAAATCGTCGCGCGGCCCTCGCTTGCATGTGTTGAGCGGCGTGAAGCCAATGCCAAAGCCGATGTCGTCCACATCCGCCTCGGTGATGATCTCGTCACCCATGCCAACCGTCACCTTGGGCGCGTTCTTGAGCAGGTCCAGCAGGTTGTTGCACGTAAAGCCCCATCCCTTCTGGTACCGCTGGGCAAACTGCTGCGACTCGCACAGCGTCTTTGTGAACGACACCACGCCCAGCTTGCGGTCCACAGGCCGGGCAAACTGGCTGGTTGTCTGCAGGATGATGCTGAGGTAGAGCTGCACAAACACGCCCGCCTGCAGCGCCTCGGAATGCTTGATGAAATAGTCGGCCCCATATCCGGCCTCCACTCTGGCCGAGACGAGATGGTAGAACCGGACAAATCGGATCTTGTACGAGTCGGAGGGGTTGGTCTGCAGCTTGTTGAGGATGATCGTCAGCAGGGTGACAAAGTAGGGGTCCAGGGCCGATGCCGGGAAGCTGGCGACGAGGGCCTCGAGGATATCGAAGGCATTCTGCTCCGTCTTCTTGGACAGCAGCAGCTTCTGGAAGATGCCCAGAATTGTCTCCAACAGGTTGTGGGCTTGGATCTCTGCGACAGCCTTCGGGATGATGGCCGTCAGGAACCGAGCGCATCCGGGCACATTGCCGCGCACGTCCCACAGTGCAGGCGTCGTCAACGGCACGAGCAGCGTCTTGAAGTTCTCCGGTAATGGAGCTGACTTGTCGCCCTCGAGAAGAGCGGCAAAGATCTGGAAGACATAGGGCAAAAACTCCGTGACATCTTCGTTCAAGATGTACGAGAACGGCTCCCAGAGACGGCTCTCCAGTTTGCTTGCGTTCGCGGCTCCGCAGTATCTGCGCAGCTGGTCAGCATCTACGGTACGTCCTTTGGATCGTCTTGAGTGGAGACTTACCTAACGAGTGCACCAATGGCCTCGAAGTGGTAGTAGTAGAAACGGGGATTGCTGGGATTCGCCTTGATCACGTTCATTATCGTGACCAAGTGGTTCAGAATCACATCCAGTATAGGCACCACACCGTCCTTGATGACAATCAGGACTCTCATGATACACCGCATGAGGAATTCGTTCTCCTGCAGCTTGGCAGGCGAAGTGTCCTTCTCGACCAGCACAAACAGATGCTGCAGCAGATCCTTGGCGAACGGCTCAATGTCGGCCCGCGAGAAGAGGTGCTGCCCGTCGTCCTTGGTGAGGTACAGCACCCTCTCCACGGCGATGGCGGCATACGTGTAGACGACGTAGTTGCTCGAGCCCAGATTCTTGATGAGCGGGTTGAAGGCAGCTTGCCATTGCTCTTTCGTCAGCTGGCTGCGGAAGTTGTGAAGATACTTGATGGCGTCGACCTTGGAAATGGGCTCGACGCCCTCATCAGCAATGAGATCTTGGGCGACGTGTTTCTGGAAGAAGTCAACCACATCCACGTATTGGTTGACCGTCTTCACTCCCTGGGCGGCAGTTACCGTGCCCTTAGCAGCGATAGCCAGGAACAGGTAGATGGCCGTGTCCTTCGCCTTCCAGTCCGACGCGCCCAGCGACAGGTAGTGCTCGATGTACTTAAACACCACCTGGCTGACCATCAGCTCGAAGTTCTCGAGGAGCTTCCTGAGGAAGTCCGTGGCTGCCCGCCTCCGGGAGTCTGTGTCGGAGCCCTCGAGATCACGGCGGATGAACTCGATCGGCTCGTCCTCAAACAGCTCGATATCAGACTCGCGAAGTGACACATTGGGCAGGATGACCTTTTCAACGATCTGGCCCATGACCGCCTCATCCTTGAAGCTCGCAGCGTGCCGGGGTACCGACGCGATGGCTGTGAGGAAGTTGAGCGCCTTGCTCACGAGGAGGTCGTACCGCTTCTCGGGCCCGACGGAGGACAGCAAACCCCACACAGCGTTCGTAAACTGGTCGGCGAAAGGGCTGAAGTCGTCGTCGAATTTTGTGGTGTAGAGCGTGAGAGCCTCGCAAATGTCCGCTTTGACCGTCTCGACAGGTGTTGCCTCGTCCTCATCGCCATCAAAGAGCGGGTTTGTGTAGGAGAGGTATTTGAGCAGGATCGTCACTATCTGGCCAAAGTTGGACTCGATGACGGGCGGAAGGTCCTGACACGAGAGATCGTAGAAAATCCTAATCAATAGACTCATGGCGTCGAACCAGCCCTTGAGACCCGCTTGGTTGTCCTTGTTCGCATCGATCTGCTTGTCCACTACACCGAGCATCTGGACAAACGGCTCTCCGAAAATGCTCAGCACGTGGTTGATCTCCTCGTACAGCTCATTAGACTGAAACAGAGGGCGCCAGCGCTGGAAGATGGAGTGGGCAACCTCCAACACTCCGTTTGTGACCTTGTAGTCTGTCGGCGACAGCCTGCTGACGAGATCTTGCGTCAGGGTATCCCATCTCGTCCAGAAGTCTGAGTCGGCAATCAGGCTGATGGCCTCGCCAAGCTGGCTCTGGAGGCTCGGTGGTGACGAGATCATGAGCCCCACCAGCTCCTGCTTTATGGTTGCGACCTCATCTGCTGGTAGCCTGTAGTTGCCGGATTCGTCCACCCAATGGGTGCGGATGAAGTTCTTGAAGGCGAGGGCGGCGGCGAGCCGGGTCTTGAGAGGGAGTGGCTCCGACGCAACGATGTTGAGCAAGGTCAGCGAATAACCGGCCTTCAGCTGTTCCTTCTTGAGGGCACTCTCGGCTGTGAGGGCGCAAGAACGCGGTTAGCAAGAGGGCAACACTATGTGCCACTGTGGTCGGGCATGAAGCTCTCGACAGCTTCGAGAGCCACACGACTTACCTTTGCGGTGCTGATGCGGATCCAGAGTGGCATCCAGAAGCTGCGCGATGTGGCCGACGTCAGCTGCCATCTTGGGCAAACGGTACTGATGATAGCTTTCGGGTATATGGTGCGGTGGCGCGGAACGGATTTGCTCGTAGGGAGGTAGCGAGGTAGCGAGCGAAGATGAGTTGAAGATGAGGACTTGTGGATTTTTGTTTGGCTGCGACCAAAGTGATGCAAAGCAATTCAAACAAAAAAGTACCGTTGCTAGGCTGCAGCTCCCACTCATCACCAGCTGAACAGGTGGGGTTATTGGCAGCTGGTCACAGTTGAGACACCGGACGGCACTTCCCGCAAGCTAGTCTCCGAGAAGAGGTGGGCAACCGTGACCTTGATGGTCTTCAGCCTTACGACATTTACTACGAATTGCACTAGCATTCTAAGAAAGTCGGAGCAAAGACTTTCAGTTCTTCTGTTAAGTTTCGAGAGAGTCGCTTGCCTCAGGTAGATAGCCCGGCCTACTGAGCATGCGACTCTTTTAGCGTGGAGGAAAAGCAGCAGCCGAGAAAACTTGCGATGACGACACATGAGGAGCAGATTCATGCTAGTTGAGGAACGGTGCAGTCATTGGCTGGGGATCGGATCAAAGAAAGCTGCGGGACCATAAAAATGCGGCCACGGGGTCCCACTTATACTGTTTATCGAGCTGAGATATGCAACTGTCTGCAACGACCCCAATGAGCCCTTATAGCTCCCATGTTCCCTTTTTAACCTTTTTCCAGGAGGACCCTGATAAACCGATCGCCCAGAACATCGATCTCACATGCCATTCTACTAGGACATTGAGCGCTATCTAAGACAATTACGCCCAAATATTTTCGCTTGCCCGGTGTACCTGTCACCGGCGATTCTGACGACTATACGAACTCGCTCGATCCTCCAAACGGCGATAGCCTCACGGGCTGGAAGTGATATACAGGGCTGCGAGCGAATGCCCTCATAAAGGACAGACTGGAGCAACTGCTTGTTCAGTGTCGGACCAATCCCTGAACCAAATCGGTAGTTCTGTGTGCGGCAGTATCCGGCCTCCGTGCCTTTCGGCCTGGTGCAGTTCTGTGTTCCCTTTGTGCCATCCCGGCCCTGAATGGTTCACCTTAACTCCCTTTATGCGAGTAGCATCCAGTGTGTAAGTCGCTGTCTTCATCTTGTCCATCTTCGTTATCCGTTCTCGGCTCTCCAAGCCCCGTGCTTAGTCGCCCTGCGCCCTTGTCCTGAAAGCCTACTGGCCGCAGCAATGATGCGATCGTAGCCTTACTATCGTCCCAACAACCGCAGCTTGGCCCAATAACTCCAAGCAGAGCTCGGCTTGGTTCACAAGGTTTGCTACTCGGGCTACTGCGAGGTCACCTTTCCAGAAGACCTGACTAGTCGATCTTGACCTCGACCCCTCGCTTTCAACACTCCGCTTTCTTCTGGCATATGCCACCTCTGTGCCCCTTCTCTTAGTCCAGATCTCCCCACACGCATCCCATCTTGACTCGCACTCTCCTTCTCACCACCCGACCAATCCTGAATGGCACAATGCTAACCATCCTCCAACGCCTAGCTTCCCTAGGCCAGGCAGGGCCTCCTCAGGAAGACGAGCCTATGCCCCCCTCGAGTCCAGATGAAGGCCAACAACCCGAGGCCAGAGGCATTGCGGGGCTGGCTGGCGTCCTCCGCGGCTTGACTGGCTCCAAGAAGTCACCGCCTCCCCAGCAGACCCTGGTAAACGTCTCGTCGAAACTCCCTGCCGATGAGATAGCCGCAGAAGGTGCAAGAGATGGGTTGCCGCCCGAGCATATGGACGCCTTCCGGCAGCTCAAGAGCGGCTCGCTAAACGAGCGAATAACTGCGGCTCACACTCTCCGGTTTGCGGTTGCCGACTATCCGCTTGCTCCAGTACGTTGCTCGTAGGGACGATTAGGCCTGGCTGATGGAAGAGAGCTAACCAGCGGTGTGACAGGTTCTGGAGATCTTCGATGCTGGAAAAGACTTGATAGACCACTCAAAGACCGATGCGGCGCGAGAGGCGGGCTGGCAGCTACTTGATAGCTGCGCAAAGCACCAGTACTCTACCCAGCTTGAGAGACAGCAGTATTTCCAGATCTTGTCCGCTCCTGCCCACCCGAAAGACTTCCATCTACAACTGGCAGCCATCGAAGATCTGAGTAGCGGAGGCCGCGATCTGTCCGGTTTCGAGTACGACATCTTTCCAGTCCTGACGAGGTGGCTGAACGATGCATATCAGGCGAAGAAGGCTTCTAGGAAACAGCAAGCCGCCTTGCTTCGTAGCAAGTCCACCAAGGGAAAGCTTCCTGCGTCGGGAGAAGACCAAAACTTCAATCAACTCTTCGGCTTTGTCGAAAAGGTCATCAAGTTCAACCTGAAGATCGCCGACGACGAAGCTATCAGTCTGTTGCTTGACCAGCTGTGCAGCATCTGCACCGACACCACGGCCGAGGGGGATATCAGAGCCTGTATCGGACTCATCGATGCTGTTGTCACGTTTGGGACCATCCCCGAGGATCGCCTGAAGCCATGCATTGATGTGTTGACTTCGGTCCACAGCATGGTGCGAGCTTTGGAGAAGGATGCCTGGCACACCATTTCCAACATCTGCAAGTCGCACCATGGCCAGTCGACGGTCCGGATCTGTCTGGATACGCTTAGGGGCTACCAACCGGTCATGGAGCAAGGGAAGGAGACCATGAGAGTTGTGAGGGGCGCTCTGTCTGTCCTACAGAAACTGCTTGCCAGACACAACGAACAGAACTACCCGCCCGTGCCGCTCACCCTTCTTGCGGACGGCCTGGCCAATGTCGGGACCACCAAGTCGAGGAAGGTTGCTCGTGACATTCTGAAACTGATCAACTCGTTGCTCGAAAACGCAGAGGGCGGGATCAACGCCCTTGTCATCGACGAGGATTGGACCGTCCTCTTCGATGTCGCCGCTCGTTGTGGCGAGAAAGTTGCCGAGGCTTCGGACAGCGATTCGGACGCGGTCACTTCGGTCAGTAAGGATAACGAAGCCGAAACCGACTCGGAGGAGAATGTGGCATACCAGCTGCGGCTGCTCATCAACAGAGTTGAACACCTCGTGAGGCTCCACAAGTCCGATCTCATGCAGAGAGACGAGTGCATCAAGTTCCTCTGCGCCGTCCACCGGACATTGCCGGATTCGGCTGTCTCGCTCATCCTCGATCACTTCAAAGAGCACCGTTCCTGCTTCCCCACTGAGCTTGGCTGGCGAGGCAACATCAAGCTGGTAATGGATTCGTTCTATCTCAACCGCAACCTTCGGCCCTTGACACGCCTCCAAGCTCTTGCAGCTATCAGGGAACTGTACGAGTTCCTCCAAGTTGCGCCAGCAGAACTTGTGGAGGCCAGCATGGTGCCGGACCTTGTAAAACAGGTTCTCGATGATTTCGAGACCGAGACAGACGTGATTGTCCTTCAAGAGACGACATCCTTCCTGGTGGAGGTGGCCGATACCGCAAGCACGGAACTCTATGATCTTATCATTGATTCACTGAAGAGGGTGATTGTGACGGAACGGACAGAGGTCGCAGCCGCGATGCAGACCAAGCAACCCAAGCAGCCACTGGATTCGGCAGAACAGAAGGGCTACCAGACTAGTGGGAGTCTTTCCAACGTCGTCACCAGGGGCTACGTGCAGATGTTCATGCGGTCAATGAGCACGGATGTCGTCAAGGCGCGGAAGACATTTACCTGCATCATCCATATCGCAAGGTCAAGCAAGTGCGAGTCCGATGCTCGCCTGACCGCCATGAAGCTGCTCTTCCGTCTGCGAGCTGACTGGCACCATCGCATATACCTCACATCTACCACCGAGTCGAATGGGCTTGCGGATTCCTTGTACAGGACCGAAGCATCTCTAGCTCGCAAGCAGGAAGAGGATGCGGCTCAGCCTGCAAGGCATGCTCGACCGGAACAACGCCCTACTCGTGGGGTGTCCTTCAGCCAGGGACAGCCAAGCGACAGGGGAGCACCAGCACGCACCATCAGCACTGCCAGCCGTGCCGGAGCACATAGCCACAGCTTGAGACGTTTGTGGACCTTGCCTGATTCAGAGAGCCTTCCGGAAGTGCCCGCCCAGAAAGCTAGCCCGGTCCTCTTCTCGTACGTTGATCGAGCCAGTGAGACGTCTTCAGGAGAGAAGAAGACGGTGCTGAACATGGCCCTCTGGCTCGAAGCGCTCCTCTACGTTTTCCAACAGGGCTGTGACTGGGAGGTCTATAGCTTTGTGCTGGTGCATCTGCCGTCTCAACTCAGCAACCACCCGATCTTCGAGGACGCCGCTGCCATCGCCAACGTACAGGAGCTGCGCAAGCTGATATGTGACATGCTTCGGATGAACTCGTATCAGGAGCCCCCCTTTTCAACTGGCTTAAGGAAGTCGGACGTGGGTAACTGTCTGTTCCACACGGTGGCGACCCTGGTGAGCTATCACCCCTACTTCCGCAAGGGCGATGAGGACGACATCATCCGCGTTCTCACCAATGGTCTCTCGGACAAAACGGCCAAGACGTGTATCCACGCGCTGTCTGTCTGCTGTCACGAGATTCCGAACTCGATCCGAGCGTCACTCGTCCCCATCCTGCACAAGATGTCTCAGGTCATAACACAACCATTCGTCGCTATGCACATATTGGAGTTCCTCGCGTGCCTCAGTCGTCTGCACGATCTCTACTCCAACTTCCGCGAGGACGAGTACCGCATCGCCTTCGGCATTGCCTTCCGCTACCTGCAGTATGTTCGGGACAAGAAGCGCTCTGCGGCCGCGCGCCACAACAGCGCCCCTGAGTCGGCTGGTGTGGCCGCCCACAACAGTGGTGAGCAGAGTGCCACAGACGACCTCCCGCAATACGTGTACGCACTCGCGTACCACGTTGTTACCTTCTGGTTCCTCGCGCTGCGGATCAACGACAGGCCGAACCATATTGGCTGGATCGCCAAGAACCTCTTCACCGACGTTGACGGGTCCGTGAGCAACGAGGAGCAGGCCCAGATCACAATGGACTTCATGCAGCGCGTGGCTTACTCTGACGCTGCTGATTCAATGGAAGACCCGCTGTTCAAGGAGGAATTCTACGGCGAGGTCCTCCAGAAGCGCTGGATCATCGGCAACAGCATCGTCACCGTGAAGCAGGCCAAGGAGAGCGGGTGGGCTGAGATTACGAGGCGATACCCCTCGGGCATGTCCTCGTTCGCTGTACGGGAGCGGTTCGCGCCGGTCTCCAACCATCAGACCACCACCTCGAGCTCAGACGCCGCCCGAGGCCTTGTCGCCGGCAACGTCACCATGCCGAGCCACATCCTTCTTCAGCTGCTGGCGCCCATCCCGCAATCCTACGACCCGGCCACGCGGCCCATCCCGCTGCCGGCTGACGAAGCCGTGGACCGATCAATCCGTCTCTTTGATCTCAAGAGCACCGTCGACGGACACAAAGTTGGCGTCATATACATCGGCGAGAACCAGACAAACGAGGTCGAGATACTAGCCAACACTGTCGGCAGTCCTGAATATGTCAAGTTCCTCCGCGGCCTCGGCACGCTAACGCCACTCAAGGGCGCCACATTCAACGCACAGGGTCTGGACCGTGCGAACGATAGCGACGGTAAGTATACCTTCTGCTGGCGTGATAGAGTCACGGAAATTATCTACCACGTCACGACCCAGATGCCTACGAATCTGGACATGGACCCTCAGTGCGCCATGAAGAAGCGCCACATCGGAAACGACTTTGTCAACATCATCTACAACAACTCTGGCCTGCCCTTTAAGTTCGACACCTTCCCCTCCGACTTCAACTACGTGAACATTGTCATCACGCCCAACCCGCGTCCGACCTTCATAGCATCGCGGGACACAGCAGCCAAGAACCGGCAAGATGGGTCGTCGGACAGCGCCTCCTCTCCCTCGAACCTGCCCTTCTTCACCGTGCAAGTCATGTCCAAGCCCGGCTTCCCCGAGATCTCGCCCGCCGCAGAGCCCAAGACAGTCAGCCTGCAAGCCCTGCCGGGCTTCGTCCGCCTCCTCGCGCTGAACGCCTCGGTCTTCTCGCACGTCTGGGCCAACCGCGGCGGCGAGTTCGTGTCGTCGTGGCGCGCCCGCCTCCGCGAGATCAACCGCCTGCGCGAGCGCTACGGGCCACCCAAGGCGGCCGCCGCCGCCATGCCGCAGCCCTCCCCGCCGGCCACCAGCATGGGTCTGACGGCGGGCACCACGGCGGGAGGGGGCAGCAGCATGCTGACCATGACGCAGCAGGCCGGCGGCGGCAGCAGCAGCCACCAGTCGCCGCCGCCGCACCAGCAGCACCAGCAGCACCAGCAGCTCGGGCCGCAGGCCGCTTTCCAGGAGGGAGGGGCTTCTTCGTCGCGCCCGGCCAGCGGCGTCCGCGACAGCCTCAACTCGCTGCGCCGGAGCTCGGTCGCGACTTTTTTTAGTGTCGGGAGTACCGACCCCATGAGCCACCGGGCCAGCGTGATGAGCGCCACGACGGCGGGGGACACGGAGATGATGGGTCCCAGCGGCGGCTTTGGCGCGGCGGACGCGCTGGTCGAGTCGGTTGATTTCTCGAAGTGGACTTGATTGGGGGACGTTGTCTGTCGAGTTGAGAGACATACGTGCCGATGTATGAGTCATACCCATGGGCAACAGGACAGGGGTACCTTGCGAATGATGGACCGAGAGAAGAAGCCCGGCGAAGTGCGTTTACATGAGTTACTGTAAGGGATTTTGTTCAAGTTCAGGCGTCGGAAGCCTGTCTGTCATTGTCTGGCATTTGGAGGGAAAGGGGATCAGGGATGGGGATTATACCACAAAAGTTCTTCTCTGGTTGTTCTACAACTCCCAGCTCAGTC
>Ga0209127_100754_pt1 | contig 10949 bp, 14 predicted proteins | sample LakSupMetagenome_FD_187469 | JGI IMG/M metagenome (GOLD analysis project Ga0209127, IMG submission 187469) | Freshwater microbial communities from Lake Superior, Canada - Sta WM archaea (SPAdes) (version 2) | ecosystem: Environmental > Aquatic > Freshwater > Lake | place: Lake Superior, Canada...
CATAGTCGAACCGATACCAATGCCTTCCCTGTGTCGATGTAAACCCCGTTGCTTTCCTCTGGAAAGCACAGCGTTCCCCAAGTCGACCCCATATAGACAGGGATCGAAGCTCGTCATCAGTGTTAACGACAGGCGCCCCTCGATTTTCCAGGGTGATCCATTCGGTTAGGGTATAAGAACGTCACCTGGTCGAGGGGCCCAGAGGGTGCTTTTGTTTTGTGTAGACTCGTCGTTTCCGCTCGGTTCCCTCGAGTCGGGGTCCAAGCTCTAACCCAGAACCTCTTTCACCAAAGCGTCCTATAACAGGATGAGGTAGTTGCTGGGGGCGATGCCGGTCTGGCCGTCTTCCTTGCGCGCCTGCCACCACCTGCCGCTGACGTCGCTGACTTCGAGGATCTCGTGCTTGGTGAACGAGATCTCGTTCGCGTCGTCGGGGTTCGCCTCGTAGCTGTAGATGGCCTTTGCACGGTACGGGTACTCGGTCGGCGGCACGATCTCGCCTTCGGGAGCTGCTGGTGCTGCGGCGGGTTTGGGTCCCGTGGCGGCTCCGAAGCCTCCTGGCGCGGCGGTCGAGTTTCGTTGCACGGAGCTCATGCCGTTCATGCCACCGACGGGTGATGGGTTCTCGAACCCGTTGAGCTGGGCTGAAGTGTACATCTGCGGGGGCTGGACCGACGTCGACGTCTCGGGGCGGTTGAGGCCGTAGCCGTTGTTCATGGTCTGGCGGTTGGCGCCGCTCTCCTTGCTCAGGGCGAACGAGTCGATAAAGGCACGTGGAACGGCCGAGGGCGCGGAACCGAAGTAGAAGATCCAGATAATCTAGAGCACAACAGTCAGCCAAAAAAAGGAGCGCGGCAGGGGGGAAATGTAACCGCAGACATACCGTCACCATGGACAAGAGGATGAACCCAGCTGCCGCGGCTTCCTTGGCGCCGTTGGGCGAGTAGACAAGGCCGTTAACCGAGGACGTCGACAGGACCAAGCCGCAGGCGAGATAGCCTGTAATGGCTACATGATACGTCTGAATGGAATCTGACGCGACCACGACAAAGACACCGGCGATGACGAAGAAGTAGTAGACCACTGTCCACCAGGAATATGTCGGGAAATTCGACTTGGTCTGGATCTGGGCGAAGATGCAAGCGAAGAAGGAGATAATCCAAGCAAGCTGTCCGAACACGGTTAGCACAGGGAGACAGAGAGTAGTTGCGAAATGGTGCACATACCGCTGCTATTGAAATAGTTGCGAGAGCAAATGGGTCGCCGATGATGTTCCCTATGTTGACGCGCTTCCGGCCGGAGCCGTACTGCACCCGCGAGTTTTCCATTTTCCTGAGCGATGGGGAGTGTAGAGAACCGTAGGAGGGCATAGAGGCAAGTTGTGGGTTGTTGAAGCGGCGGACAGCCCAGGAAGGTGGTTGTGCGGAAACAAGAAGAAGCCGGATTGAATTGAAACGAAGCAAAAGGTGGCGATGTTTGGCGGTCTCAATTGGACTGATCTATGTGCTGCGGCAACCTGGTCATGGGATGGACTGATCGAACGATAGTCCCGGGAGGTGGCAGTGTTATTAGATGCGACCGGAAGAGATAATCGAAGGGTGGTTGGTCGACAAAACCACACCGTAAAAAGCCTCGAGCAGAAAGGAGTGACTGGACTGGGCTGGTGATTCCGAATGATCGTTGATTGCTGCAAGTGGCTGGTGGCTCGGCTGAGAGAGAGGGGATACCCAAAGTCAAAGTCGTGGCAGGGGTTACAGAAACCGTTGTTGGAATGAGAGTCTTGAACAAAAATGAAGTGGGAGCGGATCCTGAGTCGCGTTCTCGTCGAGAAGACAGGCACAAATCAAGTCGTTCGCGCTGTCCGGAGCAGCCTCTTTGTCGCTCCTTCTAAACTGCAATGTGTGCCGATCCTCGGGTCGCCCTTTCTCTCAATCAATCCCTCCTGTACTCAACTCAACTTCTCTTTGCCACTGCGAAATCAATGAAATGGTCGTAAATTCCCGTTACGATTGTCTCAAGTCGACAGTTTTCCAGCCAGCGTATTCCCACTGTTGCTAATGGCCGTGTCGAAAAGAAAAAGGGAGGCGTGCTGATGGGCTCCGGAGAATCGAAGGGTTGATCACAGGGTGTAAAGTGAGGGAGAGGAAAGGGAGGGAATGGATGAAAGGGAGGGAAAATGGAGGGTTGTCAATGTCAATTGCGGTAAATGGGGGGTGTCTGAGCCATCCGCTCTGCTGCACTTTTCTGCAGGCGCAACACACAACGGCGGGAAATGGAGAGTGGTCCCTCACGGATCGCGGGTGAGATGGAGGTGGATGGGCTTGCAGAGCACAGCCCGCTCACAGTCCTTGGCACGTTGCTGGAATTGGCTCTTTTGGTGGACGAGTGCGCCGAGACAAGGGGGGCTGACATTGGGCCATCGACTGGATTTCGCACTGTGTCAGGTCCAGGGACCAGAAAGTCAATCTCTCTGCCTTCCGCGACTCCTTTTCCGGCCATATAGTACCATCTTACTATCTGCTCAAGGAACGATATAATACGCTGCCATGGCCTGGAGTCGTCTACGTCAAAAACTACACGATGACACAATGCTGTCTGTCTTTGAAGGATTTGTTACAACGTGTCACCGGCCTGCTCGCGTCGTCTCGGTCCAGCACAAAACGGGGTCGCGGAGCTAGTTTTTTAAGGTGTTTGAGGTTGACGGGGAAGTGGCACCGGTGTGGAGGAAACGATGTGATAGGCTGTCGGAGGCCAAGCGCTGAAGAACTTCTCGACTGGCTTCCGCGACCGTAAAAAAAAAGCTCGCAGGAACCAAGCGCCTACGATAGTCCGACCCTGGACTTCACTGGCGTTGCTCGACAAGCCTGCCGTGCTTTTCAGCAAAGCGCATGCAGCAGGAGGTTAGACCTGGACTTCTACAGAGGATTGCTTGGCTCTCCTGTGCAGTGCATCCGGCGAGAGCGACAGGAACTTCGGGCGCACAGCAGCCCATCAAACACGGGAGAGCCTCTGCAACACAAACAGGGGACCACACGGACCTCACCTGCATAGTCTGTGGTTCTGACGACGGAAAATGTGGTGAATCAGAGCCTATTCTCGACTCTCTCTACGGAACAGCCACCTGAGAGACGCAGGGGCGACTTCTGGGCGGTCTTGTGGAAGTCTCTCCCCTCCAGGCTCGTGTCTACGCGACGCCCTCAGCGGTTAATATGCAGTTGGAGTTCCGTCACTAATGATGATTGTTGCCATCTTCTCGACTCGTTCATTGTCGTCTAGAGCCCGTCGCTGGCTTTCCGGTAAAACTGTGGCCAGCAGCCCGGGCACGACCTAAGGCAAGTTCGTCCAGCCGAAACGGCGTCGACGAGAGTGAGCATCATATAATACCAGTAAGAGAAGTGCGTAGCCCACATCATGGCGGCTGACTTCCCCCTTCGCTGAGATTCGCCCGTATCCTTCCAGACGCAGGGATGTATGGTCGCGACAAAGCCCGATAGTCATGTATACAGGTAGGGCGGACAGGCACATGCAACGTACGCAGCAACGTGGCGAGCATGATATATTTGGACAACTATCGGACAGATCCGTCTTGGTGCAGATGCAAACAGAGATATAGGTTGGAAGCGTACATTGAACGCTGCTGCACAATGATTACGATATTTATGCATGTGAAAGATCGGATATGAAACAAGTACAATGGCTGTGATGCGGAAGTTGAAACAAGTGACGTCCTCGCATCCATTCACATTCAATGACAGCTTTAATACCGCTATCACGTCCCAATCTAGACCCTCCAACCCCTTCAGCCCAGCAGAAGCAATAGACTCTCAGGCAGATCTTCATGCATGCCTTGCTGGGCAGTCGTGGGAAGAATGTATGATGCGGTGGGCTAAATGGCTCATGAAACACGGCACCGGAAATCCCGGGCTCTGAACGGTGACGAGCTCTATCAACAGACGTCGGGTCCGTCACACATATCCGACAGTCCATGCTCAGCCCTGCGATCTTGCATCGTTATCCCATGCACAACCAATGCTCGGAAGCGAGTTTTGACTTCGCAGTCTCATGGCCTGAAGCCTATGTGAGCGGCCACGGTAGCCAGCCTGCACCCTTCGCCCGAGTTCCCGGGTGTCCTTCATAACCGAGTCGTAATGCGATTGATGCCGCATGTTTCTTCAGTTAAGACGTAGCGTATCCTTGCCGACCCGGCAATCGTAACTTGCCGCGCTCCATCCCAAAGCATCCCGGTCTGGACGACGTAACCGCGGCTCAAAGGATCCCACCGGCTTGCGGACGTCCAGCTAATACGCCATGGCTTCACGGAATAAACCCGGTACGTGACAACGACCGAGTAGCCAACCACTTAAATACGCTCGAAGGCGACGCTCGTAGGCGACAGGGTGGCGCGACCAAAAGGCACGTGTGCAGCCACATCGGAGAAGTAGTATAGAACATGGTAACATGCTCAAATCTCCAGCTCCCTCTGCCTCCTCTTCGCTGCTCTGCGGACGCCAGCCTCGACCCCTTCGACCCTCGCCTCGACGTCAGCCACCCAGTCGCCGTACGCCAGCAGCCGCTCCTCGTACCAACCCCGCAAGACCCTCTCGCTGCGCACCCGTAGCACGGCGATCTCCGCCTCCTGCGCCATCTGGACGGCCTCCACGGCTTTCATCCGCGGTATGAGCGCCACAAGGGCGGCGCTGGCGGCTGCGTCTGGGATGGGGCTGTCCGAGTCGGATACCGCGGCTGTGAGCGCTGATGCCGTCGCCGGGAAGGAAGGGGCGAACGAGAGGACGGTGCTGCGGAGGGCCGAGGTAGGTAGTTGGGTCGGTGGGAGGGAGGCGTCGGGGGCCGGGGTGGGGTTGAAGAGGGTTGGATGGGCGTTATCTGTTGGGGTGGTTAGCCGCAGGCTTGAATAGAGGTAGACAGGATGGTAATGCTAGGGCCCCGTACAGATCTTGAGAAGCTCGGCATAGACGCGAAAACGGGAGATGAGGTGGGCGAATCGGCGCTCAAGATCGCTTAGTGTAGCAACGACTGGAACTGCTGCCGGCCGTGCGGGTGGTGATGCTGCGCCAAATAGAAGGTGCTCTATCCGGAGAAGGCGAGCCTCGAGAAGGGAGATGGTTGCGAGGGTCGTCTTGTCCAGGGTCTCCTCCATCTTCTTGCTGCTGACAGTGCTGAGTCGGCTGGGCAAGAGTCTGGTCAGGTTTCAGTGCCACCTATCGAGGTTTCAAAGGCGCCGGTGCCTTGTCCGAGAGGGTCAGTTCCCAGGTCGGCTGCGTGAGGGCGTGCTTTTGATACGGAAGGTTTAAAGGGCCAGTCCAGCCGGGGTTATCAACGCCAATGATATGGAAGAGGGGAGAGGTCGAAATGTCACGGCAAGGGAGCTACGAAGCACCCCGGATTCGAGATCCAACGATGAACGGCCGAGCTGAAGGTAAATTAGCGTGGCCGATCGACCGGGTAGGCTAAGAGAAGGAATGAAGTACTAGACCAGATCGGGTCTAGCTGTGAGCGCTAGCAGTCCGGAGAAAACTGAGCGGCCCACACGTCCCCTTGCCGCTTCGTGGCCGTGCTCCCCTGGTCTGCTGCGTCAGCGTTCCTGACGACTGCACATCTGTTCACAAACGTCACACGACTTGCTGTACGCTCCAATTCAATTCCCTTTGAGCCAGAGTTATCAGCTGCGCATCTGATATTTGGTAGTTGAGTTTTTGGGCCGGACGAAGACTGTCGGCGCTTGCCAACCTCATCCGCGCAGCCCGGGCGCCCATTATCGCCGTGGCGGCCTCAGTCGAATCCTCTTCCTCAACAACGGCAACCCCTTGAACACTCTCCCTTAGTCCGCTTGTAGCAGCAGTCAATAGAGGTCGCCTATGCCGCCGAACTACTCGACCATCACAGATGGACCTTCCTCGAGCAGGAGCGGCAGTCCAGGCGAAATGAATCGACAAAGGAAGACGCAGGCTCCGAAGCATGGAGGCGGCCAGGCCTCCGGGCTCAGCAGCAATATCAACCTGCTGAACACCAGTACGTTCGCCATACTATGTTCCTAACACCTTGATGGGCGAAGAGAGGCTAACTGCTTGCTTCTAGTCGTTGGCGCCGGAACATTGGCGATGCCAGCTGCGTTGTCGCATTTCGGGATAGTTCTGGGCTCGATCCTCATCGTGTGGTGCGGAGTTACGTCTGCCTTCGGTCTGTACCTGCAGGCTCGATCGGCTCGATACCTCGACCGCGGCGGATCCTCCTTCTTCGCCCTGTCGCAGATCACGTACCCCAACGCGGCAGTCGTCTTCGACGCAGCCATTGCGATCAAGTGCTTTGGCGTGGGAGTCTCCTATATGATTATTATCGGTCAGTTGATGCCCGGGGTTGTACGAGGATTCGACAGCAGGGCAGACGATATACCGTTCCTCGTCGACCGTCAGTTCTGGATCACCGCCTTCATGCTCGTCATCATACCCCTGAGCTTCTTGAGGAGGCTAGACTCTCTCAAGTATACAAGCGTTGTGGCGCTGGTATCCATTGGCTACCTCATCGTCCTGGTCGTCTACCACTTTGCGGCCGACTCGCATCCGGATAGGGGTGAGCTCCGCATCATTACCTGGGGAGGTCCTATTGGGGCTTTGAAGAACTTGCCGGTGGTTATCTTTGCTTATACCTGCCACCAGAACGTTAGTGACTGTCGTCCTCTTGGGACTCGATGATCTGCTCGCTAATGTCCCCCAGATGTTCTCAATTCTCAACGAGATCAAAGACAATACACCAGCAAGCATCGTTGGTGTTATCGCTGCCAGCATTGGCTCGGCAGCATCCATCTACGTCCTTGTGGCAATCACTGGCTATTTGACCTTTGGTAACAGTGTTAACGGAAACATCATTTCCATGTGTAAGTACAATTTCCTGCTACTACTCCGGGTGGATTGCCAGCTAACCAGAATTCGCAGATCCTCCATCTGTAGCCTCGACAATCGGCAAAGCGGCCATAGTCATCCTAGTCATGTTTAGCATCCCGCTCCAGGTCCATCCGTGCCGGGCATCCATCGACGCTGTCCTCAAGTGGCGTCCGAACAAGTACTCGCGGCTCCCAACATCCGCCCCAGGCCGTTCATCGTCGCCTAACGGGCAACCGCTCATGTCATCATCCACGAACGCTCCGCTCGACAACCACGGTTCGCCCGCATCCCACATATCCGAGCTGCGCTTCGCCATCATCACGACGGTGATCCTAGTGCTGAGTTACGCGACCGCCCTGACCGTGTCCAGCCTCGACCGCGTCCTGGCCTATGTCGGCAGCACGGGCTCCACGTCTATCAGCTTCATCCTGCCGGGCCTGTTCTACTACAAGATCAGCGACCCGGAGGGCGTCCACCACCAGCGTCTCACCAAGGAGGACGACGACGCCGCCGACGTGGAGGAGTCGTCGTCGGACGAGGACGCGCTGGAGCCGGCCGGCGCTTCGCTCGTCGACAGCGTGGCGAGCCTGCAGTCGGGCGTGAGCGGGTTGCTGGGCCGTCCGCGGTGGCGGTGGATGAGGAGGTGGAGGTGGGACCTCGAGCACCTCGAGACGGGGCTGCTGCGCAAGCTCGCGCTGTGTCTGTCGATATACGGCATCATCGTCATGATTGTTTGCTTGACGATGAACTTGTTCGTTAATGCCGCGCAGGTGCATGAGGTGGAGACGGTCGTATTATGATCGTGGGTTGTTTCGCATTTACCGGAGTTGGGGGGTCCCAGGCATACAGCGGATTTTGGAGTTGAACTGGGCTTAGCATGGCAGGGCATAGTTGAATACCTTATCATTCGATTTATCCTGAATATCGCCGAAGGAAAGGTGCCCGGTGCCCTTGTCTGAATCTATGTGACGACTGAGGTACATCTTCGCGAGCCTTGGGACGAAATGTACCTGTCTTCCTGATTCGACCGTACGAGACAGATGGCGTGCTGAGCCTGGTCTCTTGCTGGGTGTTCAATCAAGACCAGCATGCATTTCGGGTCCAAACTACTGGCAGTGATACCTAAGGCAGCACGAATGTTCATTCAGCCGTTTAAGGTATGTCAGTGTGCCTTTCAGTCCATACATCGAGTCATCCAACGCGATGCTCCTCCTTCCCTCGTCGCTTTAAGGCGCTTTCACAACGGAGGGAGAACGATCTCTTTGGTTCAGACGGGATGCTCATCGCTACAATCCAACAGTCGCTGAGCACGTCAGGTACTATCAAAGCCTTGAAAGAAGCCAGGTACAACCACATCCAGGACCTTGACCCGAGTGGCAAAAGGCAGGGTGCGCGCGAGTTTATCGGAGATTCCGGTTTCCAGGTTTCAATCATCGTATTTCCATGTGGTGTGGTACAACGCAAGTCCGTCTCGATAACGCCAATCCAAATGCTCCTATATACACCTTCCTATCAAAACACGGCAGTCAAAGAAGCCGGCAGACCGCCCCTGATATTCTCAAGACGTCGTCGTCTCGGACGGTGTACCTGTCGCATCCGGCTTGGGGGGTAGCGATCGGGGTTTTGGCGGAGCAGGACGGTACTTTGGTTCGAGTATTCCAACCTTGTTACATCATGTTAGCTTCCAGTCCCTCCCTAACTGTATAATCAGGCTTTGTATGGGGGGAAGAGAGCGTACCATAGACAGCAACCTCCAGACCACGTCGGTCGGCTGGGCGCCCACTCCTATCCAGTACTTTGCCCGCAGCGTGTCCAGCTTGATGTCCTTGTGCAGCTTGCCCGAGTTGTCGTACGTGTCCTTCTTCGGTATCGGGTCGTAGGTGCCGATTACCTCGAGGGGTCTGCTGTTGCGCGCCGTCCTGTTTCGCACTTGTAAGTGAAAAAAGAAGACGAGGGTCTTCTCCGGGAAGGGAGAGCTGCGCGGCTCTGGCTCACCTCGCATGGGCGACGACAATGTTGTAGAAGGGCTCGTTGACACGCCCGAAGCGCGCAAGGCGGATCTTGACTACCATTGTTGTGCGGTTTGTGCAGTGATAGGTCGCAAGGAGGGTGGTGTAGCTTGATACAGCACGCACCTCACTCACCTCAGTCCTTGGAGCTTTAAAACTCGAGAACCAAATCTACACTACTCTGTCTTGCTGACCTAAGGCAAGGCCCATTTTTCGGTTCCGGGAAGCGGATGCACTTTGCCTCTTCGGGTGCCAAGTGGAGTCCATAGCCGGTTCAAGCTGCTGATCCGCATTGGGGGTGTCAGGTCGATCGATGGGAGGTGATGTCAACCAACGGCCCGAGTTGGACCTCAAACCTTCGCGTTCCGTTTGAACTACTCTACATTGTTGAATTGTGCTTTAACTTGAGAACCTTGAGCTGAGCGCAAATAATTCTTAGACCCCTCACCTTACGAAGACTAAGTCTCCAAGATCGGAAATGGCATTCAAGGTGAGTTCTGACTTACATGATGGCCGGCAATCATGAACTTAGTTGCCGTGCCATATACTGATCTCGAGGCATCAGACACTGGGTGCAAAGGCTGCCGCAGCTCTTGACAAGGAGCTCATGAGCACGGGCGCCTTCTCTATCGACCAGCTCATGGAACTTGCTGGCCTGTCGGTCTCGCAAGTCGGTCAGTTGCAACGTCTCTATCTCTAATCCGTTCTTTCCAAGCAATCCTAACGGCAACATCACAGTCTATCGTGTGCATCCGCCGACTCAAGGCCGCCGAGTCCTCATTGCTTGCGGACCCGGCAACAACGGCGGTGACGGCCTGGTAGCAGCGCGCCATCTCCGTCACTATGGCTACCAGCCGACAGTCTACTATCCGAAGAAACCCAAGAATGACTTGTATCAGGTATGTACCACCAGATCGTATCTTTCTCTGCCGGGCCTTTGTGGCTTCGATATCATGCCCGGTGTCCTGTGCAGTCTACAACAAGGCACTCTTCTGCTGCCTGTGTTTTCACTCAGCATTTTCCTTGGAGGGATCTTTTCTAGAAGAAGAATTCCATGAGGGGAGATCAGTGTTTATTATCTTCGTGTGCTGTCGTTTTCTTGGGTTTTCCTCGTTGCGGCGGGGTTCCGGTAAAGCCTTGTTCGCCCCAAGATGACCGCTTTCCGATGTTTTCAGTTCCTCCGCGGTTCGCCACGTCAGTCTTGCGGACCCCACGCCGAGGAGCTCGTGTACACGTGGTCCTCACTATCCCCTGAGCGGCCAGGTCTTCCTCTTAACACTATGCATGTCGCTCATCGTGTTCTTAGCGACTTTCCAAACAGCTGGAGGACCTCGAGGTCCCCTTCGTCGAAGACTTCCCCGCGGCTCTCAAGTCCACCGATCACGTTGTGGACGCCATCTTCGGTTCGTGTTCTCCGTGGCGGTCTCGGGCAGACGGGCCCCTTGCTGACAATACCATCCCAGGCTTCAGCTTCTCTGGAGAAGTGAGGGAGCCATTTTCGGCCGTCATCCAAGCTCTCGAAGAGACAAATGTCCCTGTAACTTCGGTTGATGCCCCATCGTCTTGGAGTATCGAGGACGGCCCTCCAGCTTCTGGCGTCGGGAGCAAGTTTAATCCTGCCGTGCTGGTCAGCCTTACAGCCCCGAAGCCGTTGGTAAAGCACTTCAAGGGTCGGCACTTCATTGGCGGAAGGTTAGCACGATGTCATCAGAGATCCTTTCCTTCGTGTGAAAGCACTGTCATCACTGACCTCTTTTGCCCGCGTGAAATAGATTTGTCACGCCAGCGATTGCAAAGAAGTACGACTTTGAAGTCCCTCAGTACGAGGGGATCGACCAATGCGTCGAGGTTGGCAACGGCGAACAGAAACTCTGAGCTGAATGCTTCTGTCGGGGGGGGATCGGCATCCGCTGGTTGGGTGGTCTGGGAATCTTCCGAACCTTTTCGTCGCTGGACCGTTCCGACTCCGTCGACATCATATAACGGCACAGCCCCCAGTGCGGCTGTTTGGGCAGACTGGGCTTGGGCACAGTCCTTCGTC
>Ga0209127_100755_pt1 | contig 10947 bp, 14 predicted proteins | sample LakSupMetagenome_FD_187469 | JGI IMG/M metagenome (GOLD analysis project Ga0209127, IMG submission 187469) | Freshwater microbial communities from Lake Superior, Canada - Sta WM archaea (SPAdes) (version 2) | ecosystem: Environmental > Aquatic > Freshwater > Lake | place: Lake Superior, Canada...
AAGGACAACTGAATCCTTTGGATCTCGGATTCAACACTGAGTACCATCAAGGAGACATACCAATGAGCAACTACACCACAATGCCCTTGTGGAATCTTGCCGCCAGCCCAAGTATGGCCCAGGCCCAGGAACCATCCGACAGGACAGGTCAAAGAGACGACACTCTGTCCAGAGAAAAGTGGGAGCATCTAATCAGTCTGATTAGTGGAAAGCTTCTCGACACAGCTGCAAGTCCCGGTAGAACCTTACCGGTCAACTTCGAGGATGAGAATCACCCATTGGGCATCTCCTCTATGCAGCTGTATCTCAAGTCATACTGGAAACATTTTCACGAATACCTACCACTTCTCCACTACCCAACGTTTTCTCCGGATGCCGCACATCCATATCTCCTCATGGCCGTCTTGATCCTAGGATCATCGATGCTTACGCGGCAAAAAGGATCTGAACACCGAGGTATGAAGTTTACCAACCTGATGGCTTGGAATCTGCGAGGACATGTTCTGTTGCATGTCGACGCCAGCTCCCCAGGTCGACTCTGGGTGTTCCAGACCCTCTTACTCCTGGAATTCCACGACAAGCTCCTAGCTTCTACGTCTCTGCACGATCGAACACTTGTGTTCTACCCAACGACGCTAAACCTAATGCGCCAAAGCAGCACGCTCTTTGGAAGACAGGTGCCGAGGAGCCCAAAAACACCACCTCCAGGAACGACCAACCCTGGCGCTACCAAGCCGGAACTGAGCGTCGGGTTTTTTGCACAGGAAAAGCCCTCTACTTCAAGACCCGAGTCCTGGTGGGAGTACTGGATTGTACAAGAAGCCATTCGACGTGCAGCATTCACCGCCTTCGTCCTCGACATTTCCCATTCTGTCATGTTTGGGAACAGCCAAACACTGGTATTCCATGAGATGCATTTGTTCCTGCCTTGCGACCGTCACCTTTGGTCGTCGCACTCGCCCGGTGAAATCGGCGCTGTGGAGTCGAGCTTGTATGCGAGCGGCGTCAAGCATCCCTCCTTTCTAGAAGCGCTGAGGAAGATGTTCAAGCGCCAACCATGTCGGACCAACGTGTTCGGCTGGCTGGTCTTGCTCTCTGGGCTGCTATCCATTGTCGGACACATGCAGCAACGGGACCTCCTCACATCGAGCCTAGAGAGCGATCTAGTGCCTAACTCATCAGACAAGTGGCAGCCGAAGTTGATCAAGGCACTAGAGTGGTGGAAGGCGGAATATGAAAGCAATCTGGAACACCTCCGTGGAGCCGGCCTTGACTGGCGCAGATACTCCCTTTCGGAGGAGAATCTCAACGGCGGCGGAAACGACCTCGCCTTGAATATTGTTCTGTACCACCTTGGGAACATAAACATCTACATTACAATGCCGGAACTGAGCGTCGTGGCTGGTGCGAGCAAGATACTTGGCAGGTTAGTGTCTCCCTTCGAGAAGCGAATGATGAAGGAGAAAGTGGCACGCTGGGCTGATTCCTCGGGGGCTATACACGCCTTTTATCACGCTCTGGAGCTGATCCGACTAATACTCTTCCCTATTCCCGATTGCCAAGACCCCACCGAGGTGCTCTCGGGGAACCCGGACTCGCAAAGCAGACGCAGGGAAGCAGGACCGCGTTACGAAGCCTCGTACGAAAAGCTACCAAATAGAAGCTGGGCGTTGTTTTTCGCCACCATGGTCATATGGGCTTACGGCCTCCAGCGGGATGGTCCCTTGAAACCATGGCCGACGCACCTGGCATACCCGCCGAACCCCACCGCGCCAGCGGAACCGTACGACCCCGTTCGATGTCGAGACCAAGACGTAGACGGTGCATCCACTCGGCAAGAGTCCGCTCTGGCTGAAGATGCGCGGACGTACCTGAACCACGTGTTCCCAGCCACGGTCAAGTCGCCTCAGGACTCTGCTCGACATTTACAACATATCAAGATCGGCCGCAATCGAGTCATCGGACTTCTGGGAGTGGTGGACCAGGCCCTTTCAGGATCAGGCTGGGAATTGCTTGATGAAGCAAGCAGGCGACTAAAGACAGCTGCTATGATCCTGAAGAATGGCTTATGATGAATGGGTCACGATGACCGCCGTTAATACTTATACATGTGCGTCTCACGGGGCGCTGAGAGAGGTTCAAGGGTCAACATGTAAGATGTGGGTTATTACTTTAGCTTGATTATCTAGCTACCGTCGACCGACTCCAAAATTCGCGATAGAGGCTAGATACTCGGAACCGAGCTCCTGCTCCTGTTGATCCCTTCCATCAAACTTCTGAGATGTGGACCAATCCTGAGATAACAGAATGTCTTGACCTCTCGGGCTCAATACCATCTTATGGATTTCCTTTCGAGCCATAGAATTCACAGCCCTCTCTCCAACATTCACGCTTGTTTGTGACTTTGGGCGTCATCGTCTTATATTTTCCGCACTCCTTAGGGCACAACTTTGTTTCTACAAAGACAGTGTGAGCACACCTATGGTGGTGATGGTCCCAACTCCAACACATGATGGTGTACCGGCTGAAACAACAAAGGTTAGCTTCCACGCACCGATACTATAAGTTTCTTGAGAGCTGAGGATGGTTGAGAGGCTTAACTTACATGTCGACAAAGAGTAAATAGAGAAGGTTAGTGGAGCTCAGTCAGGTAAGATAAGTGGCGAGGTAATCGCAGGATTGAGCGTTGTGATGTTGTCTTGGATTTTGTATTACTGCGTACTGTTGTTATGTTTTATGTTCGAGGTGTTTTCAAGTTCGCTGTGTGCTGTGAAGCTTACGGGGGAAGATACGGCCCAGACCGCGGGTTTTATAGAGACACCGCACCACGCGTTGTAAGATGGTAGCCCAATCGACCTAAATCACAGGTGAGTTGTTACGTTAGTGGATGAATTGAGGATTCGACACGATGTATCATCATGAGTCCTTGTGGCATTGTAAGATTCCATCACTCCGGCTTTCACACGGCACGACGATTGTACAGTTGGGGAAGCAGTGGGGATATCGTCATGAATCCAGTCTCCTTCTTGCTCATCTTGTCCACCACGTGAGTTCTTCTAGGTTATGTAGAAGGATCAGCACTGGACGTAAAGGGTCCTATGCTTGCATCTAACATACGCCACCGGTCATACAGGTTGAAGCCGCAGAGCTTCGTGGCCTTTTAAGCAACGTTATTCTGCCCGGAAAGCCATTTGTTGGAGCACTGTTAATGGTCTGGCGTCTAACCACCGGGAGAAGACCTAACGAATGTGACGGTGTCCGGCTTCAGACTCTCCAGTTTAAGGCTCTCCGCCCTAGTTGTGACCAGGTGTCCGCAGTCTTGCACGTCGAATAGAACAATCGAAGTGTGCATTGCAAGCACCAGCCCCGGTTAGCACGTCAATCCACAGCAGGGCAGCCCAGAGTAAGCCGCATGTGTGCCGAGCCACTGGCTGAAGGTCCACGGGTTGAGAGTTGTTGGTGGGGCCCTGAAGGCGCTTCCACGAATCTGAGAGGGTTGACGGAAGAGCAGAAGGAGAAGAAGAGGCTCACGGATCCGATGATGGCGGCTGGTTCTTTGCATCCGTAGTGGACTTTGGACCCGTTATTTCTGGCGTAATCTACAGATGGAGTCATAGATGGCAAAAAGCCAAGGACAAGGGTCTAGCTTGAGTCCCAAGATAATGAGCAGCGTCAAGAATTCAATCCGATACTCATGTAACCCAATGTTGAATGGGAATAGGAATACATATAGCGGGTGAAAAGAACAATTCAAGACAAGTTGGTATCATCGAGCTAAACATGAGTGTACAACATAAAGTATTAAAACAATCGCTCGGCAACCATCGGCATCTTAGCACCGTCTCGCTACCCAGCCATGCTATAACTTGGCCACCGGTCTCCTAACGAATAGACTCCTCTCCCATCCGTCGATGTCGTCAACAACAGTCTCCCTGACCAGCTCGTATTTTCCAATCTTGGGCATGATGACAGCCCAGATCAGCCACCATACTCCGCCAGCGAAGATGATTCCAAAGCCGACGACGCAATGCAGCCAGTATGGCAGTGACTCGTAGACGTTATCGTCGCCCTCTGGCGGCACGAAGGGGGCGACCACGAGGTAGATGTTGCTGAGCAGGAAGAAGATGACGACGGGCATGGTGGCGCTCATGGGCGGGTTCCACTGCCACTTGACGCGGTAGATGTAGAGGTACAGCAGACCGCCGGCGACGAAGGAGTTGACGATGGCCAGCGGGTAGGAGATGAGGTTGAGGATGAAGTTGTACGCGTCGCCAGGCGGGGGTGCAAGCATGGTGATGACCGAGACGGCCCAGTGTTCGAACAGACCGGCAAGTGGCGCATTAAAAGGCCGATTGCTCGCCCAGAGGCGAGAGAAGGGCAGCAGGCCCTCCCTCCCGAGTTCTTGGACGAGGCGTCCCTGCGAGAAGATGACGCTGAGGACATTGCCCAGGGCCGAGAGGGCGACAAAGACGGAGAGGGCGCGTTCGGCGGTGTTACCCATGACGTTCCGGAAGAAGGATGCGGCCACGAGTCTCTTAGACGATAGGATCTCCTCCTTGGGCACGCCTGCGAAGTAGGCAACGTTGACCAGCATGTACAGGACCGAGACTAGACCAATGGCCAGCGGAGCAGCGATCTTGAGCGTCCGGACCGGGTTCTTTGTCTCGCTGAGGGCGTAGTTGGCGTTGCTGTAGCCGATATAGGACCAGATGACGTTGTAGAGCGCCGTGACAACACCATATGCACTGCCTGTCGTACCCTCAAACGCGTTGACGAAGTTGTCCGGCTTCTCGTCCAGCTTGACATGGCCTCCGAGGGCAACGAAGCCCGCAATGACAATGATAATGATGATAAAGAGCTTGATGCAGCCGAGTAGGTTTTGCAGCCGAAGTCCCCATTTCAGAGCGCAACCGTGGATCAAAAAGGCGAAGGTGATGCAGGCCAGCCCGATGCCACGCTGGTTCCACCGGGTGACCTCGACGTTGGCGGCATGGAGGATGTACTCGCCGAAGATGACCGAGTTACCGCTGGCCCAGCCGAGAAGAAGGACATACCATGTGTACATGCACGTGGCCAGGAACTTTGGCCTCCGATACACATACTCGAGGTAGTTCTTCTCGCCTCCGTTCTTCGGGATTGCCGTTCCCCATTCCAAGTAGACCATGGTGCCGGCTAATGCTATCAGCATACCGGCAACCCAGACAAAGAGACTCAACCCGACACTGCCGCACAATGCTAGTATGGTTCCAGGTGTGGCGAAGATACCAGTTCCGACGATACGGTTGAAGATGAGGAAGATTGCCGTCCATACTCCTATCTGTCTCTTGGCCTCTTGGGCGGCGCGGATGGAGCCTGTTGACGAGCATGAGCCGCAATGAACTAAGCATAAAGCGATGGAAACGGGCTTTAGCACTTACCAACGCCGCTCTCATTGTCCGCAGCTGGGAGACCTTCTGTGTACTGCTTGGTACCTTCTCCGCTGCCGTCCGAGACCGCCTTGACTCTCGAAGAGAAGAACTTGGACATCTCGAACCGTTGGCAGCTCGCACTCAACGTGGGAAAGCCGGATCTGCCACAATTGACAGGAGAATGAGGTGCCCAAGGTGTGAAGGATCCGCCTTGCTAGACAGGTACAACTGACGTCAAGCTTTGAGCCTTTCAAGTCGCAGCCCGCCTGTGTTGTTCTGGTTTGTTGATCTTTGTACCGTGCTCGCCACAACCTCGAACTGGGACAGAAGCTGTGCGGAGAGCATTGGAGCCTCCCTGCAAAGGCAACGGCCCTTATTATTCCAAGTCATGTCGTCGTCTCCATTGTGGAATCCGATGATGCCATCGCGATTGCGTGCTTCGGCCCAAGAGAATTTTCTTCTTGGTATGACTCGTGGTCGCCGAGTCTAGCCGCTTAAGGGACTGTCTGAAAAGTGGGGGGACTGCCGAACAGTTGGTCTGCATTGGTCTAAGAGGCCCGTCCCGCCGCTAAATTTAGTTAAGGTTGGAAATTTGTATGTAATGCTCCGAAAGCCTGGGATATGCCAGCAAGTCAGATCCATGCTTCGCACAAACCCTAACAATCCAGTGGTATGGCGAGGTAATGGCGCACAACTCCGTTCGCAGCACGAGACGCCTTGTGTATATGGCGTAATCGGAGAGAGCACCAGACTCGGGTCTAGACCGCATGCACAAGGCAGCTAATTGGACGCGAACCTGACTTCCTCATTCTAGGCGTTCAGCACGGGACTCTCAACGCCATTACCCCAGGGACTCAGCCCCGCAGCTAACCCAGCAAAATCAGGTGCTCGCGATCTCTCGATGGATATCAAAGCCGGATGTCTCAGGTTTCCGCGGTCATCCATTTTCTCGTCATTTTTGAGGGACAGAAAGATCGTTTGAAAGATCGCAAGTCACGGGGAGAACTTGTCTACCCTCCACTCAACGGCTCCAACAGGAGTTTGACTGATTGTACTAGACTTAGAACCGAAACCAGGAAAGTAGGGCAGGGTATATGATGAGCAGCTCCTATCCGAAGCTATCTCAGGCGCAAACAGCACAGCTGGGATCTGATGATGGTTTGATGCCTCCGATCAAGATCTGGAAATTGCGTGAACACAAACATAGAATCTTTTACTCAAGAGCCACAGCGGTCGTCGGTAGCACCTTGGTACTGTTGACGAGACTTTCTAATGCAAGCCGCTGCTCATGTGCGGTCGTTTCAGCAATGGGCTGTTGGTTGGCCAATCAGGAAGAGGATGAGTATTTGACGATCCGTAGGGGGGCGATGCCGTCAAGAACACGGGTGTGACAAATAATCCTCGTTCACACAGACCGTGGCAGAGGAGACTAGGGGCATCCTGATTTGTGCTATCTCTGTCTTACTGCAAGTCCGGTGTGGAGATTGTCAGACACTTTGTTTCCGACTGGGACTGCTGCATGTGCAAAGCAACCTCAGGACTTGGCGGCTCCAAGTCGATACGTATCGGTCTGGCGTTCAAGGTAAGCAAATGGAGTATGACCACAGAGTAGAATACCAATGTCAACCAAGTTCAGCCCGTAGCCTGCCTATTGCTGAGAGGGAGAGTTCGTCTGATGTTGTCAAACCCAAAAACAGCTGGCCAATATCGGCAAATATTTGCTGGGCCGTCAAGACACGCCATCACCTCGCGCGGAGCCAGGCACACAAATGCACACTTGGAAGTTGGGATGACCACGGTCCCCGAGCTATTGGTTGTGACTGAGTGGAACTTCCCTTCTGAACATCCTGTTCCTGTCCTGTCCACCCTCGCTTTCTCTATCGTTTACCCGTTCAGTCTACGAACATGGTGAAGCGGCTAACCAGATCGTACGGGCTGTAGTGTCAGGGGTTTGTTTACTCACACATGTAGCACTGTTGTCTTGGCAACCGTGCATGTCATGCAACTTACACAGCAACTCGTCGCAACTCGCGATAATTATTCCAAAAAAAAATACTGCTCCCGCTGTTTCTGTGGGAGGACGCCACGAAACTCACCGTGTTCGGGTTGGTATTGTGCCCTTGACATGTTACTGTCTGCCTCTTAACCACCAAGAGGTACACCAAGCCATACCTCGCAGGTTCTTCTTCACCAATTGCGCTGGCTTAGTACATTTGTTTTGAAGATAACTACTGGGCACGAGTATGGAACCTGGGTCGCCGGCTGATGTTCCCTTGAGTATCGGTTTCTGGAGTCAGCACAAGGAGGACACCGTAATTGCATATATCGTGACGGCGAATCTTGGTTCGCTGTAGGCCATGTGCAGACCTCACTTCGTTCTCTCCTACCTTGGAGGAAGATAATGCCGCACTATAGCAGCATCGGCAGGATAGACGCACGCAGTCTGGAGAAGGCGACTGCCATGGGGCTGAACACTTTGTTTTGCGGGGGCACGATCGCAGAGCTCGCAGTATAACCAGCGTAAGAACTAGTGCACCAGACAGATACCTCTTCAGGACTGCATGCCCTGGGCTTAGTGTCTGGCCGTTTATGAGACCTCCTTTTCCCATTGTTCGATGGCGCAACGCCCCAGCCATTCACCAGCCAAGGCGCGCACGAAGGCAACTGCAAGGGCACAGAGGAGGGTACGATCGAGTAGCCGAGATTACCTGCCTCGATATGTTGTGATAACATCCTGCAAACACGAGTATCTTTGCCTCCCCGGCGTTGAGTCCGTATAAGATCCGGACCTTCACGAATGCGAAGCCGCAGCAAACTACCAATGACAGCATGATGAGGTCGTGATGAAGAATCGTCACGTTCTCGGCACCCCTCAAATACCATCTATCGATGCTTGCTGTAGATGATATCGCCTCATACCGTTGCAACATTTCGTTCGATCACTCGCTGCCGGCATCCGCCTATGAATAATGCAACCGGTCCTAGAATGCTAGCCGTACTCCCAAAGATGCAATCCCCTCGGAAGATTGACTGAAACCACGCCAAACGAGCTGAAACACGCTCATTACCATCTTCCTACGCAACAACTTTCCATCAGTATTCACGTACCGTCCGCCCCCTAGTGACAAGCCTCCTCCCCATCAACCCTAGGTTTTGCCTGCCTCGAAGGGGAGTACAGCCTGAACTGCACAAAGATGACCACATCCTCGACAATCGTGCCCAGCGACCCGAGAAGCCACGGCAGGGCGGTCAGGATATACTGCTTCTTCTGCGAGTACGCGATCAGACTGGCGCCGTACGTGAAATTCCCCGTCAGCGACAAGAGGAAGAACAGCAGCGCCAGCCCCTCGCACGACTTCTCCCTGTAATTCTTGATAATCTGCGGTACCCGCGCACTATACCACACCAGTTAGCAACAACCTTCTTTCACAAAAGCGCAACAAGACACCGAACTCACCAGAGGTAAGCAACAGCACTAAAATACCCCAACGCCAACCCGATCCTACTCGTCGTCGTCGTGCCCTCCCCTCCCCGCTCGTCCGGCAGGCCAGAGTCCACGTCCCACGCCCCCATCTTGTAGCTGACGAACCAGCCCGCCACGCCGACGACCCACACGGCCGCGAGGCTCAGCGCGTTGTTCAGCCACGGGTGGCGGTCGGGCCGGTCGTCCTCGCCCGTTATGATGCGCGACAGCGAGATCTCGGTCTCCTGCCGGGTGTTGGTGCTGTGCCTGCGGTGCGAGCCGGGGAGGCCGAGGGAGCTGCTGCGGCGGCGCGGCGGCGAGGATGACGACCGCAGGAGGGGGGAGGCTTCCGAGGGTGGTGTGTCATCATCGGCGGCGGCGGTGTCGTCGGCTAGGGTGCTGCTGCCGGCTGAGGAGGAAGAGGCGCGGTTGCGGGGATGGTGGTGGTGGTGGTGGTGGTGTTGGTGTGCGCGAGACCGCCGGCGGGCGTTGAGGGTGTTGTAGTAGGTGCACTGGGCGATTAGGACGAGGTCGGCGAGGCAGAAGTAGACTGCTAGGCCGATCGCTGTCGGTGCGAGCGAGGTTGCGAGGGCGCCTGGGAGGAGTGTTAGGCGGGTGGTAAAGATGGCGGTGCAGGGGTCGAGGTGGGATTACCTAGGAGGTTGGCAATGTCGCCTAAGAGCCAGATGAAGAGGAAGCCCATGGAGAGGCCGTCTGCGCTCTTGGCTTTGTAGTTTGCGATTAGTTGCGGTAGCTAGCGTGCAAGGTCAGCTCAGCCTCTTAAGACACCGAAGGGTTAAGTGGTCGCGCACCAGAAGACATATCCAGGCCGTCAGGCTTATGCTCCCAAAGATGCCTGATATGGCCTGGTTAATGGACGGAGGCTGCATCGCCGCCGCCCACACGACGGTCAATGGAGCCGCCATATTCGACGTATTTTCGAGCACAGAACAGGCGCTCGGAGGGAAGAGAGGAGCTTCGGACAGAGGAACAGAGGTCAGCGCTGTCTGGCCGAAACAGACAGGTATATACAAGACGGTCAATCGGTCACTCTAGCGCAATGGCTGAGCAGCTGGAGGAGTCACATCAGGTGGGATGAACGGTGAGAGAGCTGAAGTCACCGGTCCTTATCGCGTGCTAGCTCAGAGATAAAGACAGATCCTCCAATTAGAAGTCTTCAATGTCGCCTGCCTCTTCACACTTTTCTGGGACTATGATTGGTCGATCCGATAAGCTCCTGCGCGGGGGAGGTGCAGTGATGCAATGTGTGGGGAGTGCCATATGATGCAGATGCACGATGGGGAGACCCTGGAAAGTTAAAGTTTGGCTCACCAGCACCGGCATCCGAGGACACGTTCGCATCTCGATACAATCTCCCGAGTATTGGACTAGATGCCTCTCTGATTAATACAACATAGGATACTTCCCTCCAAACCGTCAGCCGCTCCATCCGCTGACCGTGGGTGGCTTTCAAGCTCTTAAAGACCGAGCCGAGACGTCTCACGCGGGGCTGCTGCCTTGAGAATGATTCGCTGGTAGGGGATGCGTTTCCGCGCCAACCCAGCCCAGAGAAGCGCTGCAAGGGCTGCATGACTTGCTGCAGGGTGATCAACTTGAGCCTCATGACAGGTTGAGATAGGAATAAAACAAACATCTCCCCCGACAGGCCGAGTCTATCCTCTTGCGCATTGTTTTGGTCTTGCAATTGTGTTCTTGCTCGCTACCCAACGCTCGAGTCGTCTGATCTCATCTGATCTCATCTGATCTAGCTGTTGCTCTCAGCTGATTCTGTGAAGCACGTCTAAACCAAACATATAAACCAGGAACGGAGGGGAAAGGATGAAGTCATCTTTCCTCGCCTTCGGCCTAGCAGCCATACCGGGGGCAACAGCGTGGGGAGGTATGTTTCACCCGACTCTTACATCAAAGCCAACGTTGCCGTCCGAAGCTAGCGACTGACAGCCAGAGCAAGGCTTCGGCCACATCACAGTCGCCTACATAGCCTCCGACTTCGTCTCCCCAAAGACCGCTTCCTACTTCCAGACCCTCCTCCGCAACGACTCCTCCTCCTACCTC
>Ga0209127_100756_pt1 | contig 10940 bp, 11 predicted proteins | sample LakSupMetagenome_FD_187469 | JGI IMG/M metagenome (GOLD analysis project Ga0209127, IMG submission 187469) | Freshwater microbial communities from Lake Superior, Canada - Sta WM archaea (SPAdes) (version 2) | ecosystem: Environmental > Aquatic > Freshwater > Lake | place: Lake Superior, Canada...
AGACCCAGACCTTTCCGCGCCGTCCACCTCCACCATCCCGACTCCCGCCGTCATTCCCGTCCTCACATACCCCTGCCCCTCCGACCCCATCCGGCCAATAGTCTCCGACGCCTCCTCGACCTCCGAGCTCCCTCTCCCACGCCCACGCCCATCCCCTTCCACCTTTCCGCACCCATCAGCAGCAAGAAGATCCCGGCACAAGTCCCTACACTTGCCCGAGATCCGCGCGAAAAGCGCGTAAGCGGCCTCCAGCTCCTCTTCGCGGGCGGCGTCCCGATCGGCGCGTATCCGCCCCGCGGCCGCCAGGCGGGCCCTCAACGACGCGACTAGCTCCTGTAGCTGCGCCGAGTCGGCGTCATCGTCCCCCCGGGCGGTGGGGGTTGAGGTGTTGTCTCGATGTCGTCCGGGCATCGGGACCATGGTTGAGCTTGAGCTCCGCTGCGGGGATGATGATTTTGAAGGGGGTGAGGAAGGGGCGTACAAGATGATCCGGGATGATGCTGTGGAGGGAGTGGTTTGTCGACGGAAGGGGAGGTAAGACATGGTTGGATGCTGTGTAGGGCCGTAGGGGAATGAGCCTGATGTGGTCAAGGATGTGTAGAGAGATAACGTGGATTCATCAACTCTTTCCCGCCGGGGGGTTTAACAGTTGTGATCTTTCAACAAGTCATGTGCAGTCGACATGGCTGTTCTAGACTTAAGCTTGAGCGTGCGATGTTTGAACTTTGAACCGATAGCATGGATTTGGATGCGCAGTCGCTGCGCATCGATTGACTCGTTGGTTCATACCTGTCGACTTAATCCGGTTCAAAACCCCTTGTGCCTTGCGCGGCGATGTGGTTGATGGCTTGCAGATGCAGGTCCAATACGAGACCCCTACTTCGACGATCTCCGCGTTCATTGGCTGGTTATTGAAGAACCCTGTCACCAACGGATCAGCTGCGAATGCGGAATCGTCACGACGAAGATGTAGCAGATGCGATGGCTATTTGTAACTTATCGGGAGTTGTTCTCAATGTTTCTGGGCTGATAATTTTCCCGAGCCAGTAGATGCTCAATCTCATGTACGATGTACGAGTGTTGCTTTGCCTGAATGGTGGTGCCATCGATGACAGACCTTTTGCTTCTCCCTGGCCCTCAATGAGACACCACAGGATACCACCAGTCACCTATAAGAATGCCCATCTTCTCGAGACACACCATTCAGGCCACTGAGATGCTTTCACATGCCTTGCAAAGCCGCCGTTTGTGCAAGGTCGCATGTCCGAAATCAGCAATATCGTTCTATGATCCATGGTCAATAACGCTGCGCGGTCTTGTATTGTCGCTCAAAGAGTCAAACGCCCCCGACTACCAATACAAGTAGTCCAACGCAGATGCAAGTGAAGACCACAGCGATCACGCCTTAAAAGGTCTCAACGCTGCCGGGTACCCATTTTCACATCTAATTTCTGTCTTGTTTTGGTAGGTACCGCTTCCGCTCTGTCTCTTGCCATGCCTTGCTGACCTGATACCATCCATTCCTTTTCATAGGCCTCCTTCCTTCCCCTTTGCTGAAAGTCTCGTCTATAAACCATAATGCTCAAGAACTGCAGACCATAAGAGACCACAAGCAGAGTCTCCGGCATTGACAAACAAGGGCAGAAACACTTTTTATCTCTCCTCTGTTGCGCTGCGCATTGCATTGGGGGGTGGTAAGATAGGAAAAGAGAAAAACGAAAACCCCTTTGTGTGTCCCTCTAATAAACCGATCCGGGAATGCATCATGCATTTGATAGAGAACGCCAGAGTGCAGGAAAGACCAATGCAAGCAAAGCAATCTCCCCCCCTCCCGGATATTGTAGTCCCACAAAGTAATCGTATTTTCCGTCTCGGCTACTCGTACTGCCGATGTTGCCTTCTCTTCTTTGCCCTGCCTTCGTCCTTGTTTGTTTGTTGTTATTTTCTTTCCCTTCTGTGTGTAGGTCGCTGGTAAAACACAAAATCTCATAGACGCTTCCTCGGGACACGGGGCGAGTCACCACGCTCAGAATCCCTGGAGATGACGTCGACCAACCATCGTACACACGATCCCAAAGACCAAGCTCAGATCCTGAACGAGCAAATGTCCAATATCGAGCGTGAAGATTCAACTTCGTAGGACCGGACCGTGTCTGCCGTGCGGTGTGGATGTGGCTATCCAAACCTGACTCGGCTTCGGCAGTTGGAGGCATGGGGTCATCTTGGCTGTAGGTCGGAGAGTACCTGCTGTGCGTGCCGCTTGCTTCAACCGCCCTTCCGGTCAGCGTCGTCCTTGGGCAGCTCCTCCACCTGTGTGAACGACGCAGCAGCAGTCTTGAGGTCGGCGACGCCGGCCTTCTTCTTGCTCTTCTGCTTCTGCCAGCCGTGGTCACCCTCCTTCCGCTGCCCTGGCCCGTGCCCGTTCTCTCTCGCAAGGCCGTTAGCCCACGTGTTGGTGGGAGAGCTGGTGCTAGCCTCCTTCAGCGGCGGGGTCTTGCTCGCGTGGCTTCTGGGCGCGGGTGGCTTCGGGGGTAGTGATCCAGGTGGGTTGCCGCCGGCCGAGGCAAGCTTGGAACCCCCGGCAACCGCGCCCTTCTCAGACCTCGCATGCGGCGGCTCATACTTCCGCATGTATGTCGGAGACGGCGTCCGGTGCTCATAGACCGGTGACAGATGTTCTTGGTTCAACATGAAATCGCCTGTAGCGAGATCAAGCGGCGCGATCCCGCTCTGCTGCTGCCGCGAGATGACCCGCGGCCGGCCATTCTGCGGAGTCCACTGCGGCCCACTCAGGATGTCCCCGCTGGCATAGGTATACGGAGTCGCATTGATGTTCAGCGTACTGGACCTGGCCATCCACTGGTTAAAGGAGGGTGAGTCCAGAAGCGGTTGCTGAGCTGCAGGCGACGGTACAGGGCCTGACGTGGCCCCGTGTACCCCGGCAGGTCGCTCTGCCGGAGGACTGGGCTCGTTGAGGACCTGCTGAGACTGCTCCGGCCAGGTCATACCCAATCCGTGTTGTTGATTGATCCGCAAAGGGTTATCAAAGCTCGTCTCGTCCGGTGCCATGCTTCCCATTCCTGATGGCTGTCGACTCGGTACCGCAGTTGTAGGTGCCGACTTGACAGGCAAGGCGGTTCCGTTCACCACCAGCGGCCGACTTGGCCCGAGCTTGCTCGTTGTCTGAGGAAACGGACTTGACGCTAGAGGTGCCGAGTTCATGCCAGCAGAGAATGCCCGCGCGTGGCCGAGCGGCGAAGGTGACCGAGACTCCCTACGTATCCTCCTGTCAAGTATGGTCTGCGGATGCTGGTCCGTCGACAGTCGGCGCCTCCCCTGGCTGCTTTGCCCAGCCTCGGCGAAAGAAGCCGCTCCATTGCCGACACCGTTCAACGAGTGGATACTGCTGATCGTGTTCGGCATCGGACTCGGACCCGGACCCTCGTTCACATAAAATCCGACATAGCGCGGACCATCGTCTTCTGGAGGCGAGTTCGATAACGGCTTGGTCGGGTCGTTGGCGTACTCTGGCACAGATCTCTCGTCCATCATAAAACTCGGTATCGGCGGCGCGCCGTTCAGCTGACGAAGGGGAAACACTGGCATTGACGTCGGCAGCTGCGAGCCGGTCAGGTAACCCGTGGTGGCCTGACCTCCCGGGGTCAGCTGAGGCGTGCGCGACGCGGGCTGGGATTGCGACCTAAGCGACCCGCTTCCTGTCGACAGACCCGACTCGCTCGTAACGGTAGACCTGTGTTGACTCCTCCTGAACTCGGTCGCTGTTGCCGAGGTCGATGTCGACGGCGACGAAGGGTATGTCGTGAAGCCCTGCGGATAGGATGTCGGCTGGTAAGGGTATATGTAAGGCACGTCGGCCCGGATCGGCGCCGTCAATGGCGGGTTGTCGAACGAGTTCGTCCGGGATCTATCCGTTGGCTGCGTCGAACCGCCATTCTGCATCCTCTGAGCCACTGCAAGCGCCTGCTGAGTCTGCATGGCTTGCTGCTGGGTGAAGAGGTGGAACCTCAGCGTGTTCTCTTGAGCTTGCAGCGCATTCAAGGTATTGCCAAATATCTCCTGGTGCATCGCCAGGTGTGGCTGCTGGGCCTGATACCACAAGATGTGTGCTTCGTGGGGCGTCATTGGCGGCTGTGCCCCTGCTTGCGCGAAAGACGCGTTGCTCTCGTACGATGCAACGCTTGAGGCCCGTCTACTGTTGTTACCGCCATTGCGGTGGAACTGCCGACCCCCGCCGCCGCGATAGCCGCCACGACCCCCTCTTGTCGACGTCGAGTTGTGCTGTGACGAGCTCCTAACAAGGATTGGTCTCGGGGCCGCTGCCGGCTTCTGGAAGAAGGGCCGTGGCTCCTCTTCGGGGAATTCGTACTGCTCGCAGCACTCCTCCAGTTTCCCCTCCGCTATCAAGTCAAACGCCCTGCGCAACTCGAGGTGAAGGCCACGGAAGGAATAGTCGTCGGCAGTGTTGCCGAGATTCCGGGCCGTGTTGAAGGGCTCCTCTACACACAGCCGGTTGTTCTGTGCCAGATGCCACTTCTTTTCCGACTTGGTGATGAGCTTCCCTAACCTGACAGATAACGCGTACTTGTCGTAGTCAAACTCGTGCGCGTAAAACCTGAAGAACTGGAACAGCAGAGCGCCGAGGCTGTCCTGGTTCTTGTCCCCAAATCCGCGTAGTTTCTCCACATCGTCAGCAAACTCGCTGATGCGGCCCTGCTTGTCAGTCAACCTCTCCCGCTCCATCTGGTGCAGAGCAGGAAGCACGGGGGGGTCCCTGAGCTGAAGGAAGGCAATAATCATGCAAATCCATGTATATGAACTCAGAGTTCCTCCGAATGCTGCCAAAAAAAAAAGGTCAAAATCTCAGTTCTCTCTGCAGTCATTTGTAGCGCAGCCACTTACCCGCATCGTTCACGATACGCTTCCGGGTCCAATACTTGATGATCATCGCAAGGGGCCGTACACGCTCGTCAATCTCAACATACGTGCGCACCATCCGCGTGTTCTCCAGCGCCACGGTGTTGTTGACGTTCATGTCACACGCCAGCTTAAGCTCTGGGTCCCATATCTTCACGATCGGAACCTTGGCTTGGGAAACGCAGACCACCTTTTCCATGCCATCTAAGCCCAAGCATTAGCAAAAACCGATGATCATGCCTAAGGAGCGGAATAGCACTCACGTCTGGCCAGCAGTTCGGCAATCATGCAGACACCTTCAAGCTCCGTCCACTCGGTGGTAATACATATGTCCACTAGGGCGGTGTTAGCAATGTTGCGATACTGCGTGCAGGAAAAAAGGAATGTGTCCGCACCATCAGAATCATCAGAGCATAAGAGGTTCCCAGAAGAACCGAATAGATGCACCCTGATGTCGTGCCCCGGCCACTCATCATTGAAGAGCTTCTCCAGCTTCTGGACCAGTTTGTGCCGATTCTCCCCCACAGGCTTGGTGGGCAATAACCGGCCAAAGAGGTCGCGCATATCTGTGGTGAGTTTCCGCTCGTCGTCGTCCGATAGTTTGCTCTTGATCTTGTCCAAATCTATCCTCTCCAGCTTCTCGTCGCCTATGCTGTAGTTCATACGTCGGCGCCCGTGGGCCGGCGCAACCTCAAAGCGACATCCTACCCCACGCGGTGGAAGAGGCCGCAGTGACGGCAATGTGCTGTTCGTCTCGGAGTAGGCCGAGCGCGGCGAGTGGTTCTGGGTGGCGCCCGGCGAGGGTTCTCTCGATCCGAAGGAGAACTTTCGGGCATGCTGGTGTGGCGTAGAGGGCACAGAGCTCGAGAGAGCGGCGTGGTCGCCGGCTGCGGGCGGAGGCACAGACCGTGCCGTCTGGGGAGGTCGTGCGGGAAGCTGGTTGTTAGGTTGGGCATTCCTGTCGGAAGCCTTCTTGCCCGCCATCTTGACTTGCGGTATCTCCTGCTCCGGGGGCGTTATGGATGCGCGGTCGGCGCTTTCGGAAAGGTTCTTTGCTGATTTGTTCCCATGGCAGTTCTGAGCGCCAGGCCTCGTGGTTGTAATGTCCCTGTTGGACACTTTTGAGGAAGATCTTGATCTTGATGCACTCTGAAAGTGAATAGGCGAAGCCGTCGTGACGTGGGGGGAAGTTTGTGGTCCGCCGCCTCCTCCGCCTCGACCGGGCGATATGAGCTTATTGTACTGCAGGAGTTGGGCTTGATACAGCGACGACTGCTGTGACAGTATCGGAAGGAAGTCGAGAGGCGCTGTGAAGGGGGCGGGCGATGATTCTAGTTGTGCCGCCGGAGACACTCGGGGAGGAGATGCCGCAGAAGAAGCTTTCGACCAAGGATTTGATTGCCGATGTCGAGGTTTGGTTTCAGCCGCTGTAGACTGGCTTTCCATAAGGGAGAGCACAAAGGGTTCTGGGAGCAGCCGTTGTGGTTGTGGAGGCGAGAAAGAGGCGGATGGACAATGACTCGAGAAACGACAAGGTGTAGCCGGGTAGTATCTAGCTGCTGGGAAGCCTGAATGATTCGACGACTCTTGGTAGCTTTGGCATATACACTTGGAAGGTGGGAGATGTCGAGCAAGTAGCCACGACTAGTGGTGCGGCGGCGGTCGGGTGGTGGTGAAAGGAAACTGACGGCTGGCGGCAAAGCAGCCTGCGACGGCGAGTTTGTTGACGGCTCGGTACGCACTGGTTGATGATGCAGACGGATTTCCGAGAATGCCGAGTGGGAAATGATTCGACTGGGATAGAAAGTACAGTAGCGACGCCGTACAAATCGCGAGGGTTTACCGGAAGGACGAGCGAGATAGGAGGGCCAATTTAAAGACGACGTGACGATATTTCGGCCGGCGCCGATGTTGAGACGCGTGAAATAAGCGTACCAGTGCACAGAAGCGTGGGTGGAAATCTGCACACTGACAACCTTGTCGGGCAGAGAACGAGGGCAGGTCTCTATCGTCGTGGACCAGGTGATGTTGCTGTTGGCAAAGGGTCGCGAAGAGAGGTTAATGTCCAAAGGCGGCGGCGACAAGGCAGGACAAGGGAATTAGAGGTCAAAGTGAGCCCAACTCGGCGAATGAACTACGGAACCAAAGTGGAGTCGGTGAAGCGCAGACTGCCAATGTCTACCAAGCGATTCAAGCCCCGGCTAGACTAGACTGCCTTTAGCATAAGGTAGGAACCGTATCTACGCTAGACGTAACGATGGGAAAGAGAATTCCGTGTCAATGTGTTTTGGTATTTCAGCGCGTTTTACAGAAGGCTAAGGTACCTGCCTACCTTGCCTTAGGTCCCTGCATTGTCAGCAAGCATCGCTGTTGCAAGCTGTTGTAACCTTCGTTACCTATTTTACCTCTAACCGAGAAGGGAAGCTTCCATAGCCCACTCCTTGTCCCAGAACTCGGAGGGGCAGCAGTTGAACAGGGGCTGAAGCCGCGACAGGTCAGTCTCGTCCTCAAGGTATTTAACGCCTTGTAACTCGAATGACCCAGTAGGCCGGACCATGCGGTATCTTCAATACCTTAGTCCCAGGTAGATAGATACCTTATGCTCCCACTCCTTTACAAATATTCGACGACAAGTTGCTTTGGGATGATACCACAGATCTCAACATCCGGAATATCGTAGCTAGCTGGATCAAGTTTCCTTCGCCCGAGTCCAGTCCCTCGTCCGTGTCATCCGCACAGTGCAGGCCAGTCCATCCCTTTCTTCAGCTCACCAATAGTCCCAACCTCAGGTACAGTAATGACGTTCTCCAGAACGCAGACGTAACCGTTACGTTAGCTCAGCCAGCCTCAGCCGCATCTTTGCTTCGGTCTGCTGCTATTCCAGCGAGCAGACTCAACAAGCTGAGTATAGCCTGGCGAAGAGTAGTCATGAGTGTCGACCTCAGGCACTGCACTCGGCAGGTTATGTTACTGAACTAGAGCCCCCCGGGTTTTGATATCAGCGACGTCCCCTGAGCGGCCTCAGCGACCAAAGATATAGGTGCTTTTGAGGCTGCCACTACTTGCACTGTACACACGGAAGGTTGTGCCGGGAAACCTGCGAGCCTCTGGCGTCCTTTGTCAGCCCCACTTGCTTCGAACAACTCCCGTCTCTTGCAACGTGAACCTACTTCTCTGTTCCCACTTTTTTTTCTTTTGTCCGTACTGTAGCTCATGGCCTTTTATACATATCATGGGACCAGGCTCTTCCAGGCTCTTCCTAAGGGTATCAGAGACAACATATGCTGTAATAGAAGGCTGGTGTAGCTAAGGTACCTACATGTACGGTACAGGAGGAGGGCATGACATACGGTACCTGGTACCTAAAATGCGGGGCGATCTTTAACCCCACAGCCCTAAAACACACTGCAGTCAGCCAGTAACGGTGCCTTTTCAAGGCATCGACATCATCGGACGACGGGCCTGCTACGGGACCACATCACGGTACCCTTACGCTGAGGTGCCATCGGGATATCGGGGCTTCTGACTATGATCGCTTGTTCTTACTCATTCTTTGGGCGGCGAAGCAGATGGGGCTGACCATGGCTTTCTTCAAATCCATGACCATATACTGCTTCTCGTACAGGGTGTCACTTGGGCGAAAACCAACATACTCAGCCTCTGGCTTCACGAATAATCGGCACGGGTCCATTCCGCTGCTCCTGATGCCCAGAGTCATTGCACCCGGTCTTTGCGCCTCCAGGGACAGAGGCCAGGATTCCATCCAGAGCAGAGTCGCTATGAGTTCTTCGACCGAGTTTGGATCTCCGGACTCGACTCTGCAGAACAAGACGCATCATCCCATTCCCATACCAGCCATGAACCTTGAAACCAGCCACAGCTCAAGTCCTGGAACAAGTCGAGCGTCCAATCAGGCGCAGCCAACCATCAGTTCTCATGTTGGACGCCAAAAATCTGTTATGACATGACGGCCGACCCGAATGCTACACGCAGGAAAGGATAGCCGCCGACGACTATCCACTCAGTGCAGCACCCAGGGAGACCCATATCTCGTCACATCGACTAGCAGTTCTCTCGCCTCGGGGAGTTCGCGAACGAAGGCCGCATTCCTGGCTGAACGCGAGGCACAGCACTCAACAGCTGCGATCCGCTGCTGCATCTGCTGAACCGCTCGCATGCAACTACGGGACGGCCCATAGGCCAGAGTCGTCGGCCTCAACCGACCCAATGTGGTAAAAGTGCCTTGCCCAGATCACACGATCTCACATCACCTCCGGCCAAAGACGCGACCAGTTTGGAGACCAAGCTTGCTGTTGGATCCGGCGTGTTCCTCGGATTCCTTATGCATTGTAACACACCCCAGGACTTGGGAAGCCGAACAACAGGCTCGTGCCCTCTGCAAGGGGGTCCCAACAATCGAGGTGCAGGACTCTCTCTCCGATGAGCAACGACCAACTGGGATCAACGTCGGTGCCTTCCGTCGTGCCTACAAGGTGCTTAAGGTAGATACGTATGCTACTTGCCGGACTTACAACAACTCAATCCGGCGTTGTGACTTTCATCAACATTTTATCGCATCGATCTTGGTAAAGTGATTCGGATCTGCACACCCGGCATCTTCATCTCCACGCACGCTGCCGCGAGACGAGACAAGTTGGCTTCCATATGGCTTTGACACGTCCCGCGAGAATCCACCAATCCATATCAACGGTCCAATATAGGCATGCGGATTCTTGGTGCCGCACTTTGTGTTGACTCCCAGAACCCTCTAATTCATCCATATGGCCCTGGAGTACCTTACTTACTGATGAGTTCAAGTCTAAAGCTAGCAATGGAAGCAGAGCTGCCCAACCGAGACGGCCTGTTCCTGAACATGCAGACATCACAGCTGTCCACCCTACAGTCGGCTTCCGTGGCTATTCCTGTCCACCATCGCCGCATCCAGTACTGGTACAACGGTACAGCGTTCGGTAACGCCTACCTTATGCAGTGCATCACTGCAACTGCTTGATCCAGGATTTCGGACGCCACGTCTTTGATGTGACGTATGTGTTGACGATGACTCCAAAGCGAAGCATGGGAGCACGATCACAACTGAGCTCTCGAGCGAGTTTGGCTGCTGCAAGAGGCTTTCTCTGGAGAGCAGCTCAATACGAAACTACAGCAGCGGTCAGGGCAGCCCAACTGCCGCAAGGCATCGCGGTGAGGCAAACAGTCTGGGTGTTTCCGTCAGTGACGGAGACTGAACGTCCGAGCACCCTACCAAACTCCCCATTGCTTGCGAAGAGAGCCCCTCTCAATCTGCCGAAATTCATCGGTCTGGCGGGCCGTGTGTCAACCGGGCGAAGCCTACTTTCTGTTCGTTCAGCTGTGAATATGCCTCGTGAGCGAGCGCTCCGGTCCACAACATCGACCACTATACCTGGACTGCATGTTCGTAGTTGGTTGTGGATGAGGGCAAAGGCAAGCGCCGACCGAGTCAGTCACGATCACCAACAATATTTCGGCAATTGGAACGCGACAAAGGACTGCCAGTCTTTCGAAGATTATGGTCATCTCATATGCTGTGGCTGCTGGCCGCATGGCAAGTCGTTGCGATGGCAGACCATCAACCTTCCGCACAAGGCTCGGCTGAAGGCTGATGATCACCCCGCATCTCACCTTGCCAATCGAAAGTTCAGACAAAACAAGGGTCCACCGGGGGTCAGGGGTCCAAGCCAAGATCCAGGTCGATCTTCAGCCTTGCGTGGCCGTGCCAGGGGCCGGACAGGGGTCGCAGATCTGCGACGTGCAATGTGTCGGCAGGACCCTTTTACGGATGTAAAGCACCTCGAACTCGAAGATAACACTGCGTCTGAGGGTAAGGCCATTTGTTTCTCAGCGTTTCGAGTTTCATGATGGGCGCGACTCCTGTGTTTGGTCCTGTAGACGCTCTTATACGAGGCTTTTCCTGTACATAACTCTTCGCAAACATCGTCCACAAAACAAACTATATCTTCATACTG
>Ga0209127_100757_pt1 | contig 10938 bp, 13 predicted proteins | sample LakSupMetagenome_FD_187469 | JGI IMG/M metagenome (GOLD analysis project Ga0209127, IMG submission 187469) | Freshwater microbial communities from Lake Superior, Canada - Sta WM archaea (SPAdes) (version 2) | ecosystem: Environmental > Aquatic > Freshwater > Lake | place: Lake Superior, Canada...
GTTCTCAGTTGTCGACAAAGCCTTGTCGTCGGGTACCTGCTGCATCGCTGTGTCTCTGTTGTGGGTGGCAGCCATCACCTCCTGTGCTTCGTCCAGCGTGTTACCCTCTCTCTCTCTCTCTCTCTCTCTCTCTCTCTCTCTCTCTCTCTCTCGCGTGTCTTGTGTGTCCTCAGCCTGACCTGTACACCCACCATCCTCCTGCAGTCTCGTTAAATATCACCACACAGTCTCGTATCCGCCAAAAACTTGTGAAACTTTCCAGCGGGAGCTTGGGACTTATGCAGCCGGCGCAGAGCCAAGATCTCGGCCACCCCGAGCACACACAAGACGGCCTTCCTGTGTTGTTTTTCTAGAAAGAAACAATGCGCACCCGAGAAAAGAAAGGAATGATTGTGGTTCGACGCCACACTTATTTTTCGGTTATTCTTGTACGTTATAAGTCTCTATGCTTGCCCCTGCCCCTCGAACTGACTTTGGGACAAACTTGTCATTGTCTTCCGCTCGGTCTTAGCGGGCGCGCGCCACAAGCGTGTGATTTGAGGGGGAGGGCTTGCAGTGGAAGTGGTACACGATCGCGTAGCTTGCTCTAGTTCGTTTCTCACTTGTAAATTGGCTACGCCGTATCTAGAGAAGCGAGAGGGGAAGGGGAGGGAGGGAATTGAGGACCATGTTCATGACAGGTTCCTTGCGATGGGTGATGCTTGCCTGGGACCCCTCCCGCCTGCCAAGGTGTACGAAATGATGATGGGGGATCTTGCACGCCACAGTTGACCGGAGGGCCTCAGACGGCTAATCACGGGATGTTGTTTGTTTTCTAGAAGGAGCTAGATGACGGGGTGATGCGCCGTTGGGGGACTTGGGATGAAGTTGTGTTGACGCCTGCGAGGGGGGTTTGACGGGGCGCAACAACGCGTTTTCTGGGGCATCTTTTGCCGTCGAGGTTCTATTGTGAGTCTGATTGCTTGGCTGACTTTCTGTTTGTGGCACGTAGACTGGACTCGCAAGGCGAGAAAATCGCAGGCTTGCCCCGGACGACGACGACCGTCGTTGTTGGTGGCGGTTTTTCTTTCGGCGATGTTTGTGCGGTTCCCTGCGGCGCGGCTCGCAAGGGCGAGGTCATTAGACCAACAAGCGCCGGGGTTAGACGGTCGGATATAGTATTCTTGGCTGGGGATGGGAAGGCGTATTTCGGAATCTGAAACTGGTTCAGGGTATGTTGGATGTGACCGAGGGAAGCGCGAGAGTAATACCCTTGTATTGCTAACTGTCCGCGCCGCACGGCACTTTACCAGTCCCCTTTCCGGCGTCTGCGCCGCCCCGGTTGGTGCTGAGCCGGAGGGCCGGCGCCGGCTTGGCTGGTTAGAACGCGACTGTTGGTAATGTGTCTTGTGAGAACAGGGCCGCAGGGGCATTCAGTAGGCAAAGCTTACACCTCCAGAGTCTGGTCATACAATCGCCAACTGGTCCCCGGAGTAATGATACAGTTGTGACGATGACAGGCAAGGTAGATGATGCACAGGGGAGCACCGGGGCCTGGATTCGGACGACGAACGAAGTCGCCGAGAGTGGTTAGCGGAGGCCGCCGTTGTAGCAACACTGAGAGAGGGTTCTGCAGGCTTCCTCAGAGGTACTGCTTGTGGAAGTCTCATCGAAGTTCTGTCGATGTATCGAAACCACTTGAGTGTGTATGTCCCGCCGCAGGAGCCAGGAGGCAAGGCTTAGGTTGGAGCTCCACATGCTTTCTTCGCTCTGCGAGTGATCCATCTTAGCGATCTGACTCGCCTGCGTCACTTCAGGCAGGAAACCATGAACCAGACCGCTGGTTTCCGTCTGCAAGTCCCATTGCGGAAGATGTTGACTGCCTGATCCGCCTCATCTATCCAGAAATCGACGGCCAGCGCAAGACGGCCAGGCAGTAGCTTCGGCGCTGCCTTCGCTCAGACAAGGCTGTGCAACCAGGAGGCATACGAGGAATTGCTCTATGTTTTACTGCATTGCCAAACGAACAGAGGAGGGGGAGAGGCTGTGCTCGTCGACGAATTAGTCCGCGAATGTTGCCGTAAGGGAAGTTCAACACGGCGCAGTGTCCCGGGCCGGGATAACGGGCCTGAGGCGGAGTTTGAACAAAATGGCCGCCCCCCACGCGGCCCGCACTCTCCAGAGCCCCGCCCACATGGTCGCGGCAAACCTCCTCGACGACCTGTACGATAGTATGAGTTCGTCTCCCGAAAGCGATACCGAGCTTCTTCCGTCTTGTCATTGCGAGTTTCTTCTTGCCTATTGCTACCTCCTCATTGCCAATCGAGTAGCGGGGAGCCTGGACCTGGCCGCAGTATCGGTGGCCGCCCTGCCTTGCCAGCAATTGAAGGGTACCTCAGGCGTCAACTGATGGACAATGATCCCATATTTTCAACTTTGGAATGCTGAGCCATCACATTTTGATGCGCCGGTTCCGGCTGTGGATGAAGCTGGATAGCTCTAAGTCGCTCGCCTGACCCTCTAGAGCTGGGGCGGAATCAACTATGACGCTGTTCACACAGGTTGAACACCGTCTGTTGGTTATCAACCCATTTTGGTCGTGTGCTGATGAAGATCGGGAGGTCGTCGACCGGTCCGAGGGGAGGGATGGATGTTGGGCGTACTATGTTCCCCCCATTACGTGATAACCACATGCGCACATCACTGCAGTCGCACTAGCCGGGCAGAATGCCGAGGGTGCGAACCATGACGGCAAGAAGTGTCGTCTCGCGGGCCCCCTGATTCGATATCCGCACAGAGGGCTAGATGGTTGTTGGTTGCCTGGGCTGCTTCGAATCAGGGAGATCTGCTCAGATGCCGCACTGTCTGTCCGTTGTGGACGACGGGAAGGATCACGACTCGATGTGGCATGCGTCTCTCCATCTGCGTCAGGCCAACGGAAGGACGAAAAGCGTGCCTACTTGGTGTCATGCAGTTGCGTCTGTCCACTCAGGTTACGAAAATATCATTGCAGCAGCACTCTAGCGTGACAGTGACGCCGGAATCCCCTTCACTTGCCTGCTTTGGCGAAGAGAGTCGCTGGTATGTTGAGCGGCCATTGGCTTGTATGACCCGGCACAGGCTGATGAAGTGGGCGACATTGGCATCATTGGCATGAAGGAACCAACATATTGCTCTACCTCGTCCTAGCCTTGACTACGGTGCTTGTCACAAGTCAGATGGCAGATGCACCGGTGAGTGACGGGCAGAGGGTATCCATCCGCACAGCTTCCCATACACCAATGGCGATGCCGAAGGCTGTTGGGAGATCTGTGGTGCACTTCAGGCAGTTTTCACCATGTCCACCCTGCAACTGCCACGAGGGGTCGATGGGCAGATGCGGTATCGGCTTGGACTGTTGGTGCTAGTGGACGCTTGACCGTTTTGCCGCAGCGAGATGGTGTGTAGCTCCTGTCCTCCAACTGGTCACGCACATGCCGGGCTGAAGGAGAGCAAGCACCGTGGATGTTAGTGGCGACTGGACTAGGGACAGGAGGGAGGAAAGTTGAGGAGATGACTCCCGCCTAGCCGACAGACAAGTACGTATGTTCCGGTGCACAGTCTTCAAGCAGGCATCACGACGGCAGGCACTTCGGGACCGTGCCTCCGTGTGCGGTCCCGATACTCCGGACCTCTGCCATGAAAAGTAATGCCGTCCGGAAGCAAGTAGCTTGGGATCGGAAGAAGCGCGGTGGTGGCAGCTTGAAACATGGATTATGGACCAACCGTGCGAGTGTGAGCACATATTTTCCCTTGAAGACTTTGTGAAACAAAAGTATGCATGGGCCGCACTGTTTTGGGACAGTATTTTGGATGTTGGGCGGTACATAGAGCTGGAACTAACGTACCCCAGGCCACCCGAGTATGCTCTTTGCTCAAGTTGGCAGTCAGCTGCCACTGAATTCCTGAGGTCGAGCTTACAGAATCCAACTTTGACGCTAGGTTTCTTCGGTTGACTGGTCTGGTCAGCGATGACCGAGGTGATCGTCCTCACTCTGGCATGTTAGTCAGGAACAAGAACCACGAGACCTTTGTGTGTCTGCGCCTCTGGTTTGCGTCTGGTATAGGGCGTGATAACGCCCGAAATTACACAGCTCCAAGGGATGCATGTGCTAGGAGCATGACGGTACGTCGAGCGTCTAAAGCACGCGAGGTTGAAGCTTGTTGTTGGCTGGCAGAGTACAAGGGGCCCCATCCATTTCCTTGGCCTAGATTTGGACTCGAACACCGCACCCTCGGATCTGTTTGCCCGGGGATATCATGTTTGAGCACTTCGGATCAGTAGAGTACGACCCTGGAAGCATGTATTGCTCGCGTGCCGGGGTACTGTCCAGATACCTGGCATGATGTCTCGGTTCGTACCACGGTGTAGTATTGTAAGGGAGAGCTGCGATGACCGACCGCCGTGATGAACTTCAGATCGCATTTGGCGATTGCTTGTCCTTGCCGCGATTACCGGCCCAACACAGAGTTGCAGTGATAGCCGACCTAACTGCCATCCAGGCGAGCCAGTTTTCAAGGACATAGGCGAACGGTGCGGCGCTTAAAGCCATGTCCGATTTGGTGACGTGACCCAAGGGTTTGGGGGGTACACACTCTCAGGCGCAGTGACCAATGCCGCTCTGCCGTAGACCTCCATGCCGTTGTCAGCGTCGGGCGCATGTCGCTTGCGGTTTTGCAAGAACGTCGTACGGATGCAACAGTGAACAGCTTCAGTTGAGCAATCGAGATGATCTGCAAGAGGAAGACCACGTCAAATTCTGCAAGGCCCATGTGAGCTAATGCCCGCCAGACGGGTCCTGCAACCCAAAATGTTGCGGGAGCGCTTAGAAGCGCCAGCTCGGTAGACGATCTCCTCTGTTGGCAACCTGGCTTGTCTTCCTTTGGTGCCAACAAGCAGCGAACACGTTATCGTGGCCGTGGGGCAGTTGTGGTAACCGTGGCCTTCTTCCGGCTTGGGTTCCGAGTTGAGTCGCAACGGAAGGGCCGTCATGAGATAGACGCGGTTGATAATCTGGAAGCGGAAGTGCGCAGTCGTGCGCCCTTTGCATTTTTTGGGTACCATGAGGCTGTGGAAGCCAACCTCAGCCAATCGATGGTCCCGATAAATGCACGTCGGGCGCTTCGCTGCAGTATCTCAAACTTCAAAGCCTGCAGCCGAGGAGCCGGCCCTATCAGGCTAGTTCAGCTTTGGAAGCTGAGGTGCCATCGACCCAAGCACTGTTTGTCGGTCGATTGCAGTCGGAGAGGCGATGACCTTCATGTTTCGGCGATTATGCATGGTCGCGGCCATCCTTGACAAAGAATTAGACGCCGGAAAAAGAGTGTTGGATGGTTGGCTGTTGGAAGAGAAAGATGCTGACCCTAGACGCGACAGCGACCGCATCCGCCCAAAGGGGAGCTCCCGCAGTGACGCACCAGACCAGATTGGCGCAGCGGCGTTTGAGACAGCCCAATCAGGCCGGAAAGCCTCCTCGCAATGGAGGCAAAGGGTGGCACAATAAGGCTGACCTGGACGGTTGAACCAGGAAAAGATGGCTGTTAATCCAGATATGGGCCAGATCTCCCTGTGCAAAGTAATCCTTTCAAATGAGGCTGATCTTCCATGTGTCTGCCAGATGGAAAGCACATCAAAATGGGCGGCGGCAAGTGCGCAACATGCGATCGCCCGTTCAGCTGCTGATACGCACGTTACCTCTCTTCAGAAACGCCGGACAAGCCTGTGTATTCTCCGAGGGCACGATCCCATCGCGATCTGTTCCGGGACCTTGACAAGCCTCCCCGTCCCTGGTCAGGTGCTGTTGGCGGTGGAGCGACCCGTTGCTGTCAGTCATCGTTGCAGCGAATGAGAGATACAGGTAAGCGCGCTTGCGCACGGAACGGACCAGTGACTTTCTGGCGTTCCTGGGCTGTTAGGCGGACGTGTGCTCTTTTGCAGGCGGCCTGGCCCGGGCTTGGGCCAGCACCTTAACAAGCTTAGCCCCAAGGATACAAGGTGACCGTAACCGGACCAGGCAGAACACCGTTAGCGCGACATCTACAAACGGTAAGACCGACCCGACGCAATGGTAACGTCTATGGTTGGCCGAGCTGTCTCCGCCGACTCCACAGCCAAGGGACTCGAGCCTGCCCCGTCCCTGTTTTCCTCGTCAGCCAGCGTTCTTTATTCCGCACGTCAATCTCGGCCCATGAACAGTTGCGTCTGCCCCCTCTGCTGCCCTGCCATTGCGTGGAAAATCGAGGAGGCCAGAATTGCTACCTGCTCTCGAATTGTCTCTCATGGCTTTCCACCTCGTTGGACCTTTTACGCAGGTGAGTTACGGGCTGCTGCGGGTAAAAGGCCGTCCGAAGTGAAGTCACACAAGATTGATCGCCCATGAACTGTCACCCTATCCTGTAAATTGTCATTTTCTGGCTCGACCACTGGAGTTGCAAAGATGTCTCGCACCGACCCGTGGTCCCCGCCCCCTCCCGTGCCGTTTAAGCACCATTCACATCTCCATTAGCATTGCCCTTTTTACCCTGGAGCATTCTCGCTGGCCGTCCCATGACTGGCAGGTGTACGCCGACATGGAGGCATGGCTTCCACGGTTGGGTCACTATTGCAACTTCAACACCATCAATTATCAGCGATGACCTCTTATCTGTCGGCACTTTGAAGGATATCCACGTCGTTGGACAGACAGACCATGCACACACGGCCGCATTCCATAATCGGCACGGACTGCGCTGGGCAGCATTGTCCAGTCATTCGCAGACATCCAAATATCATCGACCACCCTTGACCTGTGGCTGCCTGGCCACATCAGTGTGGCCAGGTTCGGCCCCTTTGACTGCACACGGAGGAGGCCGACCAGCGTCTTCTCCACGGCTTCCTATGTGGCTTTTACTCCGTTACTATGCTCGGTCACATAAACAGTTCTTGCACGCTCTCAACCGAGCATCCATCTGGCAGCCCCACGGGCGAGATGCGATAACGGCGACTATCCGCTTCCTGTGTTGGCTAAGAATCCTTCAAGTCCCAACCGTCATCAGGGTTAAACGACGTCCGACAAGGTAATATCCAGGCTTTGACTTCATACAGATATATCTCTGAGCTTCAGATGCCAGTCTCGCCCATTAACCGTGGTGTGGAGTCGACCAGGGAAGACGGTAAGACGCGAGGTATGTATCTACGTATTTGGACAGGGGGTTGACAGGGGGGGTGACCGGTTGGACCGTTTGAGTTACGTCTTTGTAAGCCCGTAAGGTCCGCCCACATTCATGGGCAGGGGGGACCTTAACAGTTACTGATGGTCGCCTTTCCCTCCGGGGCGACCTGGTCGCTACACGTGTACCTGGGTACCTTCTTTTTCACGTCTTCTAGCACCCCACACCCCCCTTGTTTCCGTACTTCCTCTCCCTTGTCAACACTGACGCTCTGGTCCATGTACCCTGGGCTATGTCAAGTCGACACCGGTGCAGGAAAACTGCGAGCCTACGCCTCTCCGATATCCCCGCCTCGTCCATCCTGCTGGCTTCCCCGGTTCTGTTCTCCTGCCCTCAACGCTCGCACCCCACACCCACCGTCCCACCTGTCTTTGCATTAATCTATAACGAATTTGCTCTGGAGATCACCAGAGCCCAGATCACACCCCGGACACATTCAGTGTCCATGTAGTCCGTTCTTTTGGTCTCCGATCTACTTTCCATACCCCTGTCGGGTACTTGGATAGCATGTCTTTGTATGGCAATCACTGTGCTCCCCCTCCATTCGTTTGTCAACAGCCTGTGGATCCCCGTCGTTGCCTGTCACCGTTGTAGTCAAATACATCCCAGAAGCTCATCGTCTCATTGCGGCTTCGACATCCGCAGTTCCCTCGCCGTTCCAGGAATTGTCACGGTATGCTTCACGGACTTTCCCTCTCTGCCTACGCTCCTACATCTACCCTTCCAACGCAATCCCGATCGTTCGACCATTATCCCTCCTCATACAGAGTCAGTCACCCGTGGTCCGCCTTGTGTTGCCTGTCCCTGGCCTTTCTCGCCGGGCAGTCATAACTAACAGGCAAGGTGGTAGCCTCTATACTAGGCCGCTGCCCTCTGAAGCCCATTCGAACTACCTTCTCGCTGTGCGGCCTGGCACTTCTTTCTACGTTGCGCCGTCTCCGCATCTAGAACACAGCACTTCTGCTCTCGGGAACGTTTGCACACATCCCATCGTATGCAGAGTGAAGAGTTATGGGCGGCTAGCTCATGCAACAAAGGTAAGTCCACCGTCCTGATCCCCCCATGTCAAGGCAGGGGTTCCGCAGTGGTCGACCTTGCCGAGGCCATCCACGTCTCGAGGTAGATCCAGAGTGGCTTGTCAGTGTCCCTGACGAGTAGACTAGCAGGGGATCCACCTACATACTAGTTCCTGTGTTCTGCAAACTCCCCCCGTAAGGGACATCGCACCTGTTTCCGGCTCCACCGCACCACAATCAACCGTTTACAACTACACATCCCAGTGTATATAGGCCATCCCGCCCCTCGACCTATATTCTTGGTAAGGCTCTCTTTTGCTGTCCCCCATCCGAACCCCTACCCCTGTTCCTTACCGACCACTTTACGAGGCCAGAGGCAGACTGGAGTCTGAAGCCGTGGTCAACATCATCTCCAGCATATAACTACTCCCACGGCCGCCCCTCGTTTCTTATTGCCTTCTTCGGCACAAGACTAAATGACCATAGCTAGACGAAAGCATCAAACCATAGAACTAGCCGATATACTTGCCGACGAGGACCAGTTCACCCCCGAGTTAGACCCCGAGGTCCCCAGCTTAGATCGCATGCACATCAACATCGACATGCCTGATAGCCGGTACTGGAGTACGCATCGTCCACACGCTCTTCCAGGTACCTGCGCAGGTGATCCTCGATCTACGGCTGCATATCAGGAAGTGACCCCCTTTAGTACGGTAAGTGGAGGTGGCCGCATGATATCTTTCCCTCTGCAAAGATCACCATCTTGTGACGACAACAGCCAAAGAAATGGCGGTGACTGACCAACGCTCAGGTCTCTTCTTTCAACTTTCCCGCGACAGCAGACAACACGCTTTTGACACCAATATCCAACGCCGGATCTCCGCCGTTACAGCAGAGACAGTCCACAAAAGGCACCATGCGGTCATACCACCAGTCACAGCCCTCCAGCAGTGCTCAGCAGCCGACCCCTCCTAACACGTCAACTGCAGTATACTACCCTGGCTACGAACTGTCGTCTTCAAGCCAGTCTCCGTCTCCTCTGACGGTTCAACCACACCACACGGAATACGCAATGACCCCATATCTGAGGCAGTCTCCCAACCACATCCATGGCCACCCGTCACCGAAGGACGACGTCCCTCCGCCTCCAGGCAACACCTACTTTGGCTCCTACACAGTGTCGGGAAATTGCAATGACTATCCGGACTTTAACCACGGAGTTGGCCAGATCAACCCTCCCTTCATCACTCAGGGACACGGGGGCGAGATATCCAATGGTATGCACCCTTCGTCGTACGGCGGCGCAGCAACTCCTATTCTAGGCCAACCGGACCCCCGGATCTATCGCCCAAACATGCACCCACAACCGGGTCACATAGAGAACATCAGACGTGGGGACCTTCTAACCATTGGCGACCCGGGGCAGAATAGTAACTACTCTAGCCCGCGCCGGAACCTGAAGGTGAGCAAGCGTCCTCCGCGGCCCAAGAGACCGAGTTCGCGCCCGCTGGACGAGCAGGCTCGGCGCGCCATGGAAGAAGTAAACCGGAATAACGACACGGAATCCCTAGGCGACGGCGAGGAAGCAGTGACACTGAGCGACAAGTGCGAAGACGAAGCGCGATTCATCTTCGAAACGCGGAAGGCTCTGGTTGACTCGGGCATGAAAGGCAAGGGAATGTGGGAGGAGATCAGCAGGAAGTACGAGGAAGTCTACGGGCAGCGTCTAGAGAAAGCCACTCTGCAGATGAGGCTTACGCGGACGTTTGCCAAACACGCCATCTGGCCGGAGAAAGAAGTAAGTCTCCTTGTCCATTTAGCCGACCACACACGAGGGTGAGACCGGACACTAACGGTCATTGACAGCTCGACCGGCTGAAAGAAGCCTACGAGTACGTCGAGCAGAGACGCTACAAGCTTATCCTGGCCCGCATGAGGGAGATGGGCGGTGGCCAATGCTGGAACTGGACACCGCAGCTCATCGAGGCGAAACTGATCGACCTCGGCTTCGAAGAGGCGAACGTCGACGAGAAGACCAAGACCCGGAAAAGAAGGCGCCAGGCCCGCCACAGACGCGCCGTTGCGGCCCAGCAGAACCAGGCGGTTCTACACGGGGGCGAGCACTGGGTCAACGGGCTGGGGCTTCATCCCGGCACTGTTATGCATGCCCCGATGCACCATGACGATGGCGGTGAGGATCCGGAGGACATGATGCCCTCCTACACCGAGCACCAGCGGGACCAATACATCGAGGAGGTAGTCAGCAAGATCAAGCCGGAGCAGGAGGAATCATCCCCTGAGTCGGACGTGTTGGACGTCTCCTACCACGCAAGCGGCGATAGCAGGGACCATTTACAGCAGCAAAATAACCGGGTTGCTAAGCAAGCCGTCGAGCACATGATGCTAAGCGAGATGCGCATGTAGCGCTCCGCTGCAGCAATGGAAGTACACGAACCATTCCAGCTCAGGGGAACCGATAGGTTGCCGGGCAACGCAGCCACTCACTGCAGTGGCACACAGCCTCTCTACTCTTCAACGGCGCCTCTCCTTACCGAGCAGTTCTTTTCTTAATACGAGCGAGTCCTCACACTTAGGGTTGGAGTTATGTGCTTTGGTACGTACGGAATCCACACTTGAAGGCGCGGAGGCAGGGGTTCAGAGATATCACGTTGCTGCACTTCTCTCTTTTATTTTC
>Ga0209127_100758_pt1 | contig 10934 bp, 9 predicted proteins | sample LakSupMetagenome_FD_187469 | JGI IMG/M metagenome (GOLD analysis project Ga0209127, IMG submission 187469) | Freshwater microbial communities from Lake Superior, Canada - Sta WM archaea (SPAdes) (version 2) | ecosystem: Environmental > Aquatic > Freshwater > Lake | place: Lake Superior, Canada...
ACCAGAGCGCAACCATCTTAGCCGTGCTTGGCGAAGGAATATCGGCTCATACGAGTGTATGCTGTATTTTTGCCGCTTCACGATGGAACGGCATGGCACGCCGTTCCAGACTTCTTTAAGCAAAGACATTCAGGTCCTCGGCAGCTTGAGCATCTAGTGATTCCCGACCAAGGGCACTGTTCACACAGGGCAACCCTCCGGGCCAACCTTCGTTCACCCTACCTTCCTTGTCACTTCACTCCACAGCCACTGGCATCGGTCCTCTGGTATGCCGCTTAGCCTTGGTGCTCCCTAATGCGTATGGTGACAACCATAACGTACACTTGGCAAGAGAAGTCAGGCCTGGGCGTGCAGAGTTCTCCAGCATGGTGACCGGCCGGACCCAGAAAGATCAGATGATCAGATAAGATAAATTGGCTTGGCAGCTGTACGAAGACTCCGCTCGCATCTTATCAGATGGATCGCTCACCGATCATTGGCCTGTCGAATCTGCAAGCTCCTCTTGGCTAAATCCTAAATTGAGCCAAACTCCCTTGGCGAGGTCTGAACACTTACCTGTGACCCGGTAGGCTCGCGAATGGAACATTCCTCACCGTACCAAAGCTACCGACATCGCAGGACCACGGAGACCTAACATGGTTAAGCCCAAATCCTCCTCGTAACCATGGCAAGGGGACCGTGTGCATGCACGAAGAGGACTCCTTGGCCCAGACACCATTTTGGTTGACAATGATATTGGCCGAAGTCGGCATCAGGGGATGTGGTTACGGCCAAGCTCAGGTACTGAGAGACACTGCATCCCAGTGTTAGTACGGATCTGGACTGGGTCGTCTAATAATCTTGTCGGTGTTTGCCTGCCGCTGTGCATATAAGTTGAGACCGAGTTCCCCTTCTGCCTGACTTACTTTCCCATCCGACACACGTGTTCGCCAAAGGATCTCCCGTACCATAATCTAAAGCATACATACACACTCGTTCAAAAAATTACACTCACTCGTTTTGTATATCCCTTTGACATCAAGGGACATCACCGTCACGATGTATGCACCGATGCTCTCAACCTTGTTCCTGCTTATGGGAGGCGCAGCTGCCACCGCCATCCACTCAGATGAGCACTTTGCTGCTCTGCTGGCGCGTCAGGCTCCCGGAACTCCCAAGTATGAGTGTCACGCCAACTGTGGTAAGTATCCAGAAGTCACCAAAACATCTCTTTACACGGGGCTGACTGACACACTCTCTCTCAGGCGCCGCCATCACAGGAGGAAGAGTCTCGGGTTACTGCTCCAACTCCACCTGGCTCGACGCCTACAACTACTGCCTCTCGTGCGCCGAGGAGTTCGACATCTGGCAGTACTATGGCTCATCCGTAGGCGCCGCCGGCACAGCTTGCGGTCTGAGTACCGAAGCGCCGTCGTCTCCCTCGTCTACCTCCACCGACGGCCCCGTTTCTGTTTCGACCACCAGCGATGCTCCAGCTACCGAAACAGCCACTACCGATAGCGCCACTACCCCGGAGACCACTGCGCAGCCCACCGCGGATTCATCAACTGCTGACGTCCCTGCTTCGACTTCTGAATCCGCTACAGCTGCTGAAACTACCACCGCTCCGCCTACTGCCGGAGCCGGGTCCAACACTACTAGCTCTGCTCCGTCTGCCAGCAGCGTAAGTTCCAACGTCACATTTACTCTATGATTTCCATGCTCACCTCGTTTGTACAGACATTCGTCACTGTCTCTGGGGCTCGGGGAACTGATGTGACTGCGTCTCTGCTCGGTCTTGGAGCCATGGTTGCCCTGGGGCTGAAGGCTCTGTGGTAGACTTGGGTTCATCTAGAAGGAACTGGCAAATGTGCTACGTTCGAAAATGTAGCTCTAGTAATCTATGGACGTAATGGTGGCACTGTAAGATAAGACAAATATGGTTGAGATAAATCCCATGTATAATATTAAGTAGCAGTTGAGAGAGGACGGAATGGGACAGATGAAATATGCAGAAATGGAATTTTCGAGACACTTTGCTCTTGGCCCAAAGTCGGCGAGCCTCTGTTCTTCTGATCTCATCATCTAACACCCGACCCTACAACACTCAGACTGTCCATGCAAGATTCGGCTTGAGCACTCCAACACACTCGCCAAACCCGACACCAGGCCCAGCATATCCAGAAAACCTGACCTCGTCCCCGTCCTGCAGCCAGACGAGCTCCTCCCCACCCTCCAGCTTAGGCGCAACCCCATCGGCCTTCTTATACTCCATCAGACACCCGTAATGGCCCTCCCCAATGCCAGAAACGGTCCCCGTCCCCAGCAGGTCTCCGGTCTCGATATTGCAGCCGTTGACGGTTTGCTGGGCGACCAGGTCCCGGAACGTCCAGTACATCCACCTCTGCCACGCGGCGCACACCCGCGTCGCCGTTCCGCCGCGGACAACTGCCACCTCTAGCTCGACGTCGTAAGTCGATCTGGCTTTCTCGTCTCGCAGGTACGACTTCACCTCGACCTCTTTGGGCGGCGGCTCGCAGGCGAACGGCTCGAGCGCCTCGAGCGTCACGACCCACGGCGAGATGGTGGTGCCGAAGCTCTTGCCGTTCAGCGGGCCGAGGGGTGTCATTTCGAACTTCTGGAGGTCGCGGGCTGTACACCTCGTCAGTCAAACTTGTTTCTCTTGACAGTGAGGTCCGGTGTAGGATAATGGCTCCGGCCTTACCGCTCCAGTCATTCAACAGCACCACCCCAAAGATATGCTCGTCCGCGTCCCCGATAGCGACCGGTTCGCCCAGCCTAGAGGGGCGGCCGATTATGGCCGCCATCTCGAGCTCGTAATCCATCGCCTGGGACGGACCAAACCCGATCCCCTCCCCGTGTCCTTTATCGGGGGAGTTGTACTGCCCGAGCGGTCGGACGATCGGCGTCCCCGACACCACGACGGAGGACGCCCTGCCGCCGTAACCGATGGGGTAGTGCAGCGCCGCCGGCGGGAGTGAGCGCGCGCCCGTCATGGCCTCGCTCGCGTTCTGGAGGTGCTCGGTCGAGCACGAGAAGTCGGTGAAGCCTCGCGCGACGACCGGGAGGTGCGTGCGGACTTGGTCGGCGGGTATGCCGTGGGTGGAGACGGTGGCTGGGTCTCTTAGGGCGGTCTGGATGGTGGTGCGCAGTTCTCTCAGTTTGGACTTTGGGAGAGCTGCGAGGGCGTTGAGGGTTGGCTGGGATTTGTCAGTGGTGTGCGTAAGGGGGGTGGGATCGGGCGGGCTACGGTACCTGAGAAAATGTCTGCTTGATTTCCGGGTCGATCTGCAGATCCAGGTCGGCTAGGAAAAATATGTTGTCTTCTAACCTGGTTGCTGGAGCTGGTTTAGCATGTCCACCTCCGCTTGCGATCCCGTAGGGGATGTTTGCGAGGGAGAAGTGCTCTGCGTAACCCATCTTCTTGTCTTTCGGGTTTGCCTTGCTGTTGTGAAGAAAATATGAGAGAAGAGAATGATACGAGTAGAGTTTGAGTGGTAAGACAAGAGGCGATATCTCGAGTGGTTCACTTTACAGTCGCCTGATATTGGGGGCTGTTTGGGGCCGCAGACAGTGATGTTCAAATACCCGCTGACCACATTCCAGGAAGCAGTGGAATGGTTATTGAAGTGAAGTCAGAAGAACAAGGAGTGCGTAACATGAAGACATGTCCTTGATGAAGATACGACTTACTCCAACATCGAACTCGTTGAGACCCTCCTCGGCTCGGCACCGGTTTGGCTACCTACCCCGAATTCAGGCTCCCCCCACCCCCGCCGGAACTAGACGTATAGTACGGTTGGTCCCCGATACGCACTGGGAGCCGATTCACATCCTGGGCAGGCAATTGCCTGGAGACCATGTTTCGGCATCATACGACGGCAAGCAACACATTCTGCCCCTGTCAATGCCTGTCACTCGGTGTCACCGCTGTCTGTCCTCGCCCGATGCAGGAACAAGACGTCACGGCATATGTTCGACAACCCGATACAAGGCCCGTGGAACAATGCAGTGACAGGTAAAGGCTACGCTTAATCTATCAACTCTATATGGCAGGCGGTATCCTATTTGGGAGGGATCACAGGCAGTGTCACAAAGTTATCCAAGCCGTCACCGAAATGGATATGGTTCACACCAGCAAACTTCGACGCTGGGCTAGATACTGTGTCAGTGAGGATTCACCTATGTGAGACTCGTTCGCCGGGGAAGCACTTACCGATCAACGTCCGAGACGTGCTGGAAGATGCCGCTTCCCTGTGTGTCGCCGCTGCTGACCTCGAAGACGATCCTGCCGCCCTTCTCCACTACGACATTTGTAGGCCAGATCTCGACATCGACGCCGTACACCTCGTCCGCGTTGACTGGCATGACGTCTGTGGACAGGTACTCCCGATGTGGGAGGTACGGCCTGTGTTTCGGATTCTCGGCGTGGACCTTCCTGTTGGTGACCCTCAGCCATCCCTTGCAGAGGGGCACGCCGTCGCCCGCGGTGCCGGTGTAGAAGACCTCGTTGCCGGCGGGATCGATGTACCGCAGCGTCACGAAGAGGTCGATGTCCGGCTCGCTAACGCCGCTCTCGGGCGTTACCGACACGTTCAGGTGTGCAACTATGTGGCCCGTGATCTCCGTCTCTGCCTCAAACGGTGCCGTCCAGAAGGAGACGAGCTCAGGCTTCTCTATCCTTCCCAGCGCCTTGTACGACAGCTTCTCACCCGCCTGACTCGGCTTGCTCTCGCTCAGACTATTGTCAGGGTGCAGGTAGAAGTTGGTGTACCGCGTCCGCGGGATGGGCCAGGCCGCCTCCTCACGCTTCTCGTACGCCTTCTCAGCCTCGGCGTCGTTGAAGCCGACGTTGCCCTTGCGCAGCGTCACCGTCACGGGGGCGACCTTGCCGGGCTCGCTCCAGCCGACGGTGTCCCGGCCCTTGAGGAAGGCGTCCATGAAGCTCTTCTGGATCTCGACCTCCTCCTTGTAGTAGAAGGGCAGGTCGTGCCGTCCGGTGATGAAGCGTAGGTACTTGAACTTGCTCCCCGCATGCGCGTATCCCTCGACATTGCCCCTGAGGTGGAGCAGGATGCCGCCCCAGTTCGCCACGCTGAGCAGCGGCACCTCAATGTCCTCGAGGTTATACTCCTTGCTGGCGTAGTAGTCGTCGTCGCGGAACCGGTTGGCCTCGTTGTCCTGCGTCTGGTCCCGGCGGTTGGCCATGAGCACGTCGTCCGGCAGGTCACCCTCGATGGTGTCCTCCTGCCCGCGGGCTCCCGGACCGTCCGGGGGAAACGTCAGCTTGGATCGTCCGGCGCGGCCGTACTGGTTGACGAGGACCTGCCGGTTCCACCAGAAGCCGATGAACTTGTTGGACAGTATGCCGCCGTGCCGGCACCGGTCGCGGTAGTAGTCTGACATGCCCTCCCAGGGAATGATGGCTGCCAGACCTTTCGGGCGGCGGGCCGCAACGCGCCATTGGGAGCCTTGCCTCGCTCGTTAGCAAGCCTGCCTGCAAGGGCAAAACCCTAGGAACGTTGAGCCGGGGTTACTCACCAGCGTAGTACGAAATCCCCAACAACCCGACCTTCCCCGTCGACCACTCCTGCTCAGCGCACCACTCAACCACGTCAAAGAAACACTCGCTCGTGCCCCGACTCATGGTATCGAGCAGCCCCGGGCTCTGCCCCAACCCCCTCTCGTCGGCGCGCACGACGGCATACCCCTGGCGCGTCCAGTACACCGGGTCGGGCGTCTCCCAGGCACTGTACTTGCTCCTATGCTCCGGGTTGACTTCCGCAAAGGACCCCGCGTGGAAGGTCGCGTAGGGGATGTCCTTGCCGTAGGGCCCGTAGGTTACGAGGACCGGGAACTGCCCGCCGCCTAGCGGGAGGTAGACGTTTGCGCGGATAGGGAGGGGCGACGCTTTGAGGGGGATGGAGACGTTCTTCATATATAGTAGATTGTTCTCGCGGTCCTCGCGGACCTCGAGGAGGTCGCGGATCGGAGGGGTTTTGATCTCTGCCATCTTGACTTACACTGGCGTTGAGGTGAGGAAGTGAAGTGAGAGAGCTGCCTGTGGTGAAGCTCGCGAGACGGAAAGGATATAGGGGGAGACATTGGATCTGGATGACCCATTGCTGTCATTCGAGATGGAGTTACATGTCGGGACGGGTGACAATCCGAATCACTGCAGTAGCTACCGGACGCGCATGTTGAAGCTCCGGGAGGACTGGCGGAACGGTGGGGGCGGGGAAGCCATTCACAGGGACCAGACCCCCCCGAGCTTCCCCAATTCTCCACAATGTCTAGACCTAGGGGTAAGCTTGGCCACCCGAATGGTCACTCCGGCTACCGAGCACAGGTGAAGTCGGCGACGGCGCTTCGTAGCACCGTGCCAGCAAAAAGGTCCTGAAGTGAGAGCCACGGAGCTGTTCGGCTGGGGCAGCTTTTCCATCATCTACTGCTCTCGTCCGGCAGAGCCCTTCTTGCTCAGGGGTATCAACATTATCGGGTGTAAGTCGCGAACATGTTGCATTCTGATGGCGGTAGAACACATATATATACGAATACAGCTTGTGCTCGGAATTTCAAGTCAGAACTCTCCTCCGACCTTGTACCTAAAGATCTGATCATTGACCCTGCCTCCAGTCTTCCTCCATACCCAGGCGAGTGTCTAAAAGAGCTAGCTGTTAGCTACTCGTTGGATTGATGTTTGTTTGCCAACAGAGACTCACCGAATTCAGCCATACTCCATGTAGCATGTGGAAGACAAACGCCGACTCGATGGGATTGGAGCCCCAAGGCCGCTGTTCGCGGTCCAAGTTCGTATTCACAGGTCTGTAGGGCGGAACATCGCGGTGCTGATCGTCCCAGCCAGGCGGGTTCTCGACGATTTCTGGAGGACGATTGTCTGTGTTTGGCGGTGCTGAGTGCTGCTCGGTGGCATGGACCTGGTCGCCGCCTGTTAGGCGGATGTTGTAGTCTTGAAGGTAGTCATGTTGGAGGGTTGTTGTGACGGGATTGTCTGTAGTTGTCACAGACATTTTGTCGTGATTTCTTGGAATCTTCGCTGGAGAACCGGTAAGATTGAGAGAATAGATGAAACTGGATGTTTTTCTTCCTTTCAGCACCGAACGACGAATGTCTACTACCACTCTGGATTTGGCGACAAGTTGAGTGTAAGTCTCCACCGCATCGTCGCTCCCCCACATTCCGCCGCCCCAGCTCACGTTCCGAGGACGACCCCTGTTCCGTCCATACCAACGGACTGACGAGTTGGAGAATGAGTATGGGATCGTCTTGAAGCAGCAGGGCTCGTAGGAGTACCGTATAAGATGATTTCGTCTTGCTGCAGTGGTTCCACGGCCCTTAGCCTTTCTAAGTTTTAGTCACACTAATCAAACCATGGCATCACCACACGAACAGGCGTTCGAGCGCCTTCAAGGCGCCGTGGTAGACGGGCGGACAGAGAATATTCGCTTCCGGCAAAACCAGCTTCAGAGTCTGCATAAGACACTGCGAGAAGAGGCGTCAGCCGTATGTAGTGCACTCGCTCAAAACCCGCTCTCTTCCACTACCGAGGTTGAGGCGGAATTCTCCTTGGCTATGGACTCGGTACGACACTGCTACGACAGCCTTGACCTTGATCAGGAACTGGAAGAGGAGTACAAAATCGCCAACGGGAAAGACAACAAAAGCAGGAGAGTGGGTGCTGGACTGGTCATCATCCGTCCCACGACTCACACGCGATTCTACTCCATCGTCAACCCCCTAGCTGCTGCTATATCTGCGGGAAACTGCGTGATCCTCGAGGTGAGCATGATCCCGAGTTTTGGAAATTTGCTCCTAACATCAAATCCAGCTCCAAGATACCCTGCTGCAGCTGGACTCCGTTCTGCGTACACTTCTCACCAAAGCGCTAGACCAGAACACCTTCTACCTGTGCAACACCCGCGTCTCCGATCCGGAGCTCCTCGAGGCCGCCGTCCTAGTCGACCAAAGAACCGATGGCCCTCCCTCAACACTCACCACACACCTCCTCTCCTCCTCCGGAACCCGTACGGTCGCCATAGTGGACCGCACAGCAAACGTCGACTTGGCGGCGAGAGCAATCACCACCGCCCGCTTCAGCTTCGGGGGGTCTTCGCCTTATGCACCCGACCTGGTGTTAGTCAATGAGTTTGTGAAGAAGGACTTTTTTGAGACATGCTCCAAGTACGCTTCTCTCTGGCTTGCGAAGAATGAGAGGAGGCCGGGTCAAGATCGAAACGAGCCGACCAGGAAAGCTATCAGCGAGGCAGAGGACAAGAGGCAGGTGTCGAGTTTCGGTTCAGCAGAGGTGAAGCTTGTTGAAGTGCTGGACAAGTGAGCACCCCGTAGAGACGTGTAAGATGGCCTGGAGCTAATAGTGTCGTAGGAGCACCCCGATCACGAAGACGAAGATCACCGGCCGTTATCTCCCGATAGCTACCTGCTCGAGTCTGGTCGATGCGATTTTCAACCAAGAGTTCGAGTAAGCCTCCGCAACCTACCCTCGGACTCAACCAACAAAGCTAACTTTCCCCAGACAACCTCTCCTGGCAGGCTACTTCTTCGCCGAACCCCGAGCGGCAAAATACCTCTCTCAGCACCTCCCCTGCCACATATCGCTGATCAACCAGATCCCCGTCCACCTCCTCGTCGGACCAGCAGCGCCCATCGCGCACACACCCGACCTCCTCTACCGCTACTACAAATCCATGTTCTCCTTCGCCCGACCGCAATTCATCGAACCGCCCCCAGAGCCGTTCACCAAGCTCCAAGAGCTGGTCCTCCCGGCGGGCAAGCAGGCGGGCAGCAGGGCCCAGAGCAGCACGAAGCTGCGCGCCCTGGCCGTCCGACCGCTCGGACCTACGGGCCAGAAGAAGAATGATATGCTGGGGTTTTTTGAAGTCGGATTCTTCATCGGCGCCGGGATTACGCTGTCCGCCGTGCTCCCTGTCGTCGGCTGGGGTGCCTGGGTGCTTGGGCGGAAGGGGCTGGAATACGCTGCTCGGTTTAGGCAGCGGTAGGGCGGTGGGACTTTTTTTTCAAAAGTTTCAACGGTCTTCTGCTTGCAAATGCATCTGCCTACGTTGTCTGTGATAGCTATATAGTTTGAATATAATCGTACCTTGCCTCTAAGCTCTGACTAGCTGAGACCAGCTCGAGACAGGCAGTCCATACTTGAAATGACTTTCCTCTCTCTTCCCACTGAAACGCACATTGCTTGCATTGCTTGGGGGTTTCAATGTCTAAAAGACCGCGCACTGCGGACCATCATGCTCAGGGGTAGGAGATTTCGTTTGCTGTTCCGGAACAGAGACAGGCCGAATTCATGGAACGAAAACAGACCCTTTGTTTCCTGTTTAGGGGTCTACCGTTGGAAGTATCGATACCCAACCCTAACCCGGTCACAACCTCGTAATCTTTCTAGCGTTATTTGTTCCGAACGAAAGTCTCGGTCATCTGCTGGAGATCTGTCCGAAAACGAACAGCCTGCCGAGGAACAGCAGAAACACAGCCCTGCCCGCCAGTGGGGAGAACCCAGATGGTGCTCCGGAACGGTGGGGGAGCCACCCGGCTACCGGCCACCCGCTGCGGACTTCGGCCCCACTTCCTTGTAAGTGCTTCTCAGAAGGAGGGTAGGCGGCGGAAGAAACAGCAGCAAGCAACACACCAGGTGCTAAGATTATAGTCAGTACGAGGTGAGAGACGATCGTGTCTAGTCCTCATCTAGGTTTTTATCCTGCATTCGTGAGTCGTTAACTACGACAAGAACTACATCACTTGTTGTGGATCCGGCAAGATTCTAACACGTCCTCAGCGGCCAAGATCGAGAAGTCGGTCACAGATACTCGGCCACAGGAGTGACAACAAAAGGAAGATGGCTATCGGAGAGAAGAAAGAGCAAATGACTCCGGTGCATTTGTTTTCTCATGGGACTACCATGATGCTAGGCGAGGAGCACGCCTCGGCCAAGTATTGGGAGAAATGCGGAGATGAGGCTCTCGCGAACGGCATAGAGCATGTCGTGATAATGGTAAGACAGAGCGGCTCTCACGGTACTTGGTCCACTTCGCTGACCAACATCTCCTGTCCAGGGCGCCCACTGGGCCACCTCGGAACCAGGCATTCTCATCTCCGCGAACCCCAAGCCCGACAAGTCGCCCGTGGCCTACGTCCACCCGAGCAAGTACAAGTCCTACGAGCTGAACCCGGACCTGCCCTTCGTGCCCACGATCCAGGCGCACCTGTCCGCCGCCGGCATCCCCTCCAAGCCCGACCCGACCTTCGACTGGATCCATGACACCTACCTGGTGCTGATCCGCATGTTCCCGCGCGGCTGCCCGCCGACCACCATCGTCAGCATGAACTCGGCCTACGACCCGCACTTCCACGCGGCCGTCGGCGCCGCGCTGCGCCCGCTCCGGGCCGCCTCCCGGCACAAGACGCTGTTCATCGGCTCCGGCGGGTCCGTCCACAACCTGTACCGCAACGTCTGGGGCCCCATGATCCTCTACCGGGACAACTTCGCCCAGCCGACTCCCCCCGAGCCGTGGGCGCTGGACTTCCGCCAGGAGGTCATCGACGTCTTCTGCGCCGGCTACGAGGAGGAGGTGCCGCTGAACGAGGCCGCGTTCGGCAAGGAGATCAGGAGCGTGAAGGGGGTGGGCGGGCCGCTGCTGCGGAGGAAGGCCACCAGTCTCATGAAGCACCCCAAGTACCGGGACGCCCATGCGACGGATGACCACTTCATGGCTACGATGTTCGTTGCGGGGTTGTGCGGCGGCAGGGACGATGTGAGCATGAAGGGAGTGATGGGGGCGGAGGATTGGGAGTTGACGAACATGTGTAATTCGCAGTTTACTGTGGGAAGCTGGAGCGAGTAACTCTGATTTGCCAGGTATGGGGCATAGAATACGACA
>Ga0209127_100760_pt1 | contig 10919 bp, 13 predicted proteins | sample LakSupMetagenome_FD_187469 | JGI IMG/M metagenome (GOLD analysis project Ga0209127, IMG submission 187469) | Freshwater microbial communities from Lake Superior, Canada - Sta WM archaea (SPAdes) (version 2) | ecosystem: Environmental > Aquatic > Freshwater > Lake | place: Lake Superior, Canada...
AAGCACTAACTGAATGCTTCCAAGGAGCACTCGGGAGTATCAGGATATCATATCCCAATGTGGATTTCATTCTTATTATGTACGTAGGGGGTATAATGTGCGCCTGAAGAAGCGATTGCCTCCATCTATAGACACCATCCGCTCATTGGATGGGAAAATCATGTAACAAGACATAAGACCAATCATCCTTCCGCCTCATGCCAAATATAATGCATCATATCTTTCTCTGCAGGTGCTTCTCCAGCGACCAACTCGGCCCGACGCTCTTCTTGATCCGGACGCGCGGATCAAGCTTTGTCCGATTGCGAACGTCAGCCGACCTTGCCGCCGTCCTCCGAGCCACCGCGTCAACATGCTCTTTCAGCTGGCGCAGCGGCGGTAGCAGCTCCGTGCCCCAAGCCTGGTCGCACAGGGCCTTTGCATGCTCCACGCTCAGCCGGCTGATCCAGCGAGGCGCGTCGGACGGCTTGCCCTGAGCGCCGCCCAGGAGAGTGGCGAGGTGCAGCTCTACCACTCGACGGAGCTGCTTCACGTCCTCCGAGTCGAAGACCACGCCGTTGTCTCTCAGAATGGCGAGGAGTCTGATGCCGCGGGCGAAGCTGAAGTCGATGGGCTGCAAAGGGTCCGTGGCCGAGTTTGGGAGGCACTGCGCCACGTGCCGGGCAGTGAAACTCCAGTGGATGATGTTATGCTGCAGGTCCCTGTCGAATATTCTCTGGATAGGGTGCATGTCATGGCGCAGGTTCAGCTCCCGGGGTATCATCTGGAAGCTTCCGTAACTCTGCTCCTCGTTTAGGAGCTCGGGGACATCGAATCTGTGGACGTTCAAGGTCGGACGGGTAGAGTTCCGCACCGCGCTGTATCGCTGCAAGACCTCGAGGGATATCCTCTCCAACTCATCCAAACGGTATCGCTTTCCTAAACTGAACAGGAGCGTCTGCAACGCTTGAGTTGCGAGAGGGAACCGACTCGCCATCACCAGCCTGCATAGTGCAACGTACTGGCTCAGTTCTGCATTATCCACCAGGGTGAGGGCGGAGAGGCTAGAGATGATGCGTATCGAGATGGCATCGCTCGTTGACGGAAGGATTTGTGCGCCCCGTTTGTGCATGTCGTCTAGCATGCGAATCGCCAGCTGCTTGTCGCCAGTTTCAAGAGCCTCAACCGCCAGTTGATTTGACTCGAGGGCCAAGTCGTCCAATGCCACGGCCAGCTTGACCGACAGGACAAGGCGATAGGGTTGCCAATCTCCCGTTCTCATCGCTAACCTGAGGATATCCTTCTGCATATCAGCGTCTTCGAAGACGTCCGGGTGCAGGTCCGAGTGCAGCAGATCCATGAGTGTCTCATGGTCGTCCATTGTTGCAAAGTGCCTGATCGCCTTTGCATAGCTTGAGTCGCCAGTGCTGATTCCCGACTGTTCAAGCTGGTCCAGCCTCTCCAGGATCCGGTCGGGATGTCCTTCCCGTAGCGCGATCGACTGCAGAGAAAGCGGCCCAATGCGATCAAGGCCCAAGAACCGGACCACATCGAGAGCCAGGTCCAGAGAGATCCATGAACTGGCAAACCATCGAGCTCCGAGGGTATCGTTATAGGTCTTCTCCTTGATACCAAATGTTTGACCATGAATGCGGTTGATCATCTGTCGATAACCTCCAACTCCTTCTACCTGGGCAAGCCTCTCCCTGTGTATACCACCAGCCTGTTGTATGACTCCGGCGGCGAGCGTCTCTCTAGGCTCCATGACCACCCGCGGGAAATACCCAGCCATGAATCTCAGAAACGGCCTGGCTGCAAACGACTCTGGATTGTCACCAAAGAGGGTCAACCGAAAGCGCCAAGTACGGGCAAGAGACAAGTGGCCCTCCGAGTAAAGCCGGGGCACGATACTGTCGTACAGCTGGCGATGGTTGCTCGTCTGGTAGAGACCCCAGAGAATGTCCTGGATGTCGGGGTCAGGATCGGCGACAAAGCGCTGGACCAGATGGGTGAACTCCTGGGCGTCAAGAGCAAAGCTTGGGCTCAGCCTGATGTGCCATTGAATGGCCTCTCTTGGTAGCTTGCGTTTGATGAAGGACGTGAGGACTGATTCATGCAGCTTTGGCCAACGGACGGCGTACGCTTCATATAGCCACTCAGCATAATCCCATACGCTCATCAGCGCGTCTTCGTGATGTACGGCCTCGGCAAGAATGGTGCTCCAGAACGCTGCGGCCGATGGTCCGTTGACCTCCCACAGCACCCTTCGCGCCTGGAGCGCCTGCAGAATCGCGGAGACACCTTCATACCCGTCGCGGCGATACCTGAAGTTGAGGAGAACATTCCACAGTTCGATGTCATTGGCGTTGGCAGGATCGTCAACAAGCCTCGGCGTACCGGTTTCGCCGGAGAGATCAGACTCGCGCTTGAGCTCCTCGTATTGCGTGGCGAGCCGCTGCCATTTTCCATGGCGGGCCAATATGGTTTGCGCCTGTCGCATCCAAGGTGATGGCGATTTCGAAGCGTTGTGGCCGCGCTCAAGGGCGGTCGTCAGGTCACAACCAACACCATTTGATATGTCTTTCACATCGGTGTGACGTTCCAAGCAAGCATCGAGGAAGCTCTCCTCGTCCACGTCGGGCACTGCAACAGCGGCGTCGGATGATGCCCACCGGATCGAGTGACGAATGTCCGTGCCGGAGCTCCCTATCCTGATGCCATGTATTCTGTAACGACATTCCCTCCCCAAGTAGCCCTTCCGAAGCCACAGCCCACGATAGAGACAGTATGCTACCTGTCGAAGAGGTCGAGCCGCCGCTCGCATTGTTGTGTCTGGGCCGCCGGCCTTGTCGAACCTCGCAGTATGCAAATCATTGCAGAGGGCGTGTCTTAACGGCCAAGTTCCGGGCTCTATGGTCGCATAACTGCCTCGCTAATCTCGCCAGATGCGAGTCGAAGCAAGTTTGTAGCTGTGTAGGGGACCACAGTGGGTAATGGAAGTCGATTTCGAAATTATTTGGGACTTGAAGAGGCGGACAGGAAGCTCCTCCCGTGCTTGAAGTCGAGGTCCAAATCTGATGGTGGGGCTAGACATCGAGCAGCCAATCATGGCCGCCACAGCTCAAAGTCACGATTAAGCGAGGAGCCGAGCGTACGAGAGGCCTTTGACGTTCCTCTTCCGAGCTCTCCTGCACCATCACAACCCGTCAATTGCCTACGCCGGAATCTCGACACAACTCCACTCCAAAGCTACTCACAATGGGGTAAGTAGGGACGCCTGTCTTGCGACTGTTCTTGGAGGTCCTTTTGGACCGTCTCCAGAGCTCTGCGCTGCCGCAATGGGTCGCAATGCGAGATCGTATGATGTGAGCGATTGACTGACCCAACTTGTCCCAACAGCCTCGTCAACGCGAAGAACACCATCCCCGAGCGCCAGCGCTTCTACCAGCATGCCTACCGCGCCCACCAGCGGATCTGGAAGATTGTAAGTTGCGTCCGAGCCGTATTGTCGCGGAGCGATGGAGCGAGACGGCCCGAGGAAGGGAACTTTGGCTGACAAGAGACGACGTTATAGAACCCCAGGAGCCCGTACCTGTACACTCCCTTTGTGATCCTGCTTTGGGGATCGACTGCCGGTCAGTTTCTCGAAGCGTCGCTGTCACAACGGTACTCTTACTGACATGTCCTCCGCAGCTACCATGTACGCCATGGGTCGCAAGGTCCTCGGCCACAACACCTGGTTCGGCAAGGACTGAGAGGCTAGACTACTGCGATGCGAGTGGGCTCGGGAAGAGTAGATGCGGCCTGGGCTGTGTGTGTGTATATGGTCAGTTGAATAGACTTGGTTGGGGGCAAGCCGCTCTTCTAGTTTCCTGTGTCGGGTTAAGAAAGGCGTTGAGCCAGCTATCCCTGCATCGTCCACAGTGAATCATATACATAACTGCGTGAAGAATGTTGCTGCTGTGTCATGAAAACCATGGTCGATTCATCTACGCCTCCAGGACCAAATGCTAGATCTCAGCCGAGGCGATCTTCATAAAATACAGGCTGATGTCGGGATGCAGAGCGTGTCTCTCGCAAGCACCAATCAAGCAATGACGTCGGCATGGAGCTACTGCCCAACGTTGTTGCATGCCGCGCACTATCCGCAGCGCAGTCTAGAGTCCAACGTGCCAATCCAGACCTCGAGCTGCGTCTAGTAGCCCTCGGCGCCCGGAGCCTTCTCGTCCTTCCGCAGACTCAGCAGCAGCTCGCGGAACCGCTCCTTGCCGGAGCCGGCCGCGCCGCCCTGGGGTCCCTTGCCGCTGACGTCCACCAGCTTGGCGATGCGCTCCCAGCTCGTGCCGCCCGACGTGGTGTCCTCGCGGCTCTCCAGAAACTGCTCGGCCTCCTTGCGCGTCTGCGCGATGTTCTTCTCCTTCTTGTTGTTGTAGTTCTCGTAGAAGTCGTCAATGTTGCGCTGCGCCTCGGCCACGGTCTCCTCCCGCTGCTGCTGGTGCTGCTCGGCCCGCTTGGCGTTCTGTGCGTCGCGCTTCTCCCGCCAGTTCTTGATCACCTCGGGCTCCTCCTCGACCTCGTTCTCGTCGGCGTAGGCCTGGTGGAAGCCCGAGTTGTAGGTTACTGATGGGCCGGTCGCTCGGAGAGCCTGGGACAGGTTAGCTTTGGGGCGCGTGGTGGCCTAGGCAGCGAAGTATACCTCAGTGGGGCTTGTGATGTCTGGGAACTGAGCCTCGAAGGTGGAATCTCCGAGAGCATTGTCCGTGGAGCCGCCGCCGAGCAGGTCGTCCTCGCCGCCCTCGGCGAACTGCTCGGCATCGTCTCCGAGCAGGGCCTTCTCGCGCGCTAGGAAGTCATCGGCAGATGGGGTCTCTGTGGCAGTCTTGATGTCGGTCTGGGCTGCAAGTACGAAAGTTAGCAGGGCGATGCCAAAAGCGGTTCTCGCAGAAAGCTTACCGCCGGAGTCGAAGTCCTCCAGCGAGGGGAATCGATCAGCCATTGTAACGGTTACTGATCGACGTGAGGTGGTGATGGTTGATGTAGTCGAGACAAAGGTCCGCAGAAGGTTGTCTCGCAAAGTTGCCCGGGTTTCGAAGTGTCGGAGTGCAAAGCGGCTCTTCTTAAAAGTTGCTCCTTTCTGACAACTAAGGTAACCGCCGCACGGTGAGCTGCAGGTGAGCGCGAGCTGCCATCGGCTAAATGCATATTTACGCTTGGCTCATTTGATCGGTTAGTGTGCACGGGCCACATGTTGAAGCAAAGCATTGCTTCGAAGCTCGAATTTGCTCTCTTTGTTGCAAGAACCTTGGCATGTGCCACCTGCCGGTCTTTCTATAAAGATAAACACTTGCGAGCCTGGTCATCCACGTTCCTTTCAAAACACCGGGACCCCCTTCTCATAAGCCCTCCAAAACGCTGCCGAATCCCCTTCTGCAAGCCCGGCTAGATATTGAACCTGATCTGCGGCTTTTACTTGACTTGACCGAGGTAGTCTGGATTTTCTAGAGGATCTTCTGTGATAGCCTTGTATAAAGCACAGCAACGGCTTGTTGTCCCAGCAGCAGCAGCAGCAGCACATATTTCCGTAGAAACATAAGCCAAGCTCCCAGCTGCTCATCGACAGAACACCGGCAAAACACGACAACCCCAGCCAACCAGCACCGACAGTCAATTTCATCTGTGACCGACACGATATTGTGTCAACTCAACAACAGCTCGAGACCCTGCCGAGCTAGGCCGTTCCAATGGCTTACACAGATGATGCAGTGCTGGCAAAGCTCTCAGCCCTCAATGAGAGCCATGACAGCATAGCCACTGCTGCCCAGTGGATTATGTTCCATAGGTCAGTTTCAGAGACTCCAGATCCAGCCTTCTGACAAAGACAGAGCTTCGCACTCGGAACTGGGCTCAGCATGAAGCCATAGACAAGATCCAGACTCCTGACATCTCACAGGCGACACGCTGATCGGACTGTCCAGCTATGGTTGCAACGGCTTAAGGACTCACCGAGTCACAAGAGGTTGGTCCTCATTTATCTGGCAAATGGTATGTGCTTCTGATCGTCCCGATCTTGGACTGGTTTGCTCACACGACTTTCCCCAGAGGTCGCGCAGCAAACCAAGGCTCGACACAAGGAGGACTTTGTAGTGGCTTTCTCTCCCGTTTTAGCCGAAGCTACTGCCACTGCCTATAAAGGCGCCACGTCAGATGTCCAAAGCAAACTTCGAAGAGTGGTCCAGGTCTGGCGAGAGAGGCACATATTTGAGTCTCCGATACAGGAGGCTATAGAAGCTCGTCTCCAAGGTAAGGATAGCTCGTCCCGGCACATATACCTATCAGCACCGGATGGGGGCTAATTTGACATGCAGAACTTGACAGCCAACGTGGTACATCGAAAGCCAGCGGTGCCTTTGGAGGCTCCATCTTCGGCTCATCTCTAGCGCCCTCGTCCCTCCCCGCTGAGCTGCGAGACCTCCTCAAGCCCCAACAGGACGTCTCCAAGCAAGTGCTCCCAGTGAAGAGCTCACTGTCCACCGCCAACGCCGAGTACGAGAAACTCATCAACTCTAAGGACGCCCTCCCGGCGCCGCCAGTCTACGCCGCCAAGCTGAGCGGTCTTCTGAAGCACCTAGCCAGTGCCGAGAACGCGGTCAACGAGTCCGTCAAGGCCCGCAAGGAGCTCGTCGACGCTCTGCTCAAGATCCTTGAGACGAACCGCAACGCCTTGGAAACGGAGTTGTCCCAACAGAAGCTGCTCGCCGAGCGCCGCGCTGAGGTTGACGTCAAGAGGCAGGAGGTCGAGCTCGAGATCATCCGCGGCATGGGCGTTCCGGAGGGGAATGACCACCACCGGTCACCGCAAGATGGAGGCCATTCGGCTAGCCCGGAGCAAGAGCCTGAGCGACCCGAGATGGAAGCTTTGACGCCCCCGTCTGGTGGTGATGCCGACGACCTCGACTTCTACAACAACGACGTGGTGACTCCCCGGAACGGCCACGGACTTCAGGCTCCGGTACAGGAGCAGCACCAGAAACCAACCTTCCCCTCTGCCGCGCCCGGTATCGAGATGCTGTCCAACGTCGCGTCCCAGTACCAGTCCGTCCCTGTTGCGCTCAACGGGTCCCACAAGCGCCGCAGGGTGGACTCTGGTGACGATTTCCCGGACCTAGGTGGAGATGATGGGATCGACGCTGACGTTGCCGAGATGATTCGGAAGGAGAGCCGTGGGCCGTAGTACGGCGGATGGCCCGCCGAGTGATGACGCGATAACTGGGCTGGGCCAAGGCGGCCGTCACGTTTCCAGAAAGATATCAGTTGCGGCCCTTGCTCCATGTACTTATACTGTGCGTGATATAGCTCTAGGAGTTGGTGGCTCTTCGGAGACGAATCATGAGTAATCCAGTTATTCGTGTGATACTATTCAAGGAGGGGTCAGATACTGCCTGTCATTTCAGTCGCTCTAGCCAACGATCAGAGGCCTAACGTCTAACTCACGTCCCTCCGTAATCCTGTCCAATCTCAAGTCGGGGTATAATAAACGCCTCTCCCAATGCCATGTCCCATCCAACCTCGCTTCGCCAAGTTCTTCAGTCCCGAACCCCTCCCTCTCGGCGTAGGCGTAGCCTTAACCTTGTTAAACGGCGAGAAGTCACCGCTCCTCCTACTCCCGGCACTATCGATCTTCCCCCAAAGCCTCTGCGCCGCCGGCGTCATCACCCCGCCCGACACCCTCGGACTGCTGGGGTACTTGGGCACCGGCGTGCGCTCAACCCTCCCCGTGAGACCCTGCAGCGCTGACGTCCGCTTCGACCGCGAAATCCTCTCCACCATTTTGTGGTGCAGCGCCTCGCGCCGCCCTTGCTCTTGCAGCTGGAAGGGGTTGGGCGTCGCGTCCGCGGGGGCTATGCTGATGAGCGGTGGCCGCGAAGCCGGTTCGGGCTCGGGCTCCTCGTCGTCTACGAACGCGTAGCCGTTTACGCGGGGTGTCTCGGCCCCAGTGGTGGAGTCTTGGTACCCAGGTCGAGACCTGCCGGCTATGGCGTCCCGGACGGCGCTGAGGGAGGGCGAGGACGGGACGGAGGCGGCTTCTCTCTCCTGAACGATGGCGGGCGGCCCCACCATCCGCGTGTTCTCGTACACGACCGTCTTGGGCGCGGCTCGGGACTCGGCCTGGGCCCTCTGCGCCGGCGTCTCTAGCAGTCCGTCTACGCCCTCCGGAACGAACATCAGCTGGTTGTTCGGCTTCGACGCCCAGCTGTCCGGCGCGGCGGGTCTGTCGTCTTTGTCCCTGATCGCCAGCCGCTTGTCGCTGTACCCGTCGTCCTGCAGACTCCGTGTTTGCCGTATCCTATCCTCGATCTCCTTCTGCTTCAGCTGCTGCTTTGATGGGAGCTTGTTGCCCCTCCAGAGCCAGGCATATTTCTCCGCTCTCTTCTGGTTCTGCTTGTCCAACAGCTTGTAGAAGCTCTCGTTGTCCTCGCTGGTGTATTTGGCTTGGAACGCGCCCAGGTTCATGTTGGTGTCAACCGTGATCTTCTCCTCCGCCACGGTCGATGTCGAGATGACTGAGACCGGGGTATCGCCCAGAAAGCCGGTGGTGGGCGTCTGGCCACTGAACGATGAAGCGGAAGCGGCGGGTGCCCTTCCTCGCCGGCGGCCGGGCGTCATGACCTGTTGTAGGCGGCGACCGGCGCTCGATATCCACGCTTCGTCCTTTGAGTCCAGGGCGTCGAGGTACTCCTGCTGCGTCTCGCTCTCGAGTAAACCGGGGAAGAAGTCTCGGGCGATAATGTGCGACAGCGCGTCAGTGTAGGTGTCTTCGTCAAGCACTTTCCTCGGCCGCTTTATTCGCTTTGCTGGTGGCGGAGGCGGCATCAGTTCCGTGTCGGTCCGTTTGCGCACGAGCGCGCTCGAGGACGAAGGTTGCGAGGCCATAGTTATGGGCTGGCTACGTGGTAGTCCAGTACTAATGTCCGGCGAAAAGCTCAGAGTTGAAAGTTGAGAGTTGAGCTGTTTATTGAAGACACACCCGACCTTGTGGCAATCTCCAAGGCTGCCTGCAGGCCACTGGAGTTGGGTACGTACCGCTCCCGTGCTGGAAGGTGGGGCAGGAAATAAGCATTTCGCGGGGTGGGCAAGAAAGCGGCTCCCCCTGTGAAGTCGGTGGCAACCTAAATTAAGCTCCGACTTCTCGAGTCTGCGCCGGCAGCATCATTCTTAGACTTCGCGAAAAGTCCAGAGGATCAAGACATAGGGCGATTTACCTTGTTGTTACTTTGCATATCTGCGCTAGAGTCTCTACATTCCGATACTACTCTGCTTTCCAAAACGCAGGTCCCTTTACGACGAAAATTCCAACTATAGTTGGTTTACTTGTCTCCAAGTAACTACCATGTCTACACCACAGGAGAGGGCTGTGGCCCTCAAGAACGAGGGAAACAAGGCGTTTGCTGCCCATGACTGGCCGAAAGCAATAGAGTTTTATACGCAGGCTATCGAACTAGACGACAAGCAGCCGACTTTCTACGCAAATCGGGCGCAGGTACGGGCATAAGCTCAACTTCTCCTACAGGACTTGCTCGCGTGACTGACGCTCTCGTTCCGCTGCAGGCCTATCTGAAGACAGAAGCATACGGATATGCTATCGCCGATGCAACAAAAGCCATCGAGCTCGACCCGGGCTTTGTCAAGGTCCGTTCAGTTCCCATTTTGCCTTGAAATAGGAGGGAACGTGCCGACTAACATGAAAGATCCAAGGCATACTATCGCCGCGCTGTTGCACATACCGCCTGCCTACGACCGAAAGAGGCAGTCAAGGACTTTAAGACATGTTGCAAGATCGACCCGGGCAACAAGGATGCCAAGCTCAAGCTGGTGGAGTCGCAGAAGGCGGTGCGGCAGCAAGAGTTCTTCGCCGCCATCGAGGTGGGCGAGGAGCCATCCGCCGCCGAGGGCCTCGACATCGAGTCGATGGCCGTCGAGCCCGCCTACGACGGCGTACACCTCGGCGAGGAGATGACGCAGGAGTTCATCGACGACATGACGGAGCGGTTCAAGAAGGGCAAGCTAATACACAAGAAATACGTGTACCAGATCATCGTGGCCGTCAAAAAGATCGTTTACGACGAGCCGACCATGGTGGAGATGGAGATACCCGAGGGCGTGGAGCTTACCGTCTGCGGAGACACGCACGGCCAGTACTTCGACCTCATGGAGCTGTTCAGGCTAAACGGGGCGCCGAGCGACAAGCACTATTACCTGTTCAACGGAGACTTTGTCGACCGCGGATCCTGGTCGACGGAGATTGCGCTGCTGCTGTACGCGTACAAGTGGCTGCGGCCCAAGGGTTTCTTCCTCAACCGCGGCAACCACGAGACGGACGACATGAACAGGGTGTACGGCTTCGAGGGCGAGTGCAAGGCCAAGTACAACGAGCGGACCTTCAGGCTGTTCTCGGAGAGCTTCTCGGCTCTGCCGTTGGCCACTCTGATCGGACACAAGTACTTTGTCCTCCACGGAGGTCTGTTCTCCGACGACAACGTCACGCTGGACGACATCCGCAAGCTCGACAGGCATAAGCAGAGGCAGCCGGGACAGGCCGGTCTGATGATGGAGATGCTGTGGACCGATCCCCAGCCCGAGCCGGGCCGTGGCCCGAGCAAGCGTGGTGTCGGCATGCAGTTTGGACCCGACGTCACCGCGCGATTCTGCGAGAAGAACGGGCTGGAAGCTATCATCCGCAGTCACGAGGTGCGCATGGACGGCTACGAGGAGGAGCATAACGGAAAGTGCATCACTGGTAAGTCTCATCGCCCGGCAATTGCCGTTATCCTCTGTGTCCGTGCTAACAGACTCGTTAAGTGTTCTCGGCGCCCAAATACTGTGATATGACGGAGAACCGCGGCGCATATATCAACATCGGATCCGACTATAAACTCAAGTTC
>Ga0209127_100761_pt1 | contig 10915 bp, 13 predicted proteins | sample LakSupMetagenome_FD_187469 | JGI IMG/M metagenome (GOLD analysis project Ga0209127, IMG submission 187469) | Freshwater microbial communities from Lake Superior, Canada - Sta WM archaea (SPAdes) (version 2) | ecosystem: Environmental > Aquatic > Freshwater > Lake | place: Lake Superior, Canada...
CCGCAAAAATGGCAAGTGCCTTTCCACAGCCACTCTACAGGCTGACGTCGAAGCTAACGAGCAGCGCAGGTGTTCATCCTAGGAGTCAACTTCCAGGAGCAGAAGCTCGTCAAGAAGGCCCTCGAGACCTTCTACGCCCTCGGTCCCCAGAAGTCTTCTCGCATCCTCGCCAAATACTCCATCCACCCGATGATGAAGGTCGGATCCCTCCCACAGCGAACGATCACCGCCCTGACGGCCGAGCTGTCGTCCATGACGATCGAGAACGACGCGCGCAAGATTGTGCAGGACAACATCAAGAGGTTACGAGACATCGGCACAGTGAGGGGAAGGAGGCACGCTATGGGGCTGCCTGTGCGAGGACAGAAGACGAGGAACCAGATACAGACCGCCAGGAAACTCAACAGGGTCGAGCGGAGGGGTTGAGATTGGTGCTGGGTTGGGATGGACGATGAGTTATCATGGGCGCATGTTCCGGCGATCGAACAGGCCGGGATGATCGGGACGGGACTATGAAGACATCTGACCAGTCGGTCTGCGAAGGAGAAACGCCGCTAGGCCCACGAAGCAGCGGAGGATGCATGGACGTCAGCCCTGTGCATGTCTTGTAACTCTAAATGTATATGTATCAAAGGTTTAGGCTGCTCACTGGAAGGAAATAATCACATTTTCCAAAAGCTGCTATTAAGCCAAAATATGCCCGCTAACCTAAAGCGAGCTATCCGGATACCCAGGCAAGTCTTCCGCAAGCACGTCCAAGCCAGGCACATCGTCCTCAAGTACCGGCTCGCCGTTCTTCTGCAGCTCAGCAGCAACACGTTCAACATCGGCCCAAACCCTCAGCAGGTTCCCACCCACTACCTTGGCCGCATCCTCATCGCTCACACCCCGCGACAGCAGCTCAGCAACCAGGTCCGGGAACTTGGACACATCCTCCAGCCCCTTCGGCGTAGACGGAATCCCGTCGTAATCACTCCCCAGCCCAACGTGCTCATACCCGATCAACTCGCCGATGTACACAATATGATCGACCACGTGCGCCAATGTCGAGTTCTCGGGTACAAAGGTAGGAAGCCCATCTTCCCGCCCGGACTCGACGCACGAGACAAAGTCCGGAGCGAAGTTGACCATGACCAACGAATTCCTCTCCTTAACCAGCTTGAGAACATGATCCGGCACGTTCCGCGGGTGAGGACACACCCCGTACGCCGAGCTGTGGCTGAAGATGACGGACGCCTTACTGCCCTCCCACCCGGACTTCCCGGCGCCAAAGACGTCCAGCATGGTATCGACGCTCGTGTGCGAGAGGTCGACGATCATGCCGATCCGGTTCATCTCGCCGATCAGCCTCCTGCCCTCGGGGCTCACGCCGCCCCAGAACGGCGGCGCCTTGCGCAGGGGCTCCTCCCACAGCGCGGCGTCGGCGTACCTGTTGCCGCAGTTGTGCGTCAGCGTGGCGTACCGCACGCCGAGGTCGTGGTACGCCCTGAGGTTGGTGGCCGAGTTGCCGATCTGGTGCAGCCCTTCGATGCCGAGCGGCGAGACGAGCCTGCCCGCCTTGAAGTCCTCGATCGCGCTGGCGGCATCGCTGCTCTTCCCCAGGACGTCCGGGTAGGCGGCCTTGAGGCGGTTGATCAGGTCGATCTGGTGGTAGGTCGCCGTGACGGACGAGGCGTACACCTCGTCGCTGAAGTCGGTGCCGTTGGGCGGGCAGAGCCAGAAGACGGACCAGAAGGCGCCGCCGCTCTGGCCGGCGCGCAGGCGGGGGATGTCGGCGTGCCCGATGAGGCCGCCTTCCTCCCAGGGCTTGGTGAAGGAGGGGTCGGCGATCTTGTTCTTGTAGACTGCCCGCAGGAGGATGGCGAGGTCGTTGTGGCCGTCTGGGAATGGTCAGGACCGGGCAGCGGTGTTGGCTGGGGGGGACGCATACCTATCAAGGGGGTAGTGCTGAGGATGCGGTTCACTCTCTTTTCGATGGATTGCGAGTGGAAGCAATGGGTGATGCTGTTTGGCAGTTGGACGCTTGGCAGCAAGTTCGGCCTGAACACGCTGCTCAGGATGACAGCGGACAGTACCAGAAATGCGCCTATGCGCTTGATAGGCCTTGAGGATGAAGGAGACTGATCAGCTGCTATAGGCAGTGCCCGAGTCTCGGGTTTTGCCATTTCCCCTTTCGTCGAGCGAGTCTCACGTCTTCGCAGTTTGGCTGCTGTGTTGTCAGCAGTCATCTCGAGGGACCGGACTTAGACTCTCGGTCTACCACTTCACTGCCACCAAAAACCCGAGTTATCTCTGAAAGAACCTACATCACGTTATACGTCTATTTGTACACGTCGGACAAACATAAGCGTTTACTAGACTTATGGGGGCTCGTTCAGAACTCATGAACCACACCGTAGTTACGGTATGCATATTCGGCTCATTCCACGCCGAACTGAGTCACTTCTACCGTTGGGCTTGATAAGCAACCGCTGCACTGTCTTGGTTTGTCCTTAAATAGCACTGTGCAATGGCGCGCCTCTACTGCGGCAAAAACGGTGCGAAGTGCTCAGCACACCGTAGGAAGCGTGCCGCTGTCGAGAGGGCATTGATACGGTTATGGGGTTTTCTAGGAAACCTCTGAACTTGGTAACTTACATACACAGTAGGGTCAGCCTCATCTTGACCCTCAGCTGAAGTTCCATGTATTTCGATCTGATGAGATCGGTAAACAGCGTACAGTGTGATCTTTTGTCTTTTGACCCTCAACTACAGTGCTTTCTGCGCCCACACACCGTGTTCAGGGGCTGGCGCAAATGCCTTTGTGTGGCGCTTGTTAGTGTGGCTTCTGCAACGGTTTGACCCTCTCGCATCCAATAACACCGATTGCCAGCCCAAAGTTTCGTTTCAGCTTTCGGTTGTCAGCCCGCCGTGACAGTAGAGATACACGTGTAGTTCGTGTAAAGATTTTGTAAACGCATTGCGCCCTCGACGTCGTCGCATTTGGACACTTGGAGGCACCAACGTGGACCAACAACTCCCATCAACCCTTGTCACCAACTGTTACCACAGTAAAGTGGCAGTGACGTTGCCCGCGCTTGGACCGAGCTGCCAACTCTTGCGCATGCCTTCGTCAGCCGCAAACAACAACTTCAACACTGATTAATTGGCCCAGACGACACGAGCCTACATCTTCCGGAGGAAAAGTCGCAAACATGCCTGGTTTCGCGGACTCGTTCTGGTCCAGCGACTACGCTGCAGGTAGGAGAGAAGCTCGACACTAGTGCTCCAAAGGTGCCCGCTAACAGGTTGGTACACAGGGCTCGGGGTCCTGTTCGGCAAGCTTCAGCAAGGCGTCGTCGAGAACCGCCAGGTCCTTACCATTGCTCGATTGCGCGCCGAAGCAGAGGAGGTCTACGGGCAACGACTCGCCGATATAGTCCCCGCCGTCGACAAGATTCAAGGAGGGTTCGGGAAGGACGATGGTGCCAGCACGCGCAAGGTAGGCGGTCAGCGTGCGTTGCCTTGTGTTCTTCGAGCAGTGCTGACTGACTTGAATTGCTAGGCATACGATGGCATGCGCACCGAGATGGAGGACGCCTCCAAGAACCACAAGAAGATTGCCCAGAACATTCGAGACTTAGTCGTCAACCCCTTCTCACGATGGTGCGAAGCCCACGAGTCGCGGATACAGGAGTCGCAAGACGAGTTACAGTCCAAAATCAAGGCGCATGACAAGCAGCAGGAGGCCGTCAAGAGGCTGAGGACAAACTACTTCAACAAGTGCCGACTCGTCGAGGACCTCGAGGAGGAGAACAAACTTGCTTTCCAAGATCCAGAGACAAGTCCCACGCCGAAACAGAGCATCCTTCCGATCCCCGAGATCAAGGTACACGAGGAAGAGGAGGAGGAGGACTACGAGATCGGCGACGAGGTCTACCAGCCGGAACAGGTGAAGAAAATACTCGCCCACATGCTCACCCATATCAAGATGGGGGAGACCAAGGTGCCGATTCTGGGAACATACCTCAACACGTCGTCCGGAGCCGATATCGTCGACTACCTGCAACGCAACATGGGCACCACCAGTGTCAGTTACGCCGAGAGGATCGGACAGGATCTCATCACCCTCGGCTTTCTCCGTCTGATTGGCAACGTCGGAAGCACCTTCGCCAACAGCTCAAAGATGTTCTACCAGTGGCGGCCAAAGGCCTTTCAACTATCCGGCGTGCCCGAGAAGAAACCGCTAGGACGGACGTTTTCCCTGCCGGCGAGTGTCGCCGGTTCAGAGGACGGAAACTCGCAAGTGGTTGGTGCTGTGAGCGAGGTGCTGTCCGGCTGGGGCGTCCTCCCGAACTCGCGACCGAACGAGACCCCCTCGGAGCGCATGCGTAGGGAAGCGCGCGAGGCCGACGAGAGGTACAAGGCTGGCGTGCGGAAGTTGGACGAGATGCGGTGCAACCTCGAGGAGTCGATATACCTCCACCTCAGATTCCTCGAGCGGTGCGAACTGGACCGTTTGAAGGCTATTAAGACGGTCATACTGGACTTTTCGGGGACCATTAGCAATGTGATCCCGAGTCTCCAGTCGACTGTCGACAAGATGATGCTGTTCCAGGAGACTGTCCAGCCCGTGGGCGATCTAAGATACCTGTTGGAGAACTACAGGACCGGCAGTTTCGCGCCCAAGGTTGTCGTGTACGAGAACTACTACAACAAAGTCGACGAGCAGACATTCGGTGTCGACCTAGAAGCTCGGGCTCGGGCGGACAAGAAGCGCGTACCGGTCATAGTGACCAGTCTTCTCACCTACCTCGATCACCACTACCCGGATCTGGAGGGCGATGAGGCTAGGCGAGGCGTGTGGCTCGTCGAGGTTCCTCTTGCGCAAACTCACAAGTTAAGAAACAAGTTGAACGATGGGAAGCCGCCATCGATGGACGTGTTTGCCGAGTTCGATATACCTACCGTTGCAAGCTTGCTCAAGCTGTATCTACTGGAACTACCAGGTACGGGCTTCAACATTGGTGTCTCAATCTCATAATCCTAACTCTGGACAGATTCCCTTGTTTCCTCCCACGTCTACGAGATCATCCGCACAATCTACACAACCCCAGCAACAGAGCATACGGAAGAAGCGCGCGTCTCGGTCCTCCAGCAGACTCTGTCCCAGCTTCGGCTAACGAACATCGCCACCCTGGACGCGTGCATGAACCACTTCACCCGTCTCATCGAGCTAACCACGGCAGACGAAGACTACATCTCCAAGCTCGCCACAACCCTAGCGCCGTGCGTCCTCCGCCCGCGCCAGGAGACGTCGCTCACCATGGAAGAGAAGCACTCGTACCGCCTCATCCGCGACCTCTTCGCCCACAAGGACGCCATATTCTCGGAGCTCAAGCGCATGTCGACCCTCTCCCACTCGGCCTCGGTATCGGGCAGCAACCCGGCCGCGGCGCGCGACACGCCGAGCCCGTCGCAGACCAGCAACAGCAACCGCCCCCGCGCCATCTCGACGGACGAGTCCAACCGCAAGGCGCACATGGAGGAGCGCACCCGCGCCCTGCTCGAGAAAGCGACCGGCTCCCGCAGCCGCGCGACGTCGCCCGCCCCCTCGCCCAGAACGGCCGGCTCCACCGCCCACCGCCGGGACCGGTCCATCGGCGGGCCCGAGACCCGCTTCCCCGTCACGGTCGCCAGTCCGACGGCCCAGCACGAGACCTCTCGGGGCAGCAGGCAGAGCCTGGGTCCTATACTCCCCAAGCGCGCGAGTCTGGACGTGCCGCCCGAGGTGAGCCTCGGGCTGCCGCAGGCGAGCGACAGGGTCGTCGAGCCGACAAACGGGGTCGAGCCCGCTGCTGTGGCGGCTGTCAGGGGTGACGGCGAGGGGGTCGAGAAGAGGAACAGTCTGGGGCGGAGCAGTGCCCGGTTTGTCGGCGGCAGGAGGGTGGCGGCTCCGCCCGCTAGTAGTAGTGCGGCTGGCGGTAGTTACGCGCAGCAGGAGGGAGGTCATGGGGTTACGCTTGTTGACGCGCCGATGGACGATTAGGAGCCTCCGTTGGACTATCATGATATGGTGGGGATGACTGATGGTGGCGAGGGTCTCATTGCTGAGGGGCAGGGGATGAGAGCCAGAGGTCAGAGGCTCGTGGAAGATGGCGAGCTGGTGGATGAGGGGAGGAGGCTTGTCGACGAGGGGAATAGGCTTGTTGAGCGGGGAGCTCTGATTGTGGATGGGAGGTGGTATGCGGCTTGCTTCAGCCCGTGAGCGTTTCTTCTGGAGCTGTGGCTCATTGGTTCGGATTTCTTCCAACTTGTATGTCCGAGATCAGCTTCGATATGTCGAGACGACGAGCGCAGCACATTTGGGACAAGTATCTGGCCATTTTGGCCCTGAGGGGATTGTCGATAAGGTGTCGGCGATATTGTATGTAAGGGCTGGAATGGACTTGGAGGTTAGTTACGCTGGAACGAGTATCAGATTTCTTTTCGACTGTGCCATGGTCTCCGGAGGCTACATACCTATGTTGTCTGAGACGTTTCCAGGTCAACCAGCGGAGTATCAGACCCTCTGAGGACCATTCTTCCTTTGGACAAGCTTGAGCAACGTTTTAATGCGCTCACATTGGACGCCTTGGCTACACGGGCTTCCGCTGTTGGAGCCAAATCGCTGGTCTTACAATACATACCAGCCGAGGAATACACCTTGGTACATGTGCCCATTCTTCCGGCATTAATGATGGTGTTTTCATTTCAGTGTTCGAGACGACAACGGAACCGGCGCGGTGTCCCACACACCTCTAATTGGCTCGGGCTTGATGAGTTCCAGATCCTCCACTGGCATTGCTTGAATTGCCGCCGAACACAGGAGATCTGATCTCGGGATCTTGTTGAGTGCGCGACTTGAGTTTATCTCCCGAACTGGCGGCAGTACGAAGTACTCTTCCTCCACAATGCGCAGCGTACGTTTCGCGGCTACTGCATGGAGCTGGCGCAGCAACACGGACGCTGCTCCTCTGGCCGGCGGGTTTCGCAATTGCGGCGCAGGCCCTCACGGGCACCAAGAAGCTGCGATTTGAACCGTCGGTTAATTTTGGAGCAGCCTTTGAAAGGCTGTCTGCACTGTGCAGCTCGGCATCTTGAGTTGACGATGCAGGCCGCGACGGCCTCGGCGCGCGGGTCGGATATGTTTGTCATGGCCGTGTTAGCGACCATGAGGCGCGGTACGGCGCTTACACGACGAACGACACTTCGCTCTGTAGTCTACTGCCATGACTTAGCCGGAGATCGACGTCTCTACCCCGGCCTGCGGCCTGCGATGTTGGTAGCAAGTTGTGCTCCCCTGCATTTGAGCAGCCGCTCTCTCGATTTAGAGCCTCGAGCTCAGAAGGCCATCATATATGAGTAGTGGCCGTGACCTCTTTGGGTCCAAGCCATTTTTTCCTCTTCGCAGGTATGCTTCGAAATGGGCGTTTCAAGAGGCGTGATCTCTCGGCATCAGGATGTTGATCGTTCTGATTCTGGCTCCGACGACTTCCTGCCCTCGCCCGAAGGCCTTAAGACAATCTATTCAGGTATAAGCGTCAGCTTCACCACAAGGGCCGGTCAGCCAACAAAGACACGTGAGCTTTCCTATTCGAACTCGCTGTATCTGCGGTGGATTAACTCCGGAGACAGAGGGATGGAAGCCGGTTTCGACCAAGCCGCCGGTCCTCGCCTCCTTCATTGTGGCATCTCTTACTCTAGGCGCAGTTCTCGAGTTTCTTGCCCAGAAGAGCATGAAGGATGGGGGACTATCACTGGCGACCAATGCCAATCACTCTTCAACTGCGGTGATTCTGAGTCGTTATGCCCCTACAGCCATTGCTGTGTTGTACAGCTTAACCTGGACATGGATCGACCTGGATATCAGGAGGATGCAACCCTGGCTTGAGCTATCGCGAGCAGACGGTGGGACAGCTGATTCGACTTTGCTTTTGGATTATCCATTCGAGTTCCTCGCATTCATTCCCGTCAAGGCTTGGAGAAGGAGGTGAGTATTGAGTGTACTGCCAATCTGAGCGATATCTGACCTCGTTCATAGACACATGCTAGTCTTCCTAGCTGGGACGATCATGATGCTCGTCTTCTGGGCTGTGACTCCTCTTCAAAGTGCTATCTTTGGGACGCAATTCGTGTCGGTCGCTCAACAAGTACTTATTTCTGATATTGCACAGCTAGGAACACTGGCGCAACAATCAGATGCACTGGACGAGCTTATCCTTCACACGGCTTACGGAATTACTTGGCTTAAGCAACCGTTCCCGGCTTTCACCACAGCCACACACGCGCTCATACCTTTCCAGCTGCAGGAAGCAGAGACGACGGTATTGCCGGGCGAAACATGGACGAGTTCTGCAACCGCCCTGAGCACAGAATTGAAGTGCTGGCCAGCTACCGTCACCCCAACGGCCATCACGGATACGTTTGACTTTGACAATGGCCAAGGTTGCAAGGCTACCCTCGAACCGTCCACTCATGGAAGATTTGGAAACGAGACCGGCGAGATTCATACAGTTTTGTATATCGGCTATCACGAGGACGCGCAGCTCGATTGGTTCTTGGAGAATCCGAACTGCAGCCGGCAAGCCTTGCATCAATTCCTTGCGATATGGATGGCACCGAGCACGAAAGAGATGACCGCTCTCTTTTGCGAGCCATCATACTGGAAGCAATCCGTCACGGTCACCATTTCGGCAGACGACAGGCGCCCAATTGAAAATTCCCTAGTACCACTTGGTCAGCCAGAAACTCTCAGCCAAAGCGACTTCAACTCAACCGCTTTCGAATATCTGATTGGCACTGGGGTGTCGCCAAAGCTGATGCGTCGCGAGTACCCAGCAGACAGACGCATTGAGCAGTACCCTACTCTGTCAGACCTCAGTCTAGCATATCCTATCACTAATATGGTAGGATTTGCAGTTGGGGACATGAATTACTCGATCAGCGACCTTGGGGATGCCACAGCATTGCAAACTGTTTTCTCATCTGCACACAAGAAGCTATTCTCAGCATCTATTCCTTCCTTGCTCGTGTCGGCAAACCCATCCTCTCCAGCAAGACCGGGCACGGTCCGATACACTCTCTACGGAGTGGTCGTCAACCGACCTATTGCAATGACTGTCGAGATACTTCTCCTCGTTATAGCCCTGCTCGTCGCTGCAATCCTTCACTTATGTCAGCGGACCAGGAGCCTTCTCACCAGTGATCCTGGACGTAAGGGAGCAACACTTGCTGTCTTAGGGGACAGTGACGGCCTTCTCAGAGACTTTGCACCAAGGGATCGATTAAACGATGAGATTCTTCGAAAGAGCGTTCAGGGCAACCGATATAAGCTGGTAAAAACAGCTACTATTCACGGAGAGCGTTTACACATCGAGTACCTGCATTCTCCTGGATCAAGCAACACACCTGAGCCAGAACGTGATACCGTTTCCGGGAGACCTGTGCAGCCTGCTGCGCTCAACCACCTCAGCGGATTTACTTTTGTCATTACATTGCTAGCTGGAATGATTGTGGTTTTGTACCTGAAGAGGCAGGAAGAAGCGCTTAATGGTTCGTTTATACCCCGGATCATGATCATCGCCGGATATGTCAACTAACCAGCCCTAGGACTTCCCCGGCCCAGCGAAAACTTTACTGTCCTTCAGCTACTCGAAAATTATGTCCCTACCATATTCGCAACCTTGGTGGAGCCCTTTTTTGTTCTCCTGAACCGCCTACTCTGCCTACTGCAACCGTTCCACGACCTCCGACAAGGCAGACAACCCGCGGTCAAAGCGTTCGGGACCGCTTACACGTCGCTACCCCCGCAGCTATCCCTTTGGACTTCGTTGAAGTCCGGACACGTTCTACTGGCCAGCTTATGCCTCGCCTCTCTACTGGCGAACGTCCTTGCGGTTGCTCTCGGAGCCTTGTTCAATGAGTTTCCTGTGTCCGTGGCCTACAATAAAACAGTCTTGCAGACCTACACCGAAACTCTCACGCCATCAACTTTCCTGGACGATGTTACTTTTCTGTCAGGTTACGACCACTTCTACGTGACGGCGGCGAACCTCTCATTTGATACTCGGCTGACCCCCTGGACTGATGCAGAGTTCGCTTATCTGCCCTTTTCCAACCCTGCTGGATCGGGACACAATACTTCGTCGGTCCGCCGCGCACAAACGAAGGGATTCGGTGTCGAAGTTACTTGTTCCGCTCTTTCCACATCTGCTGATTCCCTTCCACATGTGCAATATTCACTTGGTGACGATGGATCGCAGGATATGTTTGCCGTCTTCCGCACAGTCAATGGATCGCTCGCAAACTGCACAACCATACGCGGACTCTACCCCGGCGGATGGCTTAACATGTCGAAGACGCCGGTCAAGGGCCAATTCGCGCAGGAACTGGTTACGAACTTGAGGCCGAAACCGTTCTACATCAACAACACCCAATATAATCCGGATGTCGGCGGTGTCTGCGATAGAAAGCTCTTGCTGAGCTGGATGAGGATCGATGGAGCTGACAGGAACGGAAGCCAGCGAGCCACTCACATGTATTGTGTCCCGACCTGGCGAAGCGCGACTTTCGACGTCACAGTGGATGAGGAGGGATACGTGCTGGGCACCAGTCGAGTGGGCGAGTTCGATGATATCGACGCCGGCACACGCAACTCGACAGACGCGATACTGACGCAGATCAACGAGGTGATTGGCGGAGGTGCCGCCGTAATGACTTCGATCATGATGACGCGGCCGGCGGACGATGATGGATGGCACAATGACACAATCAGCAGAGACTGGGTGAACTACCTTCTGAAGTTGAAGCTCAACAGCACAAGGCTGCTCGATGCTTCACAGCCAGCCCCAAGCCTGGATTCGATTGCTCATCCGGTGGAAGATCTCTACAAGAC
>Ga0209127_100762_pt1 | contig 10913 bp, 2 predicted proteins | sample LakSupMetagenome_FD_187469 | JGI IMG/M metagenome (GOLD analysis project Ga0209127, IMG submission 187469) | Freshwater microbial communities from Lake Superior, Canada - Sta WM archaea (SPAdes) (version 2) | ecosystem: Environmental > Aquatic > Freshwater > Lake | place: Lake Superior, Canada...
GCGAAACCCCTATCCTTGATCCAGCTCTCCAGCCGCTTGTCCCACGTGTACGTCCGGATGCAGTCGATGATGCCCACGACGAGCTCCTTCCTCGCCTCGTCGACCGCCACCATCAGGCTGTAGTCCATCACGTTCTGCAGCGCCAGGAACAGCGTGTCGTTCCACACCGACACCCTCAGCAAGCCCTTGGAGTGCTCCCGCGCGAAGAGCGGCGACTCGTAGATGTACTCGACCATGTTCTCGTCGAGCAGCACCTCGTTGTGCTCGCCCGTGCTCTGGATCTTGCGGTTGCGCATCGAGCCCTTGAGGTCGAAGATGCGCGTGGGGGACCGGTCGTAGAACAGGTTCTCCATGACCAGGAGGTCGAGCTTGATCTCCGTGTTGGTGAGCGGGTTCTTGATGATGACCTGGAAGAACCCCAGCATCTTGGCGATCACCGAGGGCAGGTCGTGGAACAGCGTCTTGGCCATGATGTTGAAGTAGTCCGGCGCGAACCGCAGGAACGCCGACGTCTCGATGGGCGACAGCGATTTCATGACCAGTCTGTCGTCCAGCGTCTTGAGGAACACCGACTTGGTCTTGCCGCCCTTGGAGTCCCACTTCAGGCACCGCGACAGGGACTCGACGATGCGGTCCGCCACGCCGCACCTCTGACGCAGCGCGTCGAACTGCTCGGCGAAGAAGATCTTGCACATCATCCTGGCTGAGCCCTCAGTAAACTGATACTTGAGGTGGGTGCCTGTCGGTCGGAGAAGGCTCTTCTCCAGCTCGCCTTCGTCCAGGATGAAGTCACCGGTAACGCCGCTGTGCCCGTGGGCATTAGGCTTCATGTCCAGGCCGCCACTGCCCTTTTCGCTGATATCTGTGTTGATTGACCTCTTCCAGTTGCGACGGATATCGGCCAGCTTGACCTTGTAGTCCTCCGAGCTCAGCGCAAAGGCGATGAGAGAGCTGGGTTCGTCCTCGCGGACGATGATGTCCGAGTTGATAAAGATATGGTCCGTGGCGTTGACAGGGTACTCTAGCTGCGGCCAGCCGCTTGCTGACCGCTCTGCCCAGAACTTGGTGAGCATCGTCATCAAGCCCGCTTTCTGATGCTTGGGCAGTTCCAACGGGATCTCCTCGCTCGGGCCGAGAGAGTCAGCGATTTCCTTGACGTCCGGCAGGAGGTCGTCCAACAACGATTGATCCGCGTCACTACCTGCGCCGTCGTCGTCAGAGTTAGCCGGACTGTCGTGTCGGTGGCCCTCCAATTCCCCCTCGGTCGCGGTCTCGTCCATTTGAGAGGTGGGCACTGTCGTGGGAGAGACTGGCTCTTGTTCCGGGTGCTGTTTGGAAGACGACGTCTCCGGTGCTGTCTCCGCTGTGTTAGCTACGTCCGCGGGCGTCTTGTCACTCTGCTCCCGGTCCAACAGGTGGTCGTCATCCGACGGACCGAGCTCTTGGACCGCCTGGTCGACATCATCATACACCTCGACGATCGCCTTGGTGGAACTGCGAGGCAAGAAGGCGCGAGAGTAGTGCATCTTGGCAGCCCGCTGTTTACGGTCCTTCATCCGCTCCTTCTCAAACTCTCGGCTCAGCTGCTCGAAGTGCCGCGCCAGAGTGGACACCTTGGTCTCCTTCTTCTTGTGCACGTAGCGAGGAATGCCGGACGGGCCCGTCTTCCTGTTCTTCAGTGCGCCGAGTCCGATCCTATCAGCCAGCTTCTTGTCACTCTTGGCGGAGCTATCTGTCGACCCCCGTTGCAACTCGCTGAGGCCGGAGCCGGATTCATGGAGCTTGGTCTCTTTGGCCAGCTTGCTCAGGCCAAGCGCGGACTGCGTTCTAGGCAGTGTGCCTGCGGGCTGTGAGAGGGCTCGAACAATGGGAGGCGAAACGGTCAGTCCCACCCTACGGGCTGAGGCATTACGCTCCGCCGCTCGGGGCCTTTCGCCAACACCGTCGGCACTAGCCCCAGCCTGCGCAGGTTCTGTTGACGTCGATTGTGCTTCGCGCCGTAGCTGTGCAACCTTCTCTGACAGCGACATTTGTGGCGCCGGAGGAGGAGGCATCAGCTGTGACAAGGTCGGTGTAGCTGATGGTGGCGGAGGAGCGCTGGGTTGTTGCGTGCTTGGTGCATCGGACGACTCTTCCGTCGATTCACGCCGGAGCAATGCTGCAGTCTTTGCCAGGACTGGCGACGGTGGAGTAGCGAGGTCCAACGGCTCAACACGTTCCAAGACAACGTCAGCTTCGTCCATCGCTGCGTTGAGCTTCGGTATCGCTACGCCGACAGTAGCCTGAGCAGTGTCCAGGGGAGTTGTTGAGGTGGCTGACCCTGTTCCGCCCTCGGGCTTCTTCAGCACCTGCATTTCAACCTGCTTGTCGTCCTGCTTCTGGACTTGCTTATCGTCAGACTGGTCATCCGGCCTCTCGTCGCCCTCGGAAATACTAGTTTGAGTGGTGATGGTGGTCGACCTGTCTTCCGACTCAGAGCCGCCCACCGAGGTACTACCGTCCGTGGTTGGCAACGACTCTTTGGACTCGTTGTCGGTAAACATCTTCTTGAGCTGCAGGATTGTCAACTGCCTAACATCCTTGTCAGAGAGGAAGTCGGACTCAAACTTGGCGAACGCCCCGTCCCATTCTGCCACCTTCTCCAGCATCTCGCGGACGACGGCGTTGAGCGGGATGATCTCGTAGTACTTCGAGTTCATGTAGGCCTGTTGCAGCTGCCGAACCAAGGCTGGCTGATCTTCTTGAGCCTTCTTCATCAGCCTCTCCACCTCCACTTTGCACGACTCTGCCTTCTCCGGCAAGACGCTGTCGATCCGGATGCTCTTCAACCGAGCCTTGACCGAGTTCATATATCGGTTCCAGCGCTCTTCAAACTTGACGAAGAGCTCGTTCTTGAGGAGCAGGTCCTTGTCGACCTTCCAGGTTATCCGGGTTCGCGGGACGATAATTTCCAGGAGATCGATTGGATCGTAGTGTATGCGCACAGTGTTGCTTTTGTAGTGGAAGTAACGAATGTGGTCGGTCTGGTGGTCGTGCGGGCATTGGGCAGCCGGATTCAGGTGCAGCCCTTTGCACCAGAATGAGAGCTCGAGATACTTGCCGAACGAATACTTCCAAGCGCTGACCGACATAGGCATGATGCCAATGTCCTTTTTGCAGAACTTGCAATAGTTCCACATATAGATCTCGTTGCTGTCGGGAGCGTCCATTCCCAGCGGCATCGGCGAATCCTTCTCGACGAAGACGGTGATGCGAGCCTCATCATGCACGTACGTGCGGTGGTGTTGATACAATGGGCGGTCGCACCCGTTGGCGTGGCAGACGATGTCCGCGGTCTCGCAGAGATCTTCGATGTACTGGCCCAGTGTGCAGTCAGGATCGATGGGACCGTTCGAATCCGGATGCTCGTCGTAGAAGCCAATGGCCACAAGTCCCGGCTCAGCGCACGGGATTTTGCTCTCGGTGCAGATAAGGGAGTACAAGACGACGATGTTCTGGTGGGAGTAGGGGTCGAATAGGTCGAGACTACCCTTGATATAGTTCTCCCACTGCTTGGTCTGGACCTGGTAGTTGTGCAGGGCTTTATCGTACTCCGCGTCGTGGACGGCATGAAGCACTTCCATGATGTGGCGCGGTGCCTTCTGGCCGATTTCGTGAACCATTTCCGGTTTGATCAGCTGGAACCGCTGTGGCTTGGTCTTCTCGCCGTCCTCTTGCTCTTCCACGATGTCCTGGTCCCGCAGGCGCTTGAGGTAGACCAGGCGCCTCTCCTGCTCCCGGGCCCTGTTGAGCAGATACGGTTGAGGGAATTTGACGAAGGGAGACGCCGAAAGCACCTTTGTCTTGTACTTGGCGACCATGTCACTGTAGAATGTCGGTGCCGGAAGGTCCTCCAAGCCCGGACTCTCACTGGACGTATGCGCGTGGCTCTCATGCAGGGAAATCAACCTCTTTGCTTCTGGACGGGGTTCCGGTGGACGGAGTTCACCACTGGCAGTCAGACCTTCGCTGTTCTGCGTCGGATGCTCGCTGTCGCCACTCTGGCTCTGGGTAGTATTGACCGTGACGGCAGGTGTCCCAGCGCCGCCCTGGCCGGATGGTAGCTGATTATCCGACCTCTGGCTGTCGTCGTTGATCAGTCGAGAGGCGGAAGGAGTGGACGCAACATCGTCGAGCTCTGCTGGAACATGGACGAACTCGTCGCGCATCAGACAAGACTCGAGTTTGAGGTTGTAGACGACATATACCATGAACTCCGTGATACGCTTCATCCGGGCCAGCACCTGACTGGAGGCACCGCGAAGCGCGATGGTGCAGCCAAGAGTCCTCTCACACTCTGAGATAAATATATACGTCTTCTTCCTGCCCGGGATCTCGTTGTTGACGAACGTCTTGACCTCGAACGCGCCGCAAGTGCCAACCTGGACAGGCAAGGCCAGCATGTCTATTGACGATATGATCTCTGTCTGGGCGATCCTAGACACTGCCTCGATGACAGACGGCTTTACGTTGTACACGACGGCAATGCCGGCTTCCGACAGGTATTGCAAAGCCACGCCAGCAACCGACTTCTCAGCCAGTAGAACGTGAGGTCGCAGTGCGAGGATGCGGTTCACGACAACCCTCAGGAACTCCTTTTCCTGCTGAATGACAGGTTGCAGGCTCATGAAGTGCTGAGAATGCCGCTGGTACTCGATAGGGAACGACACCAACACGATCCGAGGGCTGTTGAATATTCGTCGAGGCATACTCTTCAGTGCCAGGTTCTTGGTAAAGATCACGCCGGAGACGTACGTGGTGTCACCGGGCTTGCCGCCAGGGATCCTCTTCAGCTTGACATAGTGCCGGATGTCCATGTCGTCGCCATTGCGGATGTCGGGTTCGACGTCGTCGGCACATCGAATGAGAATTGGCAGCAGGGCCTTCTCCCACGCCGAGACGTTCGGGATACCGCCGTCCTCCAAGAGTTGTCGGAAGAGCTTCTTTACGTGGTTTAGACTGGCCGGACCAAGCTCTACCTCTGGCGACTTCTGCTCGTGAGCCGAATCGTTGATCGACAGTTTGGTGGGCTCTGCCGGGCCATAGCCCTCGAAGATGGAGAGGGTGTCTGTAGACGCCGATGGTCCCTTAAAGACGCCCGATTTTGGTCGCGGAGAGCGCATGTGGTGCCCACTAGCACTGGCTGTGCTCATGTTCCTCCTCCTTGATGGGCGACCTGTTGGCGCGCTGCCATCCTCTGGCCCTCTGCTTGTGAAGCTGATCCCACTGATGCTCTTCTCGCCCTGCCGGAACCGGTGCTTCCTGTTGGCATTCAGCAAGGACCCGAAGTTGGCCTTGTCGCGGTCAACGCTCGATGATTGGAAATCGTTGCTCGCCATGGTGGCCATGATACTCATCTGCTCGTCACCGCTCGATTCGTCTGACATGTACGGGGCGAGTTCTGGGTCGATAATGTTGTCGTCGTGAAACGCGGGCAGTCGTGACTTGCGGCCCATATCATCGCCAGCTGGTCTCCGGAACGGTGCCCTGTCCTCAGATGATGACTTGAACCTCGTCAGGAAGCTGTGTTTAGACTGATGTCGCTTATGTCCCGATGACTGCGGACGGCCAGAGGCGAGCGATTTCAGCGACCGGGACGAGCTGGGTCGGCTCAGCTGTGGAGTATCGATCTCCAGGATAGCAGATGTTCTATTAGACTCGCCGAGACGTCTTGTAGCTGGAATTGCCATCATTGGGGTGGTGGTGGAGCGCTTTCCATCGTGCTCGCCAGGTCTCTCGGCGATGCTTATCTCGTCGTCCGCCGTGGACTTGGGCGAAGCTAGTGGGTCCTTCGAGTGATTTGGGCGGAAGATAGCTGGCAGATACGTCTCGTCTGCCGTGTCGTCCGAATCACTCTCGTACCGGCGGTTGATGATGTTGAGACAAGTCCTGCAGACCCTAAGTGAGCCGGGCACACCGAACTTCTGGCCGGATATTATGGAGGTGCACTTGGAGTCGAATATGCACCCGCACGTCCGGCAATGGTGTTTTCGCCGGAAGGCAGAGAACGGCGTCCCGCAGAGAAAGCACTCCTTGCAAGTCTCGTCTGCCATCCAAAACTCCTTGCTAAGGACTTGTTTCCGCATGAGCTCTAGTCTCGCATTCACCATCTCGGGTGCCCCTTCATTCGTAGTGGTCCCCGGGATTTTCATGGCGCCCGAGCGTAACTGTTCTGGTCTGTCCCGAAGAGCGAAAGAATCGTGATGCACTGAAGCGTGGGCCGAGGTGCTTATAGGACTGGGCTCGGCATTCCCCGGCTCCATGGACGATGACCTTGAGTGACTTTCATAGCGGGAGGTAGACTGGCTGATCCTGTTGATCACGGCAGGCCTCTTGTGCAGGTCCCTCGAAGAGACCCTGGAGTGTGTTCCGGAAGTTGTCATATCTGTTCCGCCTCGCAGAGGACTAAAAGGCATGTCGTTACTGCCGTCAAGGCTGACAGTATCGTCCGGCCTCGAGAGCCCCTGCGAGACAGTCGTCCGCTCAGAGATGGCTACGCTGTCTAGACTGGTGTTGCCCGATAACACGGCAAGGGGCGATGCATCAGGCGGCTTGCCGATACTTTGCCTTCCCGAAGAGCGGCTCGTTGATTCTGCTGCGTTGACTCCACTCCGAGAGGCATCCCGTTCCTTAAACGCACTGACAGTGACAGGAGCTACTGACGGCGTAGCTGCTGTAGGCACCGAGGCCTTTGCAATCTTGGGTATGTTCTGTCCGCTGGTAGTGGTCGACTTCGAAGTGGTCATGGTGGTCGCAGAAGACTTGGACGGCAGCACTTGAGACTGAGAACCTCCGGTGCCGACGCCAGACGACGTATTTCCAGACGTGTGGAGGCTCGAAGAGAAAGGCGAGGCAAATGTCGAGTTCGTGGCACCACTCTCCGCGCGAGCCAGCGGGCTAGCAGGCGGCTGGGGGCCTGTGGTCGTCGTACTGGAACTCTTCTTCGACGCCGCGTCGTGGAAGTCGCCATCTTCGCCTTCCTGGGTTGAAGCAGGCTTGCCAGCGACACCCACGGCTTCTTTGAATCTGCTGTAGAGTCCGCTGAGACCTTGTTGGACGAATTCTCCGGCCGTGCTCTTGGTTTCGGCCGTCGGCAGGCTCCCAGGGGCAGGGGTGAAGTCGTTGAAGGTGGTCAGGACATCGGACTGGCTAGCAGAGGTTCGTATCTTGTCGAAAGCGAGGGCAAGCTGGTCCTTGTCTGCCTGTGACGACGCAGAGACCGAGGCTATAGAGTCGCGGCGGGAACGGAGGTCTGTCGCAGAGGACATCGTCGACGGTGATAGCGGTGCGAGTTTCGAGGTGCTGTTGTTGCTCGCCATGACGGGCAAGCGGCTCCGGAACGAGCCTCTGGCGGTGCTAAGGCTCGTACCAGGGTAACGGCTCCGTGTCAACTAGCAAAGATGGATCGGCGTGTTCGATATCGAGTCTCATAGCGACCTGTCCATCTCTCGACGAGACTGGCTTTTTTTCGTCTTTTTCGGCTGTTGCAAGGCGACAAGACTGGCGGTGGGACATGTCACAGCTAAATGCTTCGGGAAAGTGCATGTGTGTGCCAAAAGAAAGGCTCGCATGGTCCTTCTGAGACAGACACAGCTGACGGGATGACGAGCATGCGGCGTTGAAGTGGAAGGTTCCTATGGTAGGTTCCTCGAGACACCCACATGTCTCTGATCTGGAAGTCATGGAGGGTATGACGGAGACGGCGCCAGCCAATCTGGATCCCGGACCTAAATGGACGCTAGTAACCTGGAAGGTAAGGTAGTCTCTAGCTCAGCGTTTTGTAAGTTCTTGGCCGCTCATCAACCGTGGAAGGACTAAGGTACCTATGTAGGTAGGTATCCCACCTCTTGACCACCTAAGCTTTCCATTCCCCTCGACTATAAAATGAATGCTGCAATGTCAACTGGAACGTCCCATGATATTCGTCTAATCGTCCTGCACGTCATGTGCATCGTCCGGACTGAACTGCGCTTACCCACCTTCAAGGTGCAAGTAGTCGTTTTGAGCTAAGGCACCGTAGAAGTCCGTGAGTGGGGCCGATTCTTATCGATAAAGCTGCTCTTTGTGAGCAGACGCGTGCGGGCTTCCTAACAACGCGTTGAGCAAAGAAACCGTCGACAGATCTTATACAAAGGCCGCCGGAAAGTCGAGGAAGGAGGCGATCCCACCACTGAATCAAGCAGTATCTTAATCACGTCTGTGACAGGCGTCAAGAACTTTTGTGCATCCCGGCACAAGCGCTTGCCCGCTGCCTCGCAAGTGCACTCATGCCCCGCGGCGTTCTTCACTGAAAATCGATGCCAGTATATGTCGACTTCCGCTGTATTGCCAGACGACTGTTTTCTGTGCGCCACCTAGCATGCGGGCAAAGATATGGCACCTCTAGGGGATGATGAAGGTTCCTTCATCGTCAAAGAGAGGCTCATACCCCGTAAATACGCGGACATCCCCAAAGATCAGCATAAGCTCCTCTCTCGGCCAGATGCTTGGAATACCAAGGGGATACCTAACCTCCCATCCAAGGTCCTTGAAAACGTGCAGAAGGCATATGTACGGCGGCTGAGGTTATCTGCTTCATCCGAGCCGGCCACGCCCAAGGAGAAGGATCCTACCACGGTTAAGGGGCCGCCCAGCCACAGGAACGGCCATTCTAAGCATGGGACTGACAAGAACGGCAAGCACGGGCGGGGAAGCGACGGCACAGACGATGATGATGACGAAGAACCAATTCCATGGACGCCTTCGCCAACTTACCACAAGCAAGCACCTGTCCGTCAAGATGACCTCCCTACGCTACGTCCTGACGATCGCCACCCACCATCTTCCTCGCCAGTCCGTCCGAGTCGCCGGCCTCCACCACCTTCATCACCAGCACGTCCCAGCAGTCCCCCCGCACCATCCTCAGCCCCGCTCCCTGCAAGGCAAGTCTCACCTACGGTTGTCGAGCAGACGCCAGCCAGGAAGGCTGGCGGCGGAGAACTGGTCGTCTGCTTGAAATCCAAGGCCGCGCAGCAAGCTCCTCCGAGTAGCCTCGCTTCCGAGCCGGATCTCGAATATCAGCCACCAAGGGCGATAACAGATGTTGTGGCACCTGTGGACCGGACGCGCCGCTCAACACGGCCACCACCACCCGCGCGGCGAGTGCTCCGGTCAATGCAGCGACCGGCGCCGACACCACCTTCGGCGCAGGAACCAGTGACCGTCCCATGCACGTGGAAGGAACCTAGCAGCTCGGAAAAACGTCAACAGACAGCCGATGAGCCTGCGAATAAGCGCAGACGTCTCCATAAACCGCCTCCTTTCGAGAGCTCACAGCCGGTTGTTGCCGTGGACAGCGCAGCTCCCCCTTCCGGCAGCAGAGCAGATCCCGTCGACCTCAAGGACAGTCAGACATCCAATTCATCGTCAGGTATTTCGATGATTCCGGGAACCCCAGGACGACGACAGGCTAATGTCGTTCGCGGACGCGGGTCCGGTTCCAAGGCGTACCGTGGGGGACAATCTCTTGCAGCAGTGATTCAATTGGACGAGGAAGGCTCTGATGGCTCGCACGCGCCCGTCAAGTCAGGGCAGGGTGGCCTATTCAGCAGCTCCGGCAGGCTGCCGCCCAACGGTCCGGCGTCGCAGGCGCCGTTCGTGGCCTTCAAGATGGCATACCCTACCTATAATGGCACGGTGGGAGACTTCGTCAGGGCCGCTCTCAATATCGTCCAGCTCCAAGAGTCGCACTCTCTTGCAGAGTTCCTGTACGATGACTTTATTCGCGTCTGGGCGGACTACTACGTCGACTACGTCGAGGACTGCCTCAAGGACAACAGGAAGCCCCTGAAAGCGATACAATGGTATAACGAATATGTCCCTCGGCCTGTCTTCACCAAACGCATCTTCACCAAAGGCAACATAACGGATATAATGGAGCATCACAGGCCGGAAGCCGAGTCATACCGCCGTGAAATTGCGCACCCCTCGAACATCTCTTCATCCTTGCCCGCAGCTACATCGCCGGCCAGTCCTGTTACCTCACGATCTGCCCACCAGGATCTTGCTCTGGCCCGTCAGCCAAGCAATTACGACGGTGTTCTGCCGCCAGCAGGCACTCCACCGCTTGTTGCAGCAATGACGGGTGGACAGCTGCCCGGTAGCCCGACGCTGCTCCCAAAGGGTCCGGGCTCGGCGCAACCCATCCAACCCGTACCGCATCGCAGTGTGGAAATGCACGATATTCCTCGCCCGGACCAGATCGAAAGGATTGAGCCACTTCGGTCTGTTCCGGGATATGTTGTGACCATGTCCCAGCATGGTCCTAGCCGCAGCGAGAGGGCCAATGATCAGCCTGACCCTCCTGCGGTAAACCCTCCGCAGGTGAAGCATGAGGAGCCGGAGGAGCCATCTCTACTCCTGACAAAATCACCATTGCGTTCTTCCAACGACGCACCGTCGCAATCTCCGGCAGCGCCGGCGTCGACTAATCAGCACAGGCCCTCAGCGCCGAAGCAGCCCGAGGCCCCAACGAAACATCCATCCCCAGCGCGGTCAAAGTCCCCGCTGCCTTCCTTCGGCGAGATTCTCACACAACCTCCCGCCACAGCCCTCTCGTTCATTTCGGATTTCACAAAGTCTGTCATCCCCGAGACGGCCATCAAACCCAAAGACGGACCTCTCCGCAGACTCCCATCGCCTACGACTCGGGTTCCGTTAGCTGTCGACTCCGAGAACCAGCCGCCAGCGTCGTCGGCGGCTCCCACTTCCTCGGCGGCGCGCCGGAGGAAGCTAAGCAAGGCTGAGCGGTTCGTATTATTTTTGCAGAAGAGGCAGGCGCAGAGTTCAGCTTCGAAGAGCACCGTGGAGTGACAGTGACGCTGGTACGCTGGAAG
>Ga0209127_100763_pt1 | contig 10905 bp, 9 predicted proteins | sample LakSupMetagenome_FD_187469 | JGI IMG/M metagenome (GOLD analysis project Ga0209127, IMG submission 187469) | Freshwater microbial communities from Lake Superior, Canada - Sta WM archaea (SPAdes) (version 2) | ecosystem: Environmental > Aquatic > Freshwater > Lake | place: Lake Superior, Canada...
GGGCACTGCAACCCCCAACGAGTGAGACTTGTTGATGGCGTCCCAGAGCATCTCCATGTGCTCCCACGGTGCTTGTAGCGCGGCCCGCTCCTGATCACTCTCGGACACGAGCTCAATTGCGCGCAGGAACTGCTCTCTGAATTCAAGCCTGTACCCCAGCCCTTCGGCGATGTCCTGTGGAATAACGTCTCTCCTCTTGTAAGCCAGAAGAGAAGCGTGCGACAGGGCCTTGCGTATATCGTCAAGTTCGATATGGTCGAGCAATGATCTGTGGTATGTGTTGGTGACGAAGTCCTCTTCCTGTTCCGTGTCAGCTTCGCAGCGCAGGGTCTCGTCAGATATCCAAAATGTATACCTCGTAGTAGTGCTCCGACTTGATACGCTCGTTCACAAAGTGACAGGATTTGAGCAGTCCCAAGCAGTACGCTCTGAGAATGCTGGCCACCGGGTTCTTGTCCATCACGCTGTAGGTGAGCGCCCCCTCGCCATTTCTTATGAAGTGAGCTTCATCGACAGTCTGCGGGAAGGGCATGAGAAGGGCTTCGATGTAGACGTTTGTGAAAAGCGTCTGGGAAAGAGGATATCCGAGATGCCATGCCATCTGTTCCTTGTTAGCTCCATACCAGGGCGACAGCGGGACAGCGCCTCACCTCGTGGCAGAGCAATTGGTCAATGATGCCTAGTGCCTCATCTGCGCCTAGAGGCTTCGTGACGTCGTAGTCATCGTCCAGAGACTCTCCGGGCGCGAGACAGCCGCTGTCCATCTTGGGATCCATGATCTGAGAAGCGTCACCGAGTTAAAACCAGCGTCCGCCAACCATCCATCGTGAATAAACGCACCTCAATGGACCCGACCGACGCCATGAGGCTGAAGTACCCATCCTTAACGAGTGTACCGGGTTCCAAGGCTGTGAACTGCGTGAGCTTCTGTTCATGATGAACGGCCCGTATCATGTCCGGGAGTGGCGGGTTGAATACTCTTTGCTGCATTCATGAATCTTTGCGTGATATCGAATGCAATGATACCCTGACTTGATATTTCCGGCGGTGGTGGCGGCTCAGGCTCATGCGGGTAGTAGGAGTCATAAACATCTTGATGTTGGTTGAGGTTGTGCATTCCTATAAGAAAATCTCAGCAGGCTATTTCCTCATGTTATAGGGCGAGTATATAACGGGGAATTACCTTGAGACTCCATTTCGAAGGAGTATAGCCGTTTATATTGGCCGGAGTCTCATTGCTGTCAGCCAATTGTTCGTCGCTTGGGCGTTGCAGCTGATAAGGTGTGCAATGTTGAGATCCGCAGGAGCGAGAACTCCACGATGTTTGTTTTCACCTGAACTCTGACACTAATAATCGGACGTATGGAACATGCAACGATCCCGGTAACGTACACCAAAACATCTGGTGCTTGATGCAAGGTAGAAAAGTGAATAATAGGCTGCTCTGATTGATATACGGAAAGACAAACTATTATGGACGGTCAGGTCCGAGTCAATCGGCAGGGGCAGCTCTTGCATATCTACGGGGCGTCGTGACGATATATTATACAGGATGCCAGACCAAAGACTGGCGCCGCAGCATGGGAACATTTTCACAAATGCATTTCAGACAATTGTTTGTACAGCCTTCGGATCAAAGGTCTATCGACTGTTCCATATGGTACAACGCCCGCCTCAGCAGACCACGACAACCGATCCTTCCCCTCCCCAGTTTATCGTCCTCCCTGACGAGCTGTATCCCTTCTTTTCCTCGTGACAGCCCCTTAAGCGGACTGACCACCGCCGGCAGCCTCAACCATAGCAGCCTGGTTGGCCTCGACCACGCTCCTGGGTTCGCCCTGCTTGCCGTTCTGTTGGGGTGCGGTATTTCCATCAGCGTCTGTTCTCCTCCTACAGGTCCCAATCGCAATGCTGTTCCGGGTAAGACTCACCGTCCACTTGGTAAACCGGAGATCGGTCTCTCCTCTACGCTCGGCGACGAGGCGTTTGTCGTCCTTCAGGCTCCGGCGCACGGCGCGGGCAGCGACGGTGAGGTAGCGGTTGTAGCTAGAGAGAGAAAGCAAGGCGCTGCGGTCAGCTTGGGGGGTCTTCCAAGATGCGGTGGCGGATGCTATGGCCAATTAAACTCACGTAATACCTGCGGCTTTCCACGCGAACGGCATTTTGGCGGTTGATGCGGAGTGATGTGCGGTGTGCTTGAGCAAGTCTCAGAGATGAAGCTGCCGAGAAGATTCCGGAGTTCAAGATCATGGGTGGGCCCGAGCTCGGGCCAGGCCAGATGAAGAGACTCATCCTCACGTGATGCGATACAAACCGGGCATCGCACTTGGACTCTATGTCTAGATAAGTCAAGAGTGTAGCAGTTCGAACAACGCATATTGTTTTCAACCATGTCTCGCTAGTTCGTGATACTGCTGGTTACGGCACAGAGAGATCAGAATTAATGATACGCGGGAATAGGGGCAAGTCTAACGAGGTCACTATATGCACACAGGCTTGCCGAAACTCTACAACAACCGACACTGTTGGTACACTTTGTTTTTGCGACCCCCGTTATCAACGCCACCTCTATACCTTGAGGCCTAGCTCCTCCGCGTAGGGCAACACATACAGATCACCGACAGCCGCAACACTGGCCTTGCTCTCCAACAAAGACTTGGCCGCCTAGAAACGATTTGTTAGTCTTGCTTGCAACTGGTTGTGCGCAGAGAACAATGTGCTTTTACTTACCGCCTTCAACTTGTCAGCCGTAACAGACTCCAGGCTCTTCACTGCCGCCGCAACATCAAGGGGCTTGCCGCCGGCAATCAGCTGAGCGCCAGTGGCAACGATACCGGTACCGCTGGTCTCGCTAACAGACAGAAGGTTGAACTTGGCGTTCGCAATGGCCTTGGAGACATCCTCCTTCGAGACGTTGCCATCGGCAATGCTCTTGACGGCCTTGACGGTCTCCTCTGCGGTCTTCTTGACGCCACCGGAGGGGCCGGAGATCTGGATGGTGAGGAGACCGGCGTCAGAGTAGGCGTGGTTGTGAGCGGAGGCCGAGACACCGGGAGAGCCGGCAGCGGCCTTGGAGAGGAGAGAGAAGCCGGTGGTCCACTTGACGTTGCCCTCGCCGCCGAGAAGGGCGGTAAGGACGGAGATCTCGGGCTTGTTGTCGGACAGGGAGGCGCCGGGGAAAGCGATGACGTAGGCGTTCTTTCCGGGACGGCTGGTGCGCGACTCGCCGCCGAAGTACTTGGAGGCAGCCGTGTTGAGGCTCAGGTCGCTCGAGCTGGTCGAGGGAATGGCCTTGAAGAAGGTCTCGCCCCACTTGGAGAGCTGGGACTGGGCGGCACCGTCGGCCACGAGAGCGATGTTGCCCTTGTTGTAGACAGCCTCGGCGAAGCTTGCGATAGTGTGCTCGTTCATGTAGGGGCCGAGGGGAGTGGTGCTTGAGGGGTAGAGAGCCGAACCAAGGCCGGAGTGGAACGCGACCGTGTGAGCGGAATCAAGGGCGAAAGCGACGGCGTCAATCTTGGCCTGCTTCAGGTGCATAACATGCTGGACCTGCTCGTGGAACTCGAAGGCTGTCCATCAGTCAGTCTTTGTGCACCTTCACATGGCGATCACTTGCGTCACGAACTGGTATATTTGGTTTGCGAGACAACCTCGGACAGGAGCTCGAGGAAGTAGGGGAGATCGTTGCGGAGGAAGCTTGCTTGGATGACAAGAGCCTCCCGTGTGTGCTTGGCCGTCAATTGGCCGCCGAGGAGCTCGGATTCGCGGACGATGCGGAGAGCAGAGCGTTTGGTCGTGTTCTATGCGTCGCGAAAAGTAATTAGCTCATTGCTTGACCCAGCCTTTCCCTTGTTTCCGGCAATGAGCACCGACCTTGAATGCAAACTCCTCCAAACCAACGGTAAGTCCGGGAAGGGGTTGATACCGGGTGCCAGCCTTGGCCACGATGGCGAGTCTCGTTGTTGGGCCGCCGGCGTCCTTGCTGGCGACCTTTAGGCCGGCAATCTCTGTCGGCTCGAATGATCCAGGAGTACCGATGGCAGCTGCAGCTGCGAAGCTCCGTCGTTGGGCGGTCTGAGCACAGCTCTGCCCGCGGAGGGCGAGCTGGCACCCCCTGGAGACAGCAGATCTCGAGATCATCGTAGGTCGGGGGGGTTGTTGTCGTCAATTGACGGCCTGATTCTGAAAAGGTCTGCGACAAGCAAAGCAAGGAAGCTCTTCACAGCGTCGTCCAATTGTTGTTTCCACCTTCCCGGGTTAGCGCAGGGTTGCGCCTTCCGAGCAATTTTCGGCCGGAACATTCTTTTACCGGACCGCTTGCGGCTGCCCACTGGTGACGGAGCTCTCACGTGCCATCTTTCCGACCACTGTTGGCTCCTGCAATTGTCACCTTCTTTCCCAGGTACCTACGTACCTTACCTTACTGCAACAACCAGTGCGGAGCGCATCCATTAGCCAAACAGAAGGCTCTCGCCTGCCCCGCGATTGCGTTGTGGCCCACCAAGCTAAGAATTACAGTGCATTTGGCGGCGCGACTCGCCTGATAGAGAAAAAGTTCGGTTGTGGAAAATGTTCCCCTCCCCTCCAGCGAAATTCAGCCTCATGTTCAAGCTCAACACCTGACTCATTTCCGGGGTTCTCAAGACTCTGGAACTCAATGACTCCCCGGTAGCAATCGTGGCAGCTCTAGAGACGGTGAGAGCATCTCTAGAAGCCACCTCAACGACAAAGCACGACCTGCAACCCCGCGCCCGTAGCCATGAAAGTCGTGAGTCAAAGTCGCATGCGCTCTTGTACAGTCGAAGACGCTGACCGGCAATTGTAGACCAAGGACTTGGCAGAGCTCTGTGCTTTGCTCATTGACGAGATCTATGGCGAGCTCCCATCCGTAAGCACGGACCTGTCAACTAATGGACTCTCCCATGTGCTGACCATCTGAGTAGCGAATCTTCGCCGTCCTCCTCAACAGAGGCCGATCCTCCATATTCCAGCTCAGTCAGTACACATCCATGACGCCAAGGCAGCTACGACACGGCCTGGCGGTCTTGATCCAACAGAACCTCCTCTTTTACTACGTCGACAATGACACCAAGACGGCCGCATACGAAGCGAATCCCGAGCCAGCCTACAACCTCATTCGGACAGGGAAGATTCTCGAGATGGTGGAATCCGCACACGGTGCGCCGGTGAAGGATGTCATGCAGAGCCTGATCCTCCTGGGCCACACAAGAGTATCGGACCTTAAGGCGGCCTACGAACAGAAGATAAAGCGCTCAGTCGAGGCAGCCCAGCTCGCGAACCCCGACACGGACCTGGTTGGCGAAGCGAACACCGCCCCTAAAAAGCCCACCCTCCCCGTGAAGTCGGTCGCCCACTTGAACTCCATCATATGCCGTCTTGCCGAAGCCGAGCTTGTCGAGGTCGTGCACGGCCTGACCTTTGTGAGCCCGGAAGATATCCAGAGGGATGTGGAGGAACGCGTCACTCGAGTGAAGTTTCCGGGTGGTGTCAAGGGCGGCAAAGGCAAGCTCGAATTCGAAGAGGCCGTCGCCGTGGAGTTGTGCAAGATCCGCAGAGAATCCAAGTCTCTCAAGAGAAAGCTCGAGGAGGCCGGTGGCTCAGGCGCCAAGAGGCGTAAGCTGCTGAACGGTGCTGGGGTCAATGGCGTCAATGGCGTCAATGGCGTCAACGGCGAGCATGACGCCGACGGAGACCCGGTTCTAGACGTACGTATCGCCTCATCCCCGGAACAGGTCAGGTAGCTAACCGCCTCTTAGCCGCAACAAGTCATCCGGGTCAACTACGAGAAGTGCCTCGTCGAGTTGCGCAATCGACGCCTGGTCCAGTTCGCCGGCGAGATGATCGGAGACACAACCAGCTTCATCTATGCCACAGTGCTGCGGCAGCTCACCAAAAAGGTCTCACGATGCCACACCGATCCCCGTATGGACATCGGGGATATGGGCGACGAAGACGGCACCCGCCAGCCTGTAGTGACAACAATGGAGATCCTCGACAATCTGCCCACCACGATCGACCCCTCAATTGGGCTGGCCAAGGTGTCTCAGAGCCGTATTAACAAGCACAGCGCCGAAGCCGTCCACCCAAACCCACCCAACCACAACAAAATCCCCTTTTTAAACGCTGGAGACGACGATGAGGAAGACGAAGAGGATGATGGATCAGACGTGGAAATGAACGGAGGCCATGCTTCAGAGGGCGAGTCGGACAAAGAAGTGAAACCAGCCGTGAATGGAACGGCCGGCACGGTCAGGTTTGTCGAGCCCGCGCGAAAGGAGAGCCGGCTAGACATGTTGCGGCAGCACTTGTTTCTATTGGCGGAAAACCAGGTGCCGTTCATTCGGCAGTGCGCCGACGGCCAGTGGACCGTGGATTTCTCAGTTGTCATACAACATCTGCGCGAAGCAGAGCTAGACGCCGTCATCGAAGGGACGGTTGGACGACAGGGGCTGCGGCTTGTCCGCATCCTCCGGAAGAAAGGAAAGCTGGATGAGAAAGCGCTGCCAAACATATCACTCATGAAGAAGTCGGACGTTCAGAATAAGATGCTGGAGATGGAAATCGCAGGGTACGTGGACATCCAGGAGGTCCCTCGGGACAACAGCCGGACGGCCAACAGGACCATCTTCCTGTGGTACACGGACACCGACAGGTGTATCCAGACGCTCCTCAACAACACATACAAGACGGCGACGCGGTGCCTGCAGAGACTCGCGATGCATCGACGCAAGGAGAAAGACGTGCTCCTGCTCACCAAACGGACCGACGTCAAGGGGCGGGAGAAAGACGTGATGCAGAAGGAGTATTACGATAGGTTCGCCAAGCTGCTGGAGATCGAGCGCAAGCTCCTGGGGCATACGATGAGGATGGACGAGATGGTAGCTGTGCTCCGTGACTATTAGCGAAGCATAGATTGGCTGTGTTGTACGGAAACTGCAGGAATCGCATCTGGACGGAGTTGGGGGGACATTTGCTAGGCGTTCTATCGTGGCGAGGCAGGCAGGAAAATTGCTTGCGTTCTAGGTGTACTGGGCAAGACTAAGCCGACATCTACGAGCCTTTCCTGTCCCATTTCTGCCCACGGAGGAGATGGCAAAGAGTGAAGCTCTTTTGCTCACATCACACCTTACCTAGCATCATGATAGGGCCGCGGCCTACAGAAAACACTCTTATCGTCTTGCCAACCTGTGCTAATGCTTGTCTAATGCTACCTTACTCAAGCGCCAACCGAACTTGTCCCTTTCGTACAACGTCTCTTCAAAGTTCAAGCATGCCAGATCAGTTTGGAGTTCACCGAGGTTGCTGATAAGGAGCGATAAGGAATTGCAACCATCGATGCTGCCGGAAATCGGAGCTAGCGCTGTCGAGGACCCCTGTCGGAGCTCTATCTTTTTCTCTCAAAAATTCCTGGGGCGCGTGCAATCCCGCAGAGAATCTGCTCATCGCTCTCAGTGCTCTCGACTCATATCCCAGACCGCCCTTCTCTTTGCCATAGACATTCCTTTTCCACCGAATCCAGAGTTCTGTCCTTTTACAGCGGCAAGATGTCTCCTCCTTCTGCTTCCCATGTCGACAAGGAGTCCAACTTCGCTCGACTGCTCGGATCCGGTAAGCTGATGCGCCCGAGGACGTGGTGCGACTCTGTGCGCTAACCTGTGCCATAGGTTCTGCCGGCATCTCTGAGCTGGCTGTATTCCACCCCGTGCGTCTCTCGGGAACCCCAATGCGCCAGTTCAGGGCTGTATGCTGACGGGCGAACAAACAGGTCGACACTATCGCGAAGCGTCTGATGAGCAATGAGTCCAAGGTACACTGGCACCCTCACCCTCACCACTGAGAGCTTGCTGAGCGCAGGACACTGACCGGGTTCCGCTCTTGCAGGTCAACTCCGTCGCCAAGTTCAACGCCGTCATCTTCAAGGACAAGGCCAATGCGAGCTTCGGCAAGAAGTTCGTCTCTCTCTTTCCAGGTCTGGGATATGCGGCCGGATACAAGGTGCTGCAGCGGATATACAAGTACGGCGGCCAGCCGGTGGCCCGCGACTACCTGACCCAGCACTACGGATCCAACTTCGAAGCGGCCTTCGGCAAGAAGACTGGCAAGGCTCTGCTGGCCTCGACGGCCGGTAGCCTGATCGGCATTGGCGAGATTATTCTGCTGCCCCTCGACGTCCTCAAGATCAAGCGCCAAACGAACCCTGAGGCATTCCGGGGCCGTGGCGTACTCAAGATTGTCCGGGATGAGGGCTTCGGGCTGTACCGTGGCTGGGGCTGGACGGCCGCCCGCAACGCCCCTGGTTCGTTTGCTGTAAGTGACCGCTAACTGTCTCGCTTGTGCGCTTGCTCCTCCTAACTTGACCAGCTCTTCGGTGGTTCCGCCTTCACAAAGGAGTACGTTTTCGGTCTCCAAGACTACAACAAGGCCTCCTGGTTCCAGAACTTCATTGCCTCCATCGCCGGTTCCTCCGCCTCCCTGATCGTCTCGGCTCCCCTCGACGTCATCAAGACCCGTATCCAGAACAAGAATTTCGACAACCCCGAGAGCGGCATCCGAATTCTCACCAAGATGGCACGTAATGAGGGTGTCTCTGCCTTCTTCAAGGGTCTCGTGCCCAAGCTTCTCATGACCGGACCCAAGCTCACCTTCTCCTTCTGGCTGGCTCAGACACTGATTCCCGCATTCGACAACATTCTCGCCGGGCGATAGATTCTGTTCCCTTCTACTAGTTCTTTGGTCATTTACGGGTTATAGGCTGGCGTTGGGGGGTAAAAGTGGCGGGCATGTGATTTATAGACGCTGAACTTCAGTCAGGGACCGTCTACTGTGCCTGCTGAGATATCCCGGCGGTGTTATGTCGCATATGTAATAGACATTTACTCAACTCTCCAAGCATCCTGGACTTTATCTTTCAACTATCTCGCGGCACATGTACCACTTAGACCACACCGATTGAAACTGGATCTTCTTCACATGTGCTTTCCTGAGTCGAGGTGGCCCGTGCGTCTAACTCGGGCAGGTGGTTATCGATAAACACTGTCGCGCTAGTGACCTCGAGAACGCGGTTGCTAGGGAGATGCCATGTTCCAAAACAATGCCAACGCACGCCTCTCGAACTCGATGTGCTAGCGCATCGTCATCCGTTGTGCCCCCCTTGATAACGGAGTCAAATATACCCAACCCTGTCCCTGCTAGAGTTGCGTCGACCTTTGCTTCATCTTCCTCATCAAGGTTACTGCTTGCACTTGCTGCGTCAATCACATTTGCGGTGTTTTTGTATCCTTGGGTCGTTAACAACACCATCTGATCCCGCCTCTAGGCCTAGTGTTGACATCAACACCCACATCTAGCGCCGTCGACATTCCAAACAACTCTTGCCTGCAGAACAATCCACACAATGCCTCCCGTGGAGCGAGACGCTCCCGGGGTTTTGGCCCGACCCCTAAAACATCAACATTCCGCGTCATCTGACCATGGCCGCGCTCTTGTCCCAATGTAAGCTTACTTGACTCTACTTTTTACTCTCTTACGGTGTATATACACCTTCATGGCGGACTCGCGATGGCATCGTTGTGGCGTAAACTAAGCGGAACCAGGTGGGACAGCTCAGATCCCGAACGGGCACCACCGCCACTGCCATTGAACCCTCAGTCACCCAGTGTGAACACATCGCGGGCCGGAACCTCGGCCGCCATCCAGTCCGCACACCAAGCACTTACAGAGAAGGCCCGCGAGCAAGCCTTGGTACCAACACTCGCGAAACGGATAGCAGACGTCTCGCCCGAGCGGTCCATGGCCAAGAGCTCAGCACACCGCCGAATGCAGTCTCTGCAACCAGGCACAGTCCGCGACCTCAGCTATATGATCGAGAGCGGCCGAGACTCCAACTCGTCAACACCCCGGTCCCCGGAGAAGACGGATAAGCCACCCACACCGAGCAGGAACAACAGCCGTGATCCCTTCGTTGACTCGGACGAGAAGGCCCTGGTGGCTACTCCGCGACCTGGACCGAGTATAACTCCCATCATTCGGCCGACGGTCCGACGACCACACCAGCAGAGCATACTAGGCGAAAACACACCACCCCAGTCAGCAACCATGCTCGCCCTACAGAACATGTCAACCCCCACCCAGCGCGAGCCGAGCAAGCAGCCCGAGCCGTCCGAGTCTGCGCTCGCTAACATCACGAACAACTCGACGGCCACGGTGCGCGCACCAGAGTCTCTCAACGCGCTGTCGTCGCAGATCCTGAGCCTAACCAACATCGCAACCTCGCTGCAAAAGGAGATGTCCCAGCTCAGCCGCCGGAGTAGGGACAACGCGACCGACCTTCTTAGTCTGAAGGAAGCGACCAACTCCCGCGACGAGGACATCCGCAAGACGCTGCGGGACCTGGTGCACAACATGTCCGAGGCCAAGGCCAGAGCCGCCACGCGGGACCCGTACGGGAACCCGCTCATGCTCGAGTCCAGGGCGACGCACTCACACGGCTTCACGTCGCCGAAGCTGGGCAAGGTCTCGCTGCCGAGGATACCGTCGCCTAACAGCTTCGCAGCCTCGCTGGACAGGGAGAGCATGAGCACCCCTTCCCTGTATGGGCCGGACGCGCCGGCTACTGTCGCGTTGCTGGAGAAGATCGTGCGGGACATGGGCACAAGAGAAGGGCAGGACTTGCTTCTTGTTCGACTCGCGGAACTGTCGGAGCGCTTGGGCGGTATGGCCACCGCCGGCAAAGTCGACGAGCTCCGCCGCGCGGTAGAGTTGAGCCGCCTCGAGAAGTCCGTCGTTGCAGCAGCCGGAGGCGGACGCGGCGGTAACGGGGCGAACACCCGCAACCTCGCCCCAAGTTTCGACGACGACGACGAAGACCGCCGGCTACGAGAGCTC
>Ga0209127_100764_pt1 | contig 10903 bp, 12 predicted proteins | sample LakSupMetagenome_FD_187469 | JGI IMG/M metagenome (GOLD analysis project Ga0209127, IMG submission 187469) | Freshwater microbial communities from Lake Superior, Canada - Sta WM archaea (SPAdes) (version 2) | ecosystem: Environmental > Aquatic > Freshwater > Lake | place: Lake Superior, Canada...
GCCGAGTCCGCCCAAAAGCGTGTATTTGGAGATATCCCTGCGTAGACGGCGCAGCTTGGAGGGTGGTGAGATGGTGTAAGACAGGTTAGAAGCCGTCCCGAAGGCGGTGACGTTCGCAATCATGACCTTGCTTCCTTCCTGCACCCAGCTGACCCAGGAGGCGTCGGGCGAGATCTGGACCTTGATGGCACCGTGGTCCGCGGACGGTACTTCCACCTTGTTGATCTTGAGTTCGGGGTCAAGACCGTTAGCACCAAGCCGAAGGTGGAACGCCTTGACCTCGGACCCAGTGGCAACCACCAACAGGTCACCCTTCTCGCTGATCGACGCAGATGTGATGTTTGACTCGCCCTTCACCAGTATCCTGCCGAGTAGCTTATGATTCTTGGCAGGATTCAGGTCTTCCGTAGCATCCAACAAGTCCTTTACAGGTCTGCGAATCTGCCATACATGAACTTCTCGGCCCCACCAGCTGAGTATTAACCGTGCCTTAGGCGCACTCTGCACAGCAAGACTCTGAGGAAGATGAGATAGTGTTCGGTGGTTTTCCTTTCCTGCACCACGCAGAGGGATCACGACTGGTGTAGCATCAGGGCCTGCGAGACTCTGTTAGTTCATAAGAAGAAAAGATTCGGTAGAGCACAGACAACTTACCTCCAGAGACAACGACGCTCATGCCCTTCCCTTCGAACGAAGCCATAGCCTTTACATCGTGAGTATGGTATCTCCGGTGCCACATCTTTGCCCAACGACCCGGCTGTCCGGGCATGGGCTCGTAGAGCACCGTGCGCCTGTCCATGCCCCCCGACACTATCCTCTTTCCATCGGCGCTTGTCGCTAGACTCAGCACGTCTTGCGTATGGCTTTGTATCCTTTGCGCCTGAGTATATGTCTTGCCGTCCCAGATACAGATCTGGCCCGTCGAGTCTCCCGAGACGATATCACCGTTGCGCAGGCACTTGACCGACCAGACGATAATATCCCTCGAGCCACCAGCCAGATCCGAGCCGAGGGTCATCTGCCTCAAGACGGAGCCGTTCCTGATATCGTAGGCGCGTATCGTGCTATCCGAGCAACCCACAATGACAACATGCCGCGACTGGAAGGTCAGGCTGACCATGTTTATCTTCTTTTTCGGTGTCTTGACAATAGCTCGCTGGAACCGCAGATCGTCATCTTCGATGGAATACAACAACAGACTGCCATCGCTCGTGCCGGCAACAAGCCTTCGGGTGGCCTGCTCGCCAGTTGCCGAAGGGGGCTGGGCAGCAAGGCACCAGATATCGCCATGTGTTCCGGTCGCGTGCCTCTTTGCAGTGGCCTTCTCTAGATCCCATTCTGTCACTGTGGTCGTATATCCTATGCTGAACAATCTTGACCTGCCGACTATGATCTTGCCGTCGGCAGTCTCCTCGTCAGGCTCGGTAACCCAGACCAATCCGTCGATACTGCGGTCTTTTCCCCCAGGAATGATCAGCTCTTGGTGCCATATCCCGTCAGCCGGGTTCCATATTTCAATATCGCCGTTTGCGCGACCGACCGCTAACCTGACCTCGACCTGTCTCAGATGCGACGCCTTTAGCGATGGGAGCGAAGTGTGAGAGAAAGCCACAGCATTGATAGGCGACGCCGGGAAGGGAACGAAGCGGCAGCGATGGATATCCATGACTGCGGTGGTACAAGAGTGCGCGATCGTTAGGGTGTCGTTGTGCACATCTCGAAGAAGGCGCTCTTCTCCAGCAAAAGAGGTCTCCAAGTCCCTTAATGAAATAAAACCGAGCCTGAAGTTTTTCTGGACCCAGAAATTTTCGGCCTGCAGACAATTAAGGTTTGGTCCGTGCTTAGCAAGCCATAACCCCACCATGCATGCCGCGGTGACGACGGGATGCATTAAATCATTGCTTTGCCGTTACCAACAATACATCCCAGAGCTCACGATTTAGGTTTGCGACGGCGGATATATCTATGGATTGAGTCTCTCTTTCAGCTCCAGTCGATAATTTCTAAGCTCAAACAGCACACCCAAGACTCCCTATCCTGTCCAAATCAGTGGCCGGGACCAACCCCTCCATCAACTCCGACGTCGCAACAGGGGTCGAATCACTTGTCGTCTCTGAGACGATAATCCGCGGAACCCTTCGCACAACCTCGATTCATACGCAGGACCTAGAGACCCAGCTCTTTTCTACCTCGGGGCTGCCTCAGATTGCGCCCTACCCATTCAAGTGTTAAGTTGCAATCCAGCCCGACCGTCGCAAGCATGGACTTCAATAGCTCCTCGCCTTACCCGGAAGGTGTCATATCCTTCCTGGATACCGACCTGTACAAATTGACTATGCAATGCGCTGTCCTCAAATACTACAAGGACGTACCAGTAACCTATAAGTTCACGAATCGAACACCGGAGAAGAAGCTGTCGCGCAAGGCCTTCAACTGGCTAGAAGAGCAGATTCGAAGTATGGCCCCTTCAACGCAGAGCCTTTTTTCTTCTCTCTTTTTCTTGCACGGTAACTGACTAGGGAGCCTGTCCAGAGCTCGGAAACATCTCGCTGTCGACGGAAGAGCTACAATACCTTAAAACCCACTGCCCGTACCTGACAAGTGACTACCTCGACTTCCTGAAAGAGTTCCGTTTACGCCCGCGAGACCAGGTGTTCCTCACGTTTCACCCGGTAGGAAAGGACAATGGGGACGACTCGGTCATTGGCGATATCGATATCAAAATCAGCGGTACCTGGGTAGACACTATCCTTTACGAGATACCCATACTGGCCCTCACTTCCGAAGCATTTTTCAAATTCATGGACACGGACTGGGAGTACGATGAGCAGGAACAAAAGGCGTTTGACAAGGGCATGCGTCTGCTTGGAGCCGGCTGTGTCTTCTCCGAATTCGGAACACGGAGGAGAAGGGACTACCACACGCAAGCTCTGGTCTTTCGCGGCCTAACGAGGGCCGCAAAGGAAGCAGAGAAGCGGGGTCTCCCGGGCAAGCTGTCGGGGACCAGCAACGTCCATCTAGCCATGAGATTCAACATCCCGCCCGTCGGAACCGTAGCGCACGAGTGGTTCATGGGCATAGCCGCGATCGTCAATGACTACACCGCAGCTACCGAGGAGGCCCTGAGACGCTGGGTCGGCTGCTACGGACCGGGCGTTCTGGGAATAGCACTCACGGACACCTTCGGCACGCCCGAGTTCCTTAAGGCCTTCAGCAAGCCTATCCGTGGCGTAGACGACCACCCCAAGCCGAAGCCGCGGCAGCCTAGCATCGCGGACACGTTCATCGCAGCGGTCGACAGGCTCATCGGCGAGGTGGACGGCCCGACGCCCGAGAAGACTTATGCCCAGGTCTTCACGGGCGTGCGGCAGGACTCCGGCGATCCGGCCAAGTTTGTCGAGCTGATGCGGAAGTTCTACGACGAGCAAGGGATCAAGGACCGCAAGGTTATTGTCTTCTCGGATTCGCTGAACATCGATCGGTGTCTGGAGTACAAGAAGGTCTCGGAGGAGGCAGGGTTCCAACCTACGTTCGGTGTTGGCACCTTCCTCACAAATGACTTCGTGCACAAGTCGACGGGCAAGAAGTCGGTTCCTCTCAACATTGTCATCAAGCTGAACTCTGCTGCCGGACGGCCGGCCATCAAGATCAGGTATGTCATTGCGGCTTCTATGGTATAGCATAACTTAGAAGAGAGATGCTAACGATACGACAGTGACAACATTGGCAAGAACACCGGAGACAAGGAGTTGGTTGAGAAGGTCAAGCGACAGCTTGGATATACCGAGAAGGAGTGGAAGGAGGGCGACGAGACGGCTAGGTGGGGCAAGGAGGGAGATGCTTCCCCCTGAAGGCTCGACTTCCTTTTGTGTGGCCTGTTGCTTAGAGATAGAGGCACGACGTCGCGGGTTTTGGATTCGGAGCATCTTGGAAGCATTGAGGGGCGGAGAGCAAAGGTTGGACATCGTTCGGGTCGATACCATAGACTACTCAGCTGGGGGACATAAATGCAGGCCCGCATTTGCAAAGGCCATGACATTCCGACTCGCCTGCGCTTTAGTGCTGCATGTGCCTTGCATCGGACCACATGGCACAAACGAGACGGCCGGAACCGCAGGTCAACACAGTCTTCAATATCTCCAAAGCTGCAGGGTCCGGCACAATGAACCAGTTTGATACTCGAAGCCTACCTGACGCGAGAAAGGACTGCCGTGCCCCGGTGGACTGGCAGAGCTTACACCAGATCACCAGCCATCTCCCACGTGTAATGCTGTGAGAGGATGTCGTGGACCACAACGAGATTTCGTGCAAGCAGCAGCCCGTGCCAGTGCCATGGTCATGATCACTTTTGAACCGGGACCATGAGTTTCCCGTGGCTCGGATGCCTGCAGATCTCGGCTCGACTCGGTTTTGTAGAATCCCGGATCGTTGGGTTGGCTCTTGACCGAATACGGGACCGTCAGACAAGGCCTCGGAACAAAGACACAGAAGGGGAAGACACGGCTGTGCTACTGTGGGAGCGGCATCCACACATTTCGAGGCGTTTTACATAATCCCTGCATCAAAGCTGCACTACTTGATAGGGGTTCTTTGGACGTTTCCTCCTAGACTTTGCTCTATATGCAAGTCTCATGATTGTGTGTCGAACACGACAGCAACGATTCTACCCCTCTGATTCTTTTGCCCGCGATGACTTGTCGCACCTCACACATCTTGTCATACGGACAAACGTCGGAAGTCGTACGGTGCCCCTGCTCCATGGAATGGCTGGACGGGGGGTTATGCTCCACCCACGGGGTCGTTCCCAGTCGTAGGATGCACAGAGATATCGCCGTTGCCTCCGGTGTAAATGGCCGTTATAGATGAGCGGTTCTTGTCATTAGGAACAGTAATGCTATCTCGTCTGTCGTCATCACTGACTTCAGACCCAAAAATTCGGTGCTTGATGGAAATAGCTATCACGCAGTGCAGTCCAAGCTCGCATCACTGGCCGCATATCGCCAAGATAACCGGATGTGAGGTCCAGATCGGATTGCCAGGCGCCGCCGTGCAGACCCTCTCTCTTTTCGTTACAACAACCATTGAATAAGACGCCAGCGAGTGGCCGCATCGCAAAGCTATGGGATGATCTCAATGCCAGGTCGTGGAGTCAAGAGAGCGCTCCAGTGAGCTCGAAACAAGCAACAACCCCCACTGATTAGTCGGCAAGATAAGCGGGAGAGCTAGGTAGATAAGGGTCCTGGTAAACGTTATTACGGAGGCAGTCAAGGTACCTCTAGTGTATCACCAACTCGACTTATCTGGGAGCCGGGCTCACTGACTGTCGACCACTGAGACGCGCCCGCCATCCCGAAGATTGAGACCCCAGGGGTCACTCTTACGGCAGTTGTGGCGCCGCGGTCACTTCGCATGGGGTCGGGCCCTGCAGCTACGAGATCGATTCGCGTTTGCACGTCGCAACGAGGTCATGTCAAGCCATGCTTGCTTTGTCACCTATCAGTACCTCTTTTATAATAGCTCAGCGTGTGGACGGCGGTGCCTCGGAGGTGCGTTGACGTCGACTGATCTGTGAGGGAGAGGCTGACCTGCAGATGAGAGCCGGTCCGGGGTCCTGCTTCCTCAAATGTACATGATGCCCTCGGTCGATGGCTCTGGCTTTCTCTTTTGCCGTGCTCTCGTCCTTCCATTGCTGCCTCATTAATACACGCCCGGCCTGTTCTCCTCCTTGTTCCATGATCTGGGGTGGCTGTTTCCTCGTCCCGAGTACAACCTAGCCTATACCTGTCGGCCGTATACCATCATTGAACCTCGAAACCGAGCCCCAACCTCCGGCGAAACCATGATTACCGACGAGAAGAAGGACTACGAACGGAATGTGGACGGAGGGTCTGAAGACGAGACCATTGCTGCCATCGAGAATGGCGCCGTCGTCAATGCTTCGGGCTACAAGGACCAGCTGAAGCGCCAGTACGGCCTCATAGGACTCGCCGGTATCGCACTCACTGTCGACAACGCCTGGATAGCTCTGGGCTCGTCGATATCAGTCTCGATTCGTGAGTACTTTGCATGTGCAATCTGATCAGCCCCCTTGTTATCATGTCCGATGACATACACGACTCGCACGCCCTGGAATCTGGGCTGTCATGCTGACCACGACTTCTGCACAGTCAATGGTGGTCCGCCCGGCATTATCTTTGGCCTTATCGTCGCCCTGTTTTACTACTCGTTCATTGGTCTGGGTCTCGCTGAGGTGTGTGCCGGGCCCCTATGCTACTCGACCTTCCACGATCCGACCTTTTGCTAATGTCATGACCACCACTTCAGTTCGCCTCATCGGTCCCGACTGCCGGCGGAGTCTACCACTGGGCAACCATCGCGGCCGGGCCGAAGTGGGGCCGCATCGTCGGCTTCTTCACCGGATGGATCAACTTCTACGGGTGGATGTTCGACCTGGCCGCCCTGACCCAGATCACGGCCAACATCTCGATCAACATGTACATCGTGTACCACCAGGGCAACTACGTCTTTGAACAATGGCACGTGTACATCGCCTACATCCTCATCACTCTCGTGTCCACCTGCTTCGTCATCTTCGCCAACCGAGCGGTGCCATGGACTCAGAACGTGGGCATGTTCTTCGTTATCGTCGGCGGCATCGTCACCATCATCGTCATTTCGGCCATGTCGAAGGTTCATGCCTCCAACCACTTCGTCTGGGGGTCGTTCAACGAGAACAACCTGACCGGGTATCCGGGCGGCCTGGCGTTCTTGCTGGGCGTGCTCAACGGTGCCTTTACCATCGGGACCCCTGATGCTATTACCCACTTGGCCGAGGAGCTGCCGCACCCGAGAAGAGACCTGCCCAAAGGGATTGCATTGCAGATAGGACTCGGCTTCCTCTGTACGTGGATTCAATGGAACTTGCGAGACGACGGATGTCAGAACATCACTAACAACGCCCTCTTGCAGACGCCTTTCTCTTCGCGATTGCCATCTCATACTGCATCACCGACCTGAGCGCCCTGCAGCTAGGGATCAACACTTACCCTCTGGCAGGGATTTATTCCCAGGCCACGGCCAACTCAGACGGCAGCCAGAATCTCGGGGCGACATTCGGCCTCCTCTTTATCATCTGGTGCTCGTCGATGCTCTGCTGCATCGGCACGACCCTGACCAACTCGCGCATCTACTGGGCCCTCGCCCGTGACAATGCCGTCCCGCTGTCGGGGCTCTTCGGCAAGGTCAACGAGAGGCTCAGCTGCCCTATTCCCGCCGCCATCTTTGTTGGTAAGTCTACCTCCTAATGACAACTGAAGCTTATTGAGAAGAAACTGACAATTACAGGGATCCTCTGTCTTGCCCTCGGTGCTATTCCCCTCGGTAGCTCGACCGCATTCCTCGATCTGACCGGCTCGTTCATCATCCTGAGCACGGTATCGTACGGCATCCCCTTCCTCGCGAACGTCATGACCAAGCGCCGGTACTTCCCCAAGGGGCCGTTCCACCTGGGCAAGTACGGATACGCGATCAACATCATCGCCGTGCTGTTCATCTGCCTTTTCAACGTCCTGTTCTGCTTCCGTAAGCGACCTACCTACTTCTTCTCCCGACTGGGTGGAGCCTATCACTAACGAGCCCTAGCATTTTCGATTCCCACCACTGCCGAAGTTATGAACTACAACAGCGTCATCCTCGCCGGAGTCGTCGCTCTGACGGCATTCTGGTGGGTTGTGCACGCCAACAGGAACTATCCGGGACCAAAGGTCATGACGATGTACATCCATGACGACCAGCCGGTCACGGTCACACCGGCACAGGCGGCTGAGATCGAGAGCGAGCAGAAGAAGCAATGAGCTGCTGATTGAAACATAGCCGAGGCTGGCTGGAGCGTGGGGGTTATAATGGAGTTTAACATGGGATATGCTGGCGCTATCGATGGCGACTTAGAGCGGTATGAATCAGGCCTGTAGTATAAAAGGTATGCTGAGGATACGATACCCAAATGAAAAATTCACGCACGAACATTTCGATCCGAGACGATACTTTATGCATCCGAAGAACGATGTCATGCATCCGCTGTTCCATGACAGTACACGCTACTGTCCAACAAAAACCTACCCAATCATCACCACAGCCCACCATCCCACCTGTCCCCGCCAACTTTCCACGAACTATCATTTCGAGTTGATCACGTCCCAATACTCAAGGCAGACCTTGTCCCTCATGGCCAACCACTCCCTCACCCTCTCCACATCCCGGGACTCCTAGACCCCGGCCTTCCCGCTCAACCACTCAACCCACTGATCCGCCGTCCAAGAGCTACTGATCTCCCTCGCCTCAACCCCATCAAAGATCACAGTAGGCGTAACATGCACCCCGACCAACCTCGCCATCTTAACCAGCACCTTGACATCATCCGTCACCCCGTTCCCCACATTCAGATCCCCCCCCTCGGCCGCCGCCTGCTCGGGGATCTCCAGCAGCCCGTACACCACCTCCTCGTCGAGGCCGACCGACTCCCCGGCCAGCTTCGCGAGCCGGCGGTACGTCTGGTTGCGCGTCTCGTTGACCACGGGGATGTCGAAGTACTCTTTCTGGCGCGCGAACAGGGCGGCGGCGAAGTCCCAGAACTTGGCCGGGGCCAGGCGGGAGACGGCGACGGCGGCCTCGTGGACGAGGGTGGAGGACGGGTGCCAGGGCTGGATCTGGGGGCGGAAGATGAACTGGACCTTGTGGCTGAGCGGGGAGGGCCGGATGCGCGGGAAGAGCTGGGAGTGGAGGACTGAGAACATCTCTGGCGGGGCGCGTTTAGTACTTGCGACGGGGGACTGACGACGAGGGGGAGGGAAGGGGAGGGTGAAGCGAGGAGGGCAGGGGGGGAGTGGGAGTGTGAGGTGAGCTATCTGTGTGCATGGACCGAACGTGGACATGGCGGAATTTCAATGCAGCACTGTGAATGAGATAGACACGGGGCAATGGGGCACTCACTGGCTGAGTACGGGCAGACATAGTCGAGATACACTTCGACTGTGTGAAGCGGCTCCGGCTCGGGCTCGGCTGTCGATCCGGAAGCGCTGGAGCCCGTAAAGGCGAGATGGAAGGCCTTGAACTTGGGTGGGAGGGCCATGGCTGGAGTAAAACTGTTCTTGCACAATTGGTAGAGTTGTTGGTTTTAACTGGTAATGAGTCGTGAAGCTTGCCGTGAGACAAGGAAGATGGTGCTCGAACTTATGTAGTACGGTGAGAGAGCTTTGGTTGCTTAAAGGTGCGGAGTGGATGGAGCTCCGCTAGTCGCGATGCGATCGGCTGATGGCGTTGGATGACATGGTGTCAATCGGAAGCTGCAATGACTATTGGACCGTTCCCTCATGATTTGAGTTTACGTCTAGTACCTCTACTCACCAAGAAATGCAGTGGGGTAAGGGACAATAAACCCGCAAGCTGTACATTCCAAATCAGCTGCTGTTGTCTAAGTCTACGACTGAAATCAACTCTTATTCCACGAACGATGCCTGTATAACGCCGCCACATGACCCATTCACCTCTTGGACTTCTTGCCCTCACGGCCCTCCTTGCCCTCCTTCTTCGGCCGCTTGTGCTTCTTTTCCTTCTCCCCGAAAGCTTCCTCATACACCTCGGCGGCTGTCGGTCCTTCCTTCCGCTTGGCCTTGTTGGTCTTGACGCTCACCAGAGACACATTCCGGCCCTCCTTGGCGGCCTTGGCCACCTGGCTCTCGGCTTCTTGCCACCCGGGAGCGCTGTCTTCGATTTCGTATCTACGCCTAGTCAGCAGCATATCCCTAAAGCATCATATTGGGGGATGGGGTAAAGCTCACTGATCAAGCGGCAAAGAATCGATAAGCTCTCTCTGCTTCTGCTTGACGATCTTGAGCGCCTCGTCGCCGCCCTCGTCCAGCTCCTCCTCGAGCGAAGTCTGCAGGGGGAGGAAGCGCGTGTCCACGACCTCGTCGTCGTGCGCGCCGCTGGCGTTCTCCCTGCTGACTCCGATCTGCTTCGCCTGGGGCAGTTCGGCCTCGACTGCGGACGTGACGAGAGACCCGAAGTGCGTCGTGATCTTCTTCAGGATCTTGACCAGCATACCCAGCAGCTGCGACGAGTTAATGGTCAGTTCCCGCGCCACTGTGTCGAGGTCCTTGTGCTGGAGACCGATTGAGAGCAGGACGGATTGCTGAGCACCCGGAAGCTTTACGCCGTCTCGTATTCTGTCGCTGAAGTAGAGGTTTGCTAGAGTAGGCATGAGGTCGAGAATGACATGGTAGTCTAAGAGGTTGCTGGCGTAGGACTCCAACCGCTTGAGGTCGAATGGCGAAAGGAGGTTATCCAGCTCGGCCTTTGTGAGGGTTGGCGTCTCGACGTCGTCCAGCTTCGCCCCAGCATTGGCGGCCTCGTGGATGATGAGGGCTAGCAGTGCCGGGAAGTCCCTGAACTTGTACGAGAGCAGCGACAGGAACCGCTTGTGGAAGTCCCGAGCAAAGGCACCCAGCCAACTCTTGTCGCCGCCGACGTCGAGGGGCCGGAGCATCACGCATGTGTGCTCTCCGGTCAGGTCGTTGGCCGTCTGCCTCAAGTAGACGGGAGCGAACTGTGCGCGTTTCCAGAACTTGAGCAGATCCTTTGTCAGACCGTAGCTGACTCCCACGTAGTCCAGCGCCGCCGGCCTCTTCTCCGATAGCTTAGCGAAGAGAGGTGGCATCTTGCTGATATCTCGGACCTTGATGTTATCATCGAGGAGGTTGGACTTTGCCAACTCTGCGTCCGTGACGCGCACCATGGACTCGTCCGTCTGCATGTCAACGTCCTCGGACAAGCTGGCAAACTTGCCGTCGTAGAAGTCCATCAGCAACTCCAGAGCCTTTGTTCCGTAGCCCATCCCGACGTAGTC